>Ga0160423_10003230_pt1 | contig 13597 bp, 6 predicted proteins | sample CRUFie14St8metaG_FD_108191 | JGI IMG/M metagenome (GOLD analysis project Ga0160423, IMG submission 108191) | Marine microbial communities from the Costa Rica Dome - CRUD Field 142mm St8 metaG | ecosystem: Environmental > Aquatic > Marine > Oceanic > Photic zone | place: Costa Rica: the Eastern...
ATTCTTGCCGCGTCCTTCTCCCCCTCCAACAATGTGGAACATTGATTCCCCCCTGCTGTCCTCAAAATGGTGGGAGCCGAATGTTCCCTCGGGTGCCCTCGATGGCGCTTTGGCGATGATGGCAGGATCCCCTGGCTCGTAGTGAGTCTCGGCACCGCCGGGCATTCTTTCAAGTGCTTCAAGCACCATGTTGGCAGACTCGACCATCTCGGTGACCCTCACTCTGTATCGATCGTAACAATCCGCGCCTTTGACGGAGGACCTCTCAACGGCTGGAGCCCAATCAAGCTCGGAATATACCGAATATGGGTGAGCCCATCTGACGTCGTAATCGACCCCTGCTGCCCGGACATTGGGGCCAGTGACTCCGTGATTAACCATTTCTTCTGCCTTTGTATATCCAACTCCTTGTGTCCTAACGAGGAATACTGTGCTCTCATCAAAGAGTGACTCATATTCTTGTATTCTCTGCTTGAATAAGTCCAACTTTGCTCTGGCTCGCTGTGCAAATCCATATGGCAAGTCCCTCTTCACACCACCAATTCTGGGGAAGTTGTAATGCATTCTCGAGCCTCCAAGTTCTTGCAGGAGATCCATCATCATCTCGCGTTCTCTCAGACACCATACCATGATCGATAGATTCCCAATGTCCGGGCCATATGCCCCCAACCACATCAGATGACTTGCTATTCTCTGAAGCTCGACTGCTATCAGTCTGATGTACTCTGCCCTCTCTGGCACCTCAACCTCGAGGAGGTCCTCCGCGGCGTAGATGTAGGCATGCGACCAAGTGTTTGCGCTGGCATAGCACAGTCTGTCGCAATAGGTCGTTATCTGTGTGAAATCGCGAGATTCACAGATTTTTTCGACGCCTCTGTGGATGTATCCTAGGTCGGGCTCGGTATCGACAACTGTCTCACCGTCGACCTTGACCTTCAAGGTCCAAAGACCATGGGTCATTGGGTGTTGTGGTCCCATTGAAATCCACATTTCTGCCATGTTTACGCCCTCACTTCACTCGTCCGGAATCAGGAGCTTTCCTCAGGAATCCCTGGGCATCATCGTACATTTCCTCGAATCCGTGGTATCGAAGCTTGTGTTGTTTCTGTAGGGGGTGATAACCTGGGGGGGTTTCATGCGGATTCAATACTCGTCTCATACCTTCGTGGCCCTCGAAATCAATCCCTACCAAATCCCAAGTTTCTTTCTCATTCCAGTCTGCTCCAATCCAGATGTCCTGTACCGAAGCAATTGATGGTGTTCTCGTCTCGGGGATAGCAACGTTGACCTGGATCTCTATGGGGACAGTGTTTCCACCGAGTTTTTTGGTATCAGTGATATTAGGAATGATCGAGGATCCATTTTCCGTGGACTTAGGATCCAAAACCCCAGTTCTGAGGAAATGATAGATAAGTTCCCAGTTACATTCTGTTGAGTCGGGCCAGTGAATTCCTGTGATCATAGAGCAGTGGTCAACGAGATGGTCGTATTTCATTGTCTCAGCGAGATCCCTCCATGCTGATGGTTGGCATGTGATGTGGGCGATGTTTCGGTCTTGGGTGCCATTTGTCCTGGTCAGAACTTCGCCCTCAACCCCTTCTATGGACGACACGTCTTCCAGAAGCTTCGAAACGGCTTCCTTCTGTGCCTCGGCGCTGACTCTTTTTCCCATCTGCAACCACCTAAATCAGTCATCGCCTAGTATCAGGGGTACTTCGACCTCTGATCTGTCCTCGCTTGGAACAGCACCAATCCGAATTATCTTCTGTCTGAGTTTGGCGAACCCATCTATCAGAGCTTCTGGCCTGGGGGGGCAGCCGGGGATGTAAACATCAACCGGTATCACGGTGTCTACGCCTTCCAAAATGTTGTACGACTGGAAATAAGGACCTCCTGAGATGGCACATTCCCCCATTGCGATGCACCATTTAGGTTCAGGCATTTGCTCCCACAATCGAACGAGGGGGTCGGCGAATTTTTTGCTCACAGGACCGTTAACCAACAAGACGTCGCATTGGCGAGGGCTCGATCTGAAAAACACTCCAAATCGTTCCGCATCAAATCGGCTGGCACCGGCTGCGGCCATTTCTAGAGCGCAGCACTTTATTCCAAGGTGGAGTGGGAACAAAGATTTCCTCTGGCCCCAATTAAAGAGTCTCCCGGCCAACACGCCAATCACATCTTTTATTCTCGAGGCTTTCAGGGCTTCATCGGTCACGTGACCTACAGTATCGACAAGGATTCTGCTGTTGAACACTGTAAAGTTCTGATTGTCATCTGCCATGGGACCACCTCAAATGTAGATTCTTCCTCTTTTCCTGAATACATGCCAAACACCCAGGCTCATTAGGAGCATGAAAATTGACATAGTCACCAATGCCGAGATGACCTCGGACTGATCTAGAGTTGAATCTATGGCCACAATGCCACCGAATGCTAGGAACATGAATGCGATGTCAAAGACGAGGAATATAATGGCGTACCAATAATACTGGAAGTGGAAGTTGATATGTGCTTCTCCTAGAGGCTCTGCACCGCACTCGTAGGTTGTGGCAGCCCGAGGATAAAGGGTATGATCCCTGTCGTATCCAGATAGAAGTATGGATCGGACCTTGGTCCTGTCATTGGGGTCCTCGATCGGTCTAAGGAAGTAGGAGGCAATAAATGCTCCAACGGGAAAACCGATGCCTACGAGAGTCATTATGGCGAATGCAAGATACGCCTCCGTGACTGTATCCATGAGCACCACCACCAACCCCCGAGGGGACTACGAGACTTCCCACCAGAAAATGCTCCATAAACCCATCTAAAAGATCTGCTCGATCAGAGCTTGCCCTCATCGCCCAGCGCCTCTAATATTCGCCGGTTTTCTCGTCTCGATCTGAAAGTTAGGACTGTAATCGTCAGAACCCCAATTCCGATGAGAGATATGATCAGAATCTGCTCTGCTGTGTCCGACAGGGACAGAAAGCCGGCAGGAAGGTTAGTCACCGTGACTAAATCGAGTGGCTGCCCTGCGGCTGGTAGGCCCTTCGGTTGCACAACGATGGTAAACCGATATTCATCGTCAGAAATGAGATCTGCTGGTGGGAGAGTGTTTACCCTTATTTCCATGGTCTGCCCTGGTTCCAAATCAAAATTGTCTGGCAGGATGTCAACAGACCACCCCCTCAGGGACTCAGTAGGAATAACGACGACGTCCTCCACAACGTTGCCGTGATTTGTCACGAAAAAGGTGTACTCGCCCTTGTCGGGATATGTTGTAGTTTGCTTAGTCGCCTCTTCCATTGTTATTCGTAGGTCATGGATTGTTCTGATCTCTACTGCTATGTCCAAGGCAGAAACTTCGTTTGGATTCAACGTCGAAAAAGTATTAATTTGCATAAGGCCATTCAAGCCATTGCCCGATCCTTGGATCACCTCAAGCCTCACATCAATTTGTATTCTCTCCCCTGCACCCACTGGAACTGGTGCTGTTATGGCGTTTCCTTGGATACTGACCGTTCTGATTACGAGTGCCTCAAGACCTGTGATTTCAACCTTAAGATTGTCGCCAGCAGGGTAGTCTCCTGTGTTGTCGACATAGAAAGAAACTGTTGTTTCACCTCCTGGTGGAAGTGTCAGATCTATTTGATCAGGCATTATGCCCGGTTCCAATGGTGATATTTCGAACGAATAATTGTAATTCGAGACCGTCACTGTCACGGTTTCCTTGGCGTCAGCATCGGCTCCGAACACCGCCGCCCTAGCCAATATCCTTGCTGAGTCGGCATTCTCCTCGCCTTCCACGTTGACATCCAGGTATAGGTTTCTTGATTGGCCTGGTTCCAGACTGACTTGGTTGATTCCATTTCCGCTTGAATCTGAGTAGGACGCACTCCATTCAGGTGCATTACAACCAGTTTGATCACCGGGGTCACACACTTGAAGCTTGATTGTGTCTTCTACGTTCCCGTGGTTTGTCACTACGAAAGGAAACCTAACTATTTGGTCCGTGCGGCCGTTTTGCGAGGTGGAAGTGAATTCTAACTCTACCTCATGCCTTTGGTTGACGTTCACAGTCAAAGTTACGGAATCAAGAGAATCGGGGCCTCCACCCCCAGAAATCTTGAATTTAATTGGTGTCGAACCAGCGAGAGCGTCGTCCGGGACCGTGATGACTGCGGTGGAGGTTGCCTCGTTATTCGAGGTTTGAGCAGCATTGAGGCTGTGTGATGGAGGTGAGAAGGAAACGCTCCACCCAGGTGGGAGAGGATCGGTATTCAACGTGAATGTGTCTGCGCCATTCCCTGTGTTTTCCAGCGATATTGTCACCTGGGGTTGGCTACCAGGCTCAATGTTGGAGATTGTCCCTGTGTTTAGGGAAATATCTCCAGCGTGTATTTGGCCCACTTTCACAGTCACGATGGCCTCGCATCCTACCGAGGAGCCCGCCTTCGCCATGATCCTAATGTCTACGCTGGAGCCGGATTCCACTGATGAGTCAGGGGTGATGTCAAACCCAAACGCGAACGAGTCGCCATTGTTCCCCGGCTCTGCGAGGAGTTTGCTTGTTGGACTGTCAAATGAGACCCAGCCGGATATGTCTTGGCCCCCAGTGCTCTGTGCTTGCACTGATGCTGTCCATGCGGTATTTCCGGTATTTTCGACCTCTAGGTAGTTCTCTGTGCTGGTCTGACCGGGTTGTAGATTTACAAATGTCCAATCGAGCGTCTCTTCACAGGATCTTATTTCTGGAACGATACCAGTCAGCGTGAGATTGTCCTCTGCCTGATCTGGACTTGGATCATTGTTCACCGTTGCTCTGAGAATAAAGCAATGATCACCTGCATCTGTTTCGCCCTCATCGTCAAGAGTGATCACAAAATCAACATCCTCGTTGTCACCTGAATTTAGGCTCACAGTAGCAGGGTTGACCTCGGCGGAAACTGAGTCGTCATCTGAGTCACAGCCACTGTCATTCTCAACTGCCAACTGTATCGTTGCCTGTTGATCTCCATTATTTTCCACGTTGACGATCCAGTCGATTGTGTCACCTTCAAGGTCATACTCCTTGGTCAGGTCATCTGTTGTGAGTACGACTGAGTACAAGCCCCCATCCTCGGCAGTAGTGGTAACTGTCAGAGAGTCTGATTGTGGTGTTGGTGGGGTGCCACCCGTCGCAGTGATGGTCAGAGTAGTCTCGCATTCACCAGCGGCTGTGTCGTCTACTTGGACTGTCAGATCTACCAGCTCCTCGCCATTGGAATTTACACTGCCGGAGGGGGAGTCGACTGTCGAGGTGAAGCCACCACAGCCCGTTTCCTGTTGTGTCTGCAGCGTATATGTCATGTCATCGTCCCCATTATTGCGAATAGTAATCTCATAAACTGCGGGATCGCTTGTTGTGGCCTGAAGCTCCGATATCGGAGTGGACAGTTGCGGATCAACGTCCGCTGCGACCGTTGGTGCGAAGGCAGCGAGTAGCAAGATCGTGGTGACTACTGTGACTGAGCGGGGTCTCACAAACTGTCTTTGCCGCTCTTAACCTCTCTAAGGGCTTCGGCGACTGGGACGCTACATGTGGCGAATTAGGCATCTACAAGGAGGTCCCGGGAAGCCCCGCAGTTGATACAAACCTCGATCTCGGATACATTGCAACTACCGGATTGTCCAAACCGGTGATATCTTGCACCGCACTCCCCACACGCCAAAGCATTTCCAACGACAATGGGTGAGTCACAGAGGAAACAAGGTATCTCCCCTTCGACTCCGGTTCGATCCATGCCATCTCCCCTCCTCTTCCTTATTTGCACTGCAACTAGGCTGCCAGCTAGGCCCATCACGGCCAACACAAAAAGAATGAGCCAAGCCGAAATCGAGCCCTGAGAGTCAATGGCGCGTACCTGTAATGGCACTTGGAAAGTTGAGCCATCGATTAGCGTACCTCCCTGAAGTTCAATGAATACCGGGCCTCTTGATTCTCCGACGGTTAGGTAAATCTCAACGGTCCTGGACTCGCCCGGGGATAGGGAAAGGATCTCACTTCCAGATACTTGGTGAGTCCATCCATTGGGAGGAGTGTCTACGATAATTTTGGTATTAATCTGAGTATTCCCTCGGTTCTCCGCTTGAAGGGATATGAGGGTGCTTTCCCCTGAATTCAAGATGGGGGTGTTTCCCTGCATTGTCCACGAGATCTTGGATGTCTCTTGTACTAATATGGAAACGGTATCGATGGCCAGAAGACCTTCGGATTCAAGCCTCAGTGTCAAGGGCACCTCTGCATTTCCGGCTTGAGACTCTGGGATGATTACGGAGCACCACGCTACTGATGAAGAAGCTGGCTGGACAGGGCTAACCGGGGTGCAGGGTGTAGTCCATCCATCCTCCTGTGAAACCAAGCTGGCCACCGGAGACCAGGATCCTTGACCTTGATTGGATACAGTCCAAGATAAATCGAACTGGGTTGCAACAGGCAAAGGCCCAAGCCCCAACGGGCTCGGTGATGTCGAGCCGTCAGCGAGGACTATGGACCTGAATGAGACTATTGGCGCAGCGCCGGAGGTCACCTCTATTGTTCTGTTCCACGAGAATGAGGAGCCATCCTGGGTCAGGAACCTTACCTTTGCGAGTCCGCTTGCTGCCAAGCCATTGCCTTGTATGGTCAGAAACCATATCGATGTGGACCCTTTTTCTATGGTAATTGGCTGAGTGTTCGATAGGCTGTTCCAACCACCAGGTAATGAGAGAATTTGAGGGGTGAGAGCTATGTCCCTGTTTCCTTGATTTACGATCTGTATCGGAATCTCATGTGTGTCGCCGGGTCTAACTTGAGAGTCGGCCCCCCCGGAACTGGGGGTGAAAACGACGTCGTCTTTTGCAGCGACTATCAGAGGGATTTGGTGAATCCATGTGTCACTTGTGGTCCTTGCAGAAATAGTGAGTTCGGCATTGATCAATGTGCCCGCAGAAACCACCGCGGATGGAGGGGTTAGTGTAATGTCTATTTGTCTTGTATTTCCTTGTCCTAATATGCCTGTTGAACCGTGAGTTGAGTCTACAAAAGTGCCTAGATTATCCAAAGTGACCCTCCAACCTGCAGGGGACTCAAGGGCGAGGTCATAGGTCTGTGGGCCATTGCCTTCGTTTGATAATTGCAAATAGGCCTCCGTGGGTTCGAATGCGTCAATCGCTAAAATTCCTCCCGGAACTCTGAATTCAATGTCCGGGAAAGAAGATACTGTGAGCTTCAGGATTAGCTCGCTAGTGACGTCATTCTCCGTGTCCAAACCGGTGACAATTATCCTGTAGATCCCTGGTTCTGGAGGGTTTGGATGAGTAAGGGCGAAGGTCAGTTGTTCTGTCTCTGAGGCATTCAGTTGAACTTGGGTTAGAGAGAATGAGCTGTACCATGGCATAACGGCGCCATCAGAAAGCCGGATTACGCTTGAGGCTGAAATTGATGCGTTTGTTGGAAATAATGCTGTATTTGTCAACTGGATATCGAAACTGGTGGTGCCCCTTGGATCAGTCATTACAGGATTTGGGTTAAGTGTGTCAACTCTGATGCCCGGCTCGCTAACCAAGACGAAAGTGGAAAAGAGGTTATTGTCCTCACCTGTCTCCTCTACTTGGTCTGTCGGATCGACCTCGATCGTGACTTCTATGTTCCCAGATGCTGTTGGGATCCAGTCCCACTCTACTGGAACAGATTCGCCTGGTGCCATTGATATTGTCCTGACTCCTAATGGTTGTCCAACGGCTGAGGCTGTGATCGACAGGGTTGGGACCGAACCAGCGCCTAGGTTCACAATGGAGGCGCCGAAGGTGACGGCCTCTCCAACCTGGGGTATGGGTGTGGAGATGGAGAAGCTGTCAGGGTCAACAGTGGGGTCAGGGGTCAGGTCATTGACGTTCACACCCCTGATTGCAATTGAGTATGGCTGATACTGTCGAGCGCCGGAGTGGTAGACGTCGCTTACTCTGACCGTCCACACGCCGGTTTCTGCAGACTCGATCAGAGCGACTTCTACGTTATTCGTCGAGTCAGATTGGCCACCTGTGATTGAGCGTCCCTGAGAAAATACATTTCCGATGTATGTTGTAGATCCGTCTGGCGAAATCACCTCTAGGTCGAGGTCGTTCCGCAATTGATCTGTAGATGAGGACGAACCTGGGTAGTCGGACCATGCCAGAACGACCTTCAGTGGTTCGCCCGATCTGGTCACATCGAAGCTGTAATCATGATACTCTCCACTCTTAAGCCTATGACGATCATCAACGAATATTCCGACATCTGAGTCAGGTACCAGACTATTCGTTAGGTCTATTCTTCCCCATCCTTCTACATTATTAGGGATATTCGGAGTTCCAATGTCCTCGGCTCCTAATATCAGCATTGCCTTGATCAGGGAGGCCTGTGGGGCAGGCCTTTCGGCAATTTCCATCAGGTATTCTCGTATTAGGACTGATGCACCAGCTGCGGCAGGGGTTGCCATTGATGTTCCACTGAATTCCTCGTACCATTGGCCGAGATCTGACGAACCGCCGGATTCTTGTGCTTGGCATGATCGGACATACATCCCAGGTGCGATTACATCTGGTTTGATGCGGCCATCGTCAGTTGGGCCTTCACTGCTGTAAGGATACATAGCATCAGGAGCTCCGCTGTATCGGTTTTGATGTGCTCCGACGGCAATCACGTTCTTTGCGGTTGCAGGAGGAGATATTCCGCTACTGCCCTCATTCCCGGCCGAAAAGAGGACTGTCATACCTTCATATTGCCAATACTGGTCCCATGTGCTTATTCTGTCGTCAGCGTCCTCTGCTGATGTGGTGTAGCTGCCGAATCCAGAGCCAGAGCCCCAACTGTTGGTGTGAAATCTAGCCGCTTCGTTGTAGGCCTGAACAAGCATTGTATCTATCCCATAGCTGTATAAGTTTCCCGAATCATCGTCTTCCATGGCCTGGAATACTATTTCCGCCTCCGGCGCGACTCCTGCGTACTGCCCCGAGCTCCTATATCCCGAGCCAACAGCTGTGCATGCGACATGTGTACCATGCCCTGACCCGTCCGCAGTAGAGCTGTCTCCAGGCGTCACTGATGATCTTGAAATAATCCTTGAGCCAAAGTCCCCGTGATCATGGTCGATCCCAGAGTCCCCTATAGCGATTATTTGACCTGATCCATCCAAGCTTGAGGAGAACCAAGTCGTGACGTCTTCGGATTCAGTGTGGTCTCTGACTTGATCATTGGATAGGCGTATGTCGTCAATTGGTGAAATCCATGAAACGGCGGGATTCAATACTAGCTTTGGGATATTTTCTTTGCCAACAAACCCCCATCTTCGACCATCGTCAACCAACCCGGTATCCTCGAATCCGAATAAGTCCAGGTCTGATAGGTCACCTAAGTCTAATGGCGCTGAATGATCGGACCTCTCCCCAGTTTCAGTATTCCATCCTAAGACCTCAATCATCGTCAACTCTTTTTGATTAGCCAAGGTTGGATGGACCAGAAGCGCAGCAGGGACCTTGTGGGAGCTAGCGACTACATCCAATGAGGCAGCCTGGTTCAACGAATTTGGTTCACCTTGTACGAGGAATCCAGATGGAGGAACTGCGGTCCTTATTTGCACACCTGGTACCTCATCGATCGAGACTCGTGCATCCCACATACTGGACCTATCGTTGATTATGAGCATAGTTAGGTCTGGTCGTTCTCTTGTCAGGGATGGTTTGATTTCCTGGTTGGGAATGAAGGTTGCCAGTGTGAAGGTCCCAATGGGAGTGTATGCTACCATTGTGCGATCTCGCTCCTCGCTGGTGGACCTCACTGGTTCGCCTAGATCGTGAATCTTTAGAGGGCCGGATAGGTCGACTAGCCTCGGTTCGGTTGGAGTTTCCAGAGGTTGTTTGTCGTTGATTTCAACTCCACCGAATACAGACATGGAGAGAAGGATCGTGATCAACAGCGCTCCCCTGCCCTTCATTAGTATCGAGGAAATTCTGACTCTCTATGAGCATATGGGTTCATGGTTCATGATTCAAAAGATTGTGAAGGTCCCGAATTTTATGTGGTATTCGGAAGTCCACCCACCCACATCGATTGACCAGTCTTCCTCCTTCTCACCATTGTGGTATTGGTAATTCAGATCTATCTCGATGGTATAATTCTCCCAAACTGAGGCGCCATCTATGACTAGTTCTAGGTCATCATGGGCGATAGAGGTGTGTGGTCCCAGTTGATCCCAGTCGAAGTCAGTCCTTCCAACTTCGATGCCAACCTCATCCACCATCCTGATCGACATCTCAATTTCTTGAATGGATCTGGACCCTCTATTGTCTAGTTCGACCAACACTATGTGGCCGCCACCTGATTGGCGATATACAACATCTGCAGTCACCCCATCATAAGGCACGACCCATAATGAGCCGCCAAGCAGGAGGATCGTAATGATCAAAACTACCAAAGTGGAGAACATCACCCTCGCGGGATGTACCCTCTCCAGGGCCTCTTCGATTGATTCGAGGATTTCTTCAGCTGCCTCCTCGTCTGCAGCAGTCGGTTCGATCTCTCGAAACCCTCTGGCAGTCATCAGATTAGGCCTCCTATCAAAGTCATAGCGATCGTAGTTACGCCAGAAGTCAGTGGCTCGGGAATTACGATGTGCGTGGTAGATCCCTCGACTCCGGGGATGCTGTTTACGATCGAGAGGTCGGATGCCAATCCATTAACGCCAAATGTCGTTCCTGTTGGAACTCCATTGGTGAACTGGGCGTCCAATAGAACCCCGCGTAAGTCTACCCTCTGACCCTCATTGAACTCCGCGAAGGCACGGGCTGAGGCAACGATTCTGCCTCCCTGAACATCTGAGATCTCAAAATATCCGAATTGGGAAATTAGTGTATGCACCTCTATCGTGGCACTCTTGATGTCCTCACTTAGAATCTCCATGTTTTCTAGGATGACCGGGGGCGTGGCGGGAACGTCGGTTATTCTCATGTAGAGTACACTCACTCCATCACCCGAAGACTTCACTGCAAGCCCAAAATCCTCCGTGGGCTTTATCGAAAGTCTGTCTGCCATGCCCTCGGCCAACATCAGGATGTCACCCTTTTGGTTGATAGCCTCCCCCTCAGCTTCGATGAATAGGGACATCCCTGGGGAGCTAGAGGCGAAATCCAACTGTGGTATTCCCTGGAAGACGAGGCTCTTGGTGATGTCGAATGTTCTCCCTGGCTCCGTCGACAGAGCAATTGTTCCCGGCACGTCGCTCAAAAATACCGTTGCAGGACGCCATGCTCCATCGAACCATTGCATCTGTTGAACCATCATGGATTCGACAGCTCTTCCCTTGAAGTCTCTGTACTCCTCTGGTACGTCCATGTTGATCTTGATTGCTGTTCCGAGGCTTGCATCCAAGTTAACCCTGCTCGGGACGCCATTGATTAGCAGTTCTGATCTCGCACCCACATTTCTGTCCAGAAGCTCCGCATGTATACTGGACAATGGGAATGAGGCTGAATATCGTGCTACTGCATCGATCTCGGAGATGCTGCCGGTCGTCTCCGTGACATCGAATACCATTTCTAAGTCAATATCGGATTGGACGCCCAACGGCAACCCATGTAGCGCAACGAAAGCGTCCATGCCCTGAACAGAATCGGTTGCTAAAATGAGCGATTCCGCACCCGGGAGCCATCCGTTTGCCTCTAAGTTCACTGCCCACCTGGAGCCCTCTTCTATGCTCCTCCTCTCTAGCTCCAAATCAATGACGGGCGGGAGGTTTGGAATCCACACCCTCGCCGCAAAACCTTCTGATAGGCCCTCTTTGGGGGCATGAATTGCTATTCCATGCACCCATGGGGGTTCGATCTCTGGGGGGAGTCCTTGATTTGCTTCAATAATGAGGTCAAAGTTTGAGTCTGAGTTCAATTCTAACCCATAGTTGAAGGGAGCGTCGGCGGTCTCCGTCCCGCTGGTCAACTCTGAAGTCGCAGAGGCCAGCAACCTGTTGATTGATTGTCCTAGGTCCGTGAACCCCCCAAGGAAGAAGGCCAATCCAGAGACACCTTGAGTCCTGTCGAGAACGGGTATGTCGATATCGCCCTGTCCAGTGCCGTTTCCTGGAATTTGGATGGAGAGGGAAGAGGGCAGGGGGTCGAGCATCACGGTTGCACTTAGCGCATTGTTCATACCGACCACCGGGACATGGTCGACAGCAATCCCGAATGGTGTGGCATCAGAGGTGGTGATGCTCGCTGTGCTTCTGCCTGCAACACCCAATGCAGAGGCGTTGTCTGCAGGCTTCCATGAGACCTTACTCAAACCCGAGATCCTAGTTGACAGGCTTGAAGTTTGATTCTCTGCCTCATGGCTGTAGAAGAAGTGGTCTCCATCCATGACATGTGGTGTGGGAGAATTTGTAATTTGGGCTTCTACAGAAGAAATGGCCCCATCTGTTTCCCATGATATGGTATTTCCAAAGCTGGCATCGAAGGAATCGGGTATTCCTAGGATTCTGACGGCTTGCTTTTGGCTGCCGTTAGAAGCGTGATACTGGAATGAGGTTATTTCATCACTTGCGACATAACTTGCTGTTTCGACTCCAACAGTTAGGTCGATTGTGTCTGGGAGATCTGAGATAGACAGGCTCTGAGTTGACGCATTCGCGAGGTCGGTTCCGAAGAAGTCGATGAAAAGGAATTTCAGAGGGCCGGTGTTTTTCGACTTAATCTGAAATGTCCTATCTTCCGTTGACCTGTCGTACGTAGCATGAATGGCCTCAATTCCTGTGAACCTTATTGATGCCGCGACTGGGACCAGGGGTTCCACTGGCCCATCGTATCCTTGTACCAACTCAGACTCACGATCCTTTGATAGAATGAGGTGGTTGCTTCCAGGTATGTCGAAGTGATCATATGAGCCTATTTTTAGGTTGATCAGGGGAAGAACCTCTGCCTGCCGGCTAGGCCTGAAATCATCAGTGATCTCCAGATGCAAGTTCTGACCCCCTCCGTCTGGGGAAAATTCTACTCCTCCGCTCAACACATCTACCACCACAGTTGGGATGGAATTGATGATTAAGGCGGTGTCTAGGAAGAGGTCTACGAGATTTACGAGAGCAGCATCAAGAATCCTGGACAAGAAATCTAGATTCTGGTTGTTCCCGAGAGACGGATTGTTACCCTCATCACTGCCTCCTATGTTGAAGTCTCCGTAGACGATCAATGCGGTTGGGATGGTTCCGGTGGTGATGGATATCGTCTGATGATCCGTCACTACACCACCGCGAGTGACCCACGAGTCGTAAGAGATGGATTCAATTTCCTCCACTGACCTGAGGAGAACGAGCGATTTGGGGGGATGTGCCGGATTTATCGGTAGTGCGTCATTATCTTGATTCGGGGTCACGTCCCTCGAAAAATTCTTGACGGCGATGATCAGGCCTAGCCTGTCCGGTTGGGACCCTGGCAACTCGGGGCTGGTTCTGGAGCCCAGCATTGTAAACACCCGGTCTATCTCCTGTGGCGATAGTGTTCCTGCTGGCATCCCCCTTAACCATCCTAGGGAGTCCGTGGAGTTTCCAAAATCACCGTCCGCTTTGTCCTC
>Ga0160423_10003231_pt1 | contig 13593 bp, 5 predicted proteins | sample CRUFie14St8metaG_FD_108191 | JGI IMG/M metagenome (GOLD analysis project Ga0160423, IMG submission 108191) | Marine microbial communities from the Costa Rica Dome - CRUD Field 142mm St8 metaG | ecosystem: Environmental > Aquatic > Marine > Oceanic > Photic zone | place: Costa Rica: the Eastern...
CTCTCTCGGTAGCGTCGAAGCTTCAATGCCAAGCGTCTGGGCGGAAGGTTTGGTGTTTCGCTCACCCAGTGGGCAGCGACTGTGGACAAACGGCACGGTGCTGACCGACTGGCTGAACGTGCCCGTTTGGGATTTGGCAACACGCCAAGCGGTTGAGGAAAACCTGTCGGGTCTCACCGCCATAGGTGACGCATGGTTCTACGCCACTTCAACCGCCGTGTGGTTTAGTGCGGCCGACCAAGCAGGCGATGTTGAACCGTACCGCTTGGGCCTTGAGGGCCAAGTGACGTCATGGAGCATCAATGAATTTGGCAGCGCCCAGCTTACCGAAATGGTGGCATGGGATAACGAGGTGCTGGCGGCTGCATCACGTGGCGGGGTCAAACAGGTGTTGCATTTGCAGGACAACGGCTCGCATGCGTGGCTCACCTCGATATCGCCGTCGTCGGGAGACACGGCCTTGGGAGACGGTATGGGGTTGCACATCATCGGCGACAACCTCGTCTACGATGCGGCGGTTGTCAGCGGTCAGCCGCGACTTTGGACCACCAACCTTGCCAGCGGCATCACGCTGCAACTCAGTGGCGAAATCCTCGCACCGGGTGCGCAGGTTGGCGTGGCCAACACCGGGACGATGTTGCTCTTTGACTGCATGACCAGCACCGTGGGAACCGAGACGTGCATCACCGACGGCACGCCGCAAGGGAGTCGCGTCCTGGAGGACCTAACGCCGGGCCTGATGTCAACGGACATCAGAGGGATGGCGGCGATTGGTGAAGGATGGGTTGTGGTTGCGGACGGTGTCGTGAATGGCACCAATGCGGGGGTTTTGCTGTGGTTGACAACGGCTCAAGGCATGCGGCCGGTGTACGACCCGTGGAGTGGCGTGAGCAATTCCTCGGAGGCCATGACCTACGGACGGTTGATTGTTTCCGACACACAAGTGTGGGTGATTTGCCACGATGGTCAACACGGGCATGAATGGCACCGTTGGAGCCATGGAGAACTCTCCGACGATTGGATCGTCCTTCATCGCTGATGGGCATGACCTAAGTTTCAACGCAATACGAGCACGATTGGCCCACGACATAATGGGGCGATTGTTGCTCCTCAACGGTCAGCGGTTCACGGCATGCGAAACAGACCACAGCGTCGGTTTCTTGGAGGGAAGCATCGACCGCCACCCGCTGGTCGAACACGAAGCAATCACCGTTCCAGTGCTCGCCTCCAACCTCCTCAAAATACCCCAAGATGCCGCCCTTGAGTTGCTTGACGTTGCGAAAGCCGGCTTCCACCATGATGGCGCTGGCCTTCTCGCAACGGATCCCACCTGTGCAGAACATCACAACGGGTTCGTCCTTCATCGACTCGGGAAGGTTCTGAATGGCCTCTGGGAAAGCGCGGAACGTCTCGAGGTTCAAATCGATGGCGTTGTCGAAGGTGCCCAACCGCAATTCGTAATCGTTTCTCGTGTCGAGCACGTGGACCAACGCCCCCTTATCGAGCATGGCTTTGAACGCCTTTGGTTCGATGGTTTCGCCGGTGAAATCCACCGGTCTGATACGGTCGATGCCCACGGAAATGATTTCCTGTTTGAGGCGTACGTTCATTCGATTGAACGGTTGATAATCCGTGAAAGACCGCTTGAGGGGTATGCCGGTGAACCTGTCATCGGTTTCCAAAAACGAGACGAAGCCTTCGATGGCGGCAGGGGTGCCGGCGAGAAAGAAGTTCATGCCTTCCTTGGCCAACAGGATGGTGCCGAGCAGGCCAAGGTCCTGGCAGAGGCTATCGAAGATCGCCTGAAGCCGCTCGCAATCGTCCAGATCGACAAAACGGTATCCTGCGATGTTGGTGATGGAACCGGGCACAAAGCGTCGTGGAAAATCCAGTTTTTGAGGCCACCGCCATCAATCCGTCCGCCGCCAATCGTGGTTTGAGGCCAGCGGGCGCCGCCAACCTTGGCCGAATGCGCGAGGAGAGACACGGGGCGCTGGGGGCATCTGCCACCGCTTGTGTTCGTTTCGCTCGAGGCGCGGAAGAACGTCCATGACCGTGGCCCGGTCGTGGCCCTTTGCTACCAAATCCTCGGCGTTCAACCCTCCCTCGATATGGTCCCTCAACACCTCATCCAACAGTTCGTATGGTGGCAACGTGTCCTGATCTGTCTGATTCGGAGCCAGTTCGGCGGAAGGCGGTTTGGTCATCGTGGACGTGGAGACCGGGGCTGGTTTTCCCTCGGCGATGGCTCGTTGGTTGAAATGCTCCGCCATGGCGTAAACCTCCATTTTGTAGACGTCCCCTAAGGGAGCGTAGCCGCCAGCCATGTCACCGTAGAGGGTGCAGTAACCTTGAGCAATTTCGGATTTGTTGCCGGTGGTCACCGCCATGCTGGCGTTGGCGTTTGCGTACCCCATCACCAATATGGCACGAAGGCGTGCCTGCAGGTTTTCACCCGCCACCGGATGGCCGTTTGCCAGCACGTCGGCGAGAACCGATTCCACGCTCGCATGCATGCCGTCAATTTCGTGAACTTCGTGCCGTATGCCAAGCGATGTTGCCGTGTGAACGGCGTCGTCGATGGAGTGTTGGGACGAGTGCCGGCTCGGCATCGCCAATCCCGTGACGCAAGACGGCCCAAGAGCAGCGGCCGCTACGCAAGCCGCTACCGCCGAGTCAATGCCGCCCGAGAGGCCCAAAACGATGGAATCAATCGAGGATTTGCGACAGTAGTCCGCCAGTCCAGCGACGACAGCGTTGGTCAGCTCCTCAATGGAAGCGCCCACACTGGAGCCGTCATCGTTCGCCTCGATGAGCGTTGGTTGAGCGTTGCCGATACAGAGCGCGTCCTCGGCACCGCTGGGTATCCAATCAAATGCCGATATGTCGTTCAAATCAACCAGGAGAACGCCTTCCTGCCACGACGGTGCAACGATAGCGCGACCGTCTGGCCAAGCCACCAAACTTCTCCCATCAAACAGCAGATCATCGTTGCCACCGACCTGATTGGCCAGCAAAAACGGATGGTTCAACACGGCAGCTGCGTGTCGAGCAACGGCCAATCGGGTGCTGAATTTCTCGTTGTGAAACGGCGAGGCTGAAAGGTTGACCGTCGCGTCAATAGCCACGCCTTGCCGGCACCATTCAGCGATGTGTTCAATCGGGTCCTGTGCGTAGTTGGAGGGCGTTAAGCCCGCCGACTGCCACGCATCCTCGCAAACAGTGACACCAAAGGTCAATCCCCCTATCGAGCGAGCGAGCCCCGACCTGTTTTTGGCGGCAAAATACCTCGCTTCGTCGAAAACATCGTAGGTGGGAAGCAATTGTTTTTCGGCAACGATTCGGCTTTGAACATCGTCGGTAATGCTCCCCGATGTTGGCCCTGAGCGCACGACGCCGTTGGTGGGCAGTGTGCGCTCATCGGCCGCGGGAATGGGCGTGCCGATGAGAACAGGAATTGCCGTTTTGATACCGAGGGCGGCATCCATGGACCGGTGAATAAAATCCCGCTCCATCAACAGGTCTCGAGGTGGATAACCACACACGGCGAGCTCGGTTGACACGCCCACATCGGCTCCCGAACGCTCGGCTTGTTCAGCCAAAGCCGTCAGGCGTCGACAGTTCTGCTCCAAGTCGCCGACCGTGGGATCAAATTGCAACAAACCTACCTTGCTCATCTCGTCACCTCAACACGGCTTCAAGGATGTTTCACGATATCGCCATTGGCGTCTTTGTACCACCATTCATTTGTTTCTTTGTCATGGTACCACCAATAGCCGTCGGAACCCATGATCCAATCCGTTTCGGCCTCTTCTTTGGTGGACGTTGCGGCAACCGTCGCCGCAGCGACGATCTCCTGAACAGGGGCCGACTCGTGTTCGTAGTCATCTTCGTCATCGTCGAATTCTGAGGAATAATCGTCCCAATCATAAGCCGATCTGGCGCCCTGATTTGCCGTTATGCGGCGCATCCAAGCCAACAACGACACCACGACCGCAATGAGCAACAAAGCGGTGATGCTACCGATGATAGGGTTGACATCGCCGAAGACCTTCTCGCCAAAACCAGGATCTTCTGCCGCTCGCACGTTGATCGTCGGGCCCGTGGCAACGACGCCGTTGTCGAGGGTGGCTTCCACCCACTGAACGCCTGCGGCCTCCGGCCCCCAATCGACAGCAAACACTTCGATCATTCCGTCTTCGACTGGGACCGTTGTCCGATGAATGAGCGTGCGCTGCCCGTCCATCATCACCGATTCGAGCGTGATGCCGGTCTCACCCGGAAGCGTACCGATGTTCTCCACCTCCAGCTGAATGGATGTGGTATCACCGACCTCCATCAGGAGCCGTGAGTACTTCAGCGACGTGGGAACGAGCGTAAACTCGGGTTGCAACCACTCCATGTTCCATGTTGCCACGTAGGGATTGTTCAGGTTGCCATTGAGCCCTGTAACGGCGTTTCCAGCAAGGTCGCGACCCTCGATGGTGATTTTCACAACCATTCTGTCGATCAGCATTTCGTTTGTGATAACGGAGAGATTCATTTCACCGATCAGTTCCAGACTGAGACCGTCTATTTCACCACCAACGAGCGATAGCGGCTCCCTGCCGTTTCGAATGATGTCTCCCGTTTCAAAGTCTTCAACGAGCCAGACCAGTTCAAGCGAATCAACGTCAAGGCCGCCCAATTCCTCCACCAGAACACGCACTTCGTGGTTCTCGCCACCTAGCACAGCGAGCGGCCTCGGCGAAAGGACCTCTGTTGGTTTGGGTCCCGTTCCGTCCACAACAATCCATCTCACCGATGTTTCTTGCTCGGTCAAATCCTCGCCTTGACCTTCCAAACAACCTACGGACCAGGTCATCGGGAAGGACCCAGAAGTTGCTGGGGCGTCAAGGGAAACCGACCAGATGCCGTCAAGCGCCGATGCCCCGTAGGTCTGTCCAGCAAAGAGAACATCCACTCGGCAGTCAAATCCGGGAACGGTTGAGGTTTCACCGAACACGAGGCCTCCGGAAATCTCCATCGGTGTGAGCGGCGTGACGCGGGCACCGTCGCCGAGGAGCGAGCCCCTTGTAAGCTGCAAATTGATGCTCTCTTCGGGGATGCTGAGGCCTGCTGAAAATCGCCAACGGTGTTCGGGGAAGTTTCGCATTTCCTCCTGCCCGGCGCGGTCGACCACGAGAATAGCGGGCTCGCGTCGATTGTCGCCGAGGTCGGGCGTGTTCCACCCAAGTTGGAGTTGAATGTTGAGCAAGAGGTCGTTTTCGTAGGGATCGGCAACACCGTTGGCGCCCAGCATCGTGCACTGATCGATGATAAGATGGGTGGAGGTGGTGGTGCATTCACCCGTCTCAAAGGCCCATTGAATGCTCATGGCGTCGCTTCCTTGGTTGCTGGCGAGCATGACCTCAACCGTGGACAGATCCGAACCACCGTTGGGTTCACCGATTTTGATGTTGAGTTCGTAGGGCTGACCAGGGTGCAACCATGCCTTTCTTCCGCCGTACCACGAGAAAGCGTCGGGCGCCAATTCTGGAGCGCCGTCAACAGCGAGTTGGTACATGAAGAGGTGCTCACCCTCCTCGGCGGAACCGCCGTTCTGGATGGGGTAGCCGGACGGGTCGGCGCCGTCCAAATACACGGCCACTTTCTGACCGAGGCTGCCCGCCGTGTCGTCGATCATCAGCGTGTAAACACCGGTAAGCGCCGTGAGGTCACTTGGAAGCATCATGGGAAGGCCGTGGAATTCATCAGCGTCCGGCCAACCGTTCATGTTGCTGTCGTCAACCCATTCCTTCCAGACCATGGCGGTCATCTCATTGGGCAGCACAGGTTGGTCCATGATGGTGACCTGCATGACTTGCGTCGGGCTTGGTGTGCGATGGTCGTACCGGTACATCGAGGTCTCCATGACTTGCGGTTTTACGGAGTCGACCGTGAACGTCCGACTCAAGGTACCGGGTGCAACAACGCTAGAACCGCTGGTCGAGGTGAGCCCGACCGACCATTCAACTTCGCCAAACGTGAACGGAATGGTTTCCGTGAAATTCCAGTAAGCGCCGTCCAGCACTGTGGTATTCCGTACGGGCGCACCGTCCCTGAACAGGGTCAACTCGGCATCGCCGTCAACAAACCCACGCAGGGCTGCAAGGCCTTCGTAGCCAACCGCCACCGAGACATTCATTGATTCACCGCCACGAAGGTATTGGCGATTGTTGTTCATCGGTGTTTGGTCCTCGTAGAACACCAACGATTTGAGCTCCAGGTCGTTTTCATACCCTTGGAACACGCTGTTGCCCCAGGTGTGAGCGAATGGAATGGAAACAACACCGTTCTGCAACACGAGCCGAGATGTGGCCGTCAATTGCATGTCGTCGTCCCAGTCCGGACGCAGTCGGAACGTGATGTTGGTCATGATGTTCGTGCCGTCCTCGGTGGTCTGGATGGGGTCCACGGGATGCAGTTCTATCATCGAGGCATCTCCCAAACCAACCGTTGCACCGCCGTCGGTCGGGAAAAGGAACGTCGCCTGGTTGGATTTGCTGTACACGTCAAGGCGATGCTCAGCGACGGACCCGCCGATGACTTGGTATGTCGTTTTGATGGTTCGCCATTCCTTCGAGGGCGTGAGGACGGCAGGGGCGTTTTCCATGGTTCCGTCCTGAAGAAGGACGGTGCTCGAGGTTTGGAGTTGAACGACTTCAACGGTAAGACCGCCCCGATCGTCGGCCACGAACGGCATTGGGATGGACTGTGTTCCACCGACGTTTTGCACCGTCGTCCGCGCTTCGTTCACGCCCATCACGAACGGGGACGTAGCGTCAGCCACGAGGTTGTGAGTTGCATGGTATGTCGCCCGCAAGCCTGCCAGTCTTGCCGTCCCTGTGCCCGAGACCTCGACTCGAACTTCTGTGAACGCCGTCCCCAAGATGTCAACCGTGTTCCCGACGTTTCCAAGGGCATCAACGAATGTGCCCAGTTCCTCGCCGGTTAGGTGGAACAAGCCGGCGGCAGAGGCGTTCGTTGTCCGGTTGGCAACCAGCGTGTTTTGGACGAAAAGCGCCACGTCCAGAACGCTTCCCGTCTGAGCGCCGTAGCTGAACCCGAAAGAGGTCAAGCCGGTTTGGGGCACCCAAAGTTTGGCATCACTGGGTGAGCCCGATACGAGTGGCAACTCAACGTGCTCCTGAGCATTAGCGAAGCGGTTCTGCCAGCCCCAAGTGCCCACGCGCTCGTCAACACCGCCCCACTCGTAGCGCTCATCGAGGTTGAAGTCAAGCGATGGACGAGCGGGGTGCTGACCGCCGTACATGTCCATGTGCAGCGATTCAACGGACCACGAGGTGAAGTTGCTCATGTTGCCGTCGGAGGGTGGCAGTGGGAGCACACGGGCTTGCATGCCGACCGTGCTCTGGTTGGTTGACGGTGTGTGGGGGAGGGTGACGTTGACCCAAGGCTCATGAGGTTGGTAGCGAACCTGCACTTGTCCGTTGGTGACATCGCCGTCCAACTTGGCGTCGTAAAGCGGACCATTGGCCAACAACCACGGGGAGGTCAAGGAGCCGTTGGCCAAACCGTTGACGCTGGTTCCGGTGAAGAAAGAGTTGTTGAGGTCCCACCCGCGTTGCGAGGGTTCGTAGGCAAACGATTCCCGATGCGCTCCGTCTCCAGCGATGGAATACACGATGGGCATGCCGCCCGCACCGCCTTTGAACTCGAGGTGCAGGTGGAACTGGTCGACCGTTGTGTGGTCCAAGAGGTTGAGGGGGACCACCTGGTCGTTGGAACCGTGCATGCCGGGAACGACCTCCTTTGCCGAATTGAGGACGGACCAGTTGAGGTAGGAACCCGAAGGCACGTGGGCATCGATGTAAAGCGGTGCGTAAGTGTCGTCAGCCAACGCCTGCAAAGAGCCGGCCTTGTGGCCCACGGTCGGGCTTGTCCAGTTCGATTCAGGCGGCGTAGCGATGTGAACGTCGTCGACAAACCAGTAATCGCAACAGGTGCTGCTCCCGCTGTTCTGATGAATGCGGAACTGGGAATTGGCGTGAAGGGCTGCGGCCGGCAAGGTGGTCATGAACTGGAAGTTTGAGGTGGAAGGGCTGCCGCCGGAGAAGGTTTGGAAATTGTTCCATGCTCCACTGCTGTCTTTGTATTGGAAGTACAGGTTTTCGTTGGCATCAGGCGTCTCGCCGCAGCCCGAGCGACCCTCGTGAACCCATGCGTGGAAGGGCACGTTGACCCCACCGGCCAAGTTGACGACCGGTGATGTACCGTAGGTGGAACCGGCGTAAGTGCGCAGCGAGCCGCCCGAGGTACCGTTAAACCCGCAACTTGGCGAGGTGACCCGCCCCGTGTAAGAGTTCGAAAAGGTCCAACCTTGATTGTTGGTGTTGAAGTCCCAAAGAATGCCGGCAGAGGTGCCCGTGAGCGCGTTGCCGGAAACCGTTGTGCCGTTGAGCATGGACCCTGCGCTGTTCCAGTCGCTTGCTTCGTCCCAGACAAATCCAGATTGTGTCGGCACGACCTTTGGCGTGAAGTTCAGTTCAGCGCTGACGAGCGGTTCGTCGCTGGGAAGATCGAGTTTGAACATCGTGTTGGGCGTGGTGCTCAGCGTGAGGTCCATCGTATCACCTTCGCCGGCTTGCATGACGACGTCTTGTGGGGCCAAAAACGGGGCGCTGATAGGCGAAGGTGGCACCATGGCGAGCCAAGTGCTCATCACGAAAAGGACCACCAGACCAAGGGCCCTTGCATGGCATCGCCTACCCGCCATGTTGCGTGGTGGGCATCAAAGGACTTGAAGGATGCCCCTTCGGTTTTTTTGGCCACCACCTTTGTTTCGTTGGGGTTTCGGTTTTCTGACACGGCCGCAAAAGCAGAGACTCCGGAAAAATGAACAAAATGTGGAGTAGTGTTCAAAACCGCGACCTTGGTCGGCGAATCATGGCTCAACCGTCGTCGGCAGGTGAACTGAACGCCGTGGGTCTGGAAACCGGACTGCTTGAGCAGTGGGCATCGGAAAAAACATTCCAAGCATCGATTGACCGTCGTCGAAACAACGCCCCGTTTATTTTCCTCGAAGGCCCACCAACGGCCAACGGAAAACCGGGAATTCACCACGTCGTCGCTCGGGCCTACAAAGACCTCGTCTGCCGATGGAAAGCGATGGAGGGGTTTCTGGTGGAGCGAAAAGGCGGATGGGACACTCACGGCCTCCCGGTTGAAATCGAGGTGCAGAAGCGACTTGATCTCATGAGCAATGAGGCCATTGAAGCTTTTGGCATGGCGGAGTTCAACCAGGCCTGCCGAGAATCCGTTTGGACGTACGAAGCCGCCTGGCGAGAGATGACCGAACGCATGGCGTACTGGGTTGACCTCGACAACCCCTACGTGACCTTGCACAACGATTACGTCGAATCGGCTTGGTGGGCCCTCAAACAAATGTTCGACAAAGGGCTCCTCTACCGAGGTCACAAGGTCTTGCCGTACTGCCCACAAACCGGCACCTCCTACTCAAGCCACGAAGTCGCTCTGGGCTACAAGGAAGTGGAGGAACCCTCGGTTTATGTGAAATTCAAACTCGTGGACGACAACGCCTCCATCTTGGCGTGGACCACCACGCCGTGGACCCTCCCTGGCAACGTCGGATTGGCTGTCGGACCGGACGTCACCTACGCCCGATGCCGCATCAAAGAAGCCGCAGGTGAAGCCTGGAAGGGCGCTGGTGGTGCTGACGTGGGCGAGGAGGTCATCCTCGCAAAAGACCTCATGAAAGAGGTGCTACGGCATCATGTTGACATCGTGGAAGAATTCCCCGGTTCATCGCTCGTGGGTCGGTCGTACGAACCCTTGTTCCCTCAAGCCGTGCCTCGCGGCGAATCCACGACGGCATGGACCGTTCTGGCTGCGGATTGGGTGACCACGACCGACGGCACGGGCGTCGTGCACACCGCCGTGATGTACGGTGAAGACGATTACAACCTCGGCATGGAGACCGGTCTGCCTGCGCATCACACGGTGGACATGGATGGCGCCTTCGTTGAGGGCACGCACCCAGATCTGGACGGGAAGTACGTCAAAGCCTGCGATGAAACCATCATTTCGCTGCTTTCATCGCCCGGTGGAAGCAACGGCAGCGGCCCGGAAAGCGGTCTTCTGTACCGAGAAAAGGACTACCTCCACGACTACCCGCACTGCTGGAGGACCGACCACCCGCTCCTTTACTACGCCATGGATTCATGGTTTGTCCGCATGACCGCTGTCAAAGAGAACCTCCTGCGGTTCAACGAAAAAGTGGAGTGGGCGCCCGATTGGGTCGGCGAAGGCCGGTTTGGAGAGTGGTTGCGCAACGTCAAAGATTGGGCGATTTCTCGTGAACGATATTGGGGCACGCCGTTGCCGGTTTGGCGCAGCGAGAGCGGCGAGATGAAATGCATCGGTTCCATTCAAGAACTTCAAGACGAAGTGGCCAAAGCGGTGGCGGCGGGCATAGAAAACCCCGATTGCCCCTCCGATGTGGATTTGCACCGCCCCGTCGTTGACGGGTTTACGCTTCTCTCCGACACGGGCGAGCCAATGAAGCGGGAACCCTTTGTGATGGATTGTTGGTTCGATTCGGGTTGTGCACCGTTTGCCCAATGGCACCACCCCTTTGACAACGAATCGACCTTCAACGCCTCGTTCCCCGTGGACTACATTTGCGAGGGCGTGGACCAGACACGCGGTTGGTTTTACACCCTGCTGGCGGTTTCCGCCACCGTGTTTGACAACATGGCCTACAAGCGATGCCTTTCACTCGGATTGATCTTGGATGCCGAGGGAAAGAAGATGTCGAAATCTCGCGGCAACATCGTCGACCCGTGGGATCATTTCAATCGGGAAGGTGCCGACGCAACACGTTGGTACATGGTCACTGCCGGAGCTCCCTGGAACCCGATGAAGTTCGACCCCAACGGTGTCCGAGAGACCTATGCCAAAATGTTCCTGACGACGTGGAACGTGTACAAATTCCACGCTGACTATGCATCGCTAGACGGTTTCGACCCGGAAGCACAGTCGATTCCGGTAGAAAACCGGAGCGCTCTTGACCGCTGGATTCTCTCGCGATTGCACACCGTTGCCAACGCCTATCACGGCAATTTCTGCAACTGGCATTTCCACAAGGCTTGCCGAGACCTGGAAGATTTCATGGTCAACGATGTTTCCAACTGGTACGTCCGACGAAGCCGTCGACGCCTCTGGGACGAAGCGGACAGTCAGGACAAATTGGCCTGCCAGCACACGCTGCATGAGGTGCTTGAGACGGTGTGCCGTTTGGTCGCTCCCGTGTCGCCGTTCATGGTCGACCACATCCACCGCAACCTGACTGGACACAGCGTTCACACCGCTGATTGGCCGCTGGGCGTACCGGGTACCCTCGAAGGCGCCACAGCCGATGTGTGGGACGAAGAGGCCGCAAAGGCCACGGCGGTTTTGCCACCACAGGACCTTGAACTCGAGAAGACCATGGCGTTGGTGCGAGAACTCGCGGAGGCCGGTCGCCGAATTCGCATTGAAGGGGGACGGCGTCAGCGCTTGCCCTGCGCCCAAGGGTGGATTGTATCGGCACCGGACTTGACGGCGTTCCACGATATACTCGCCGAGGAACTCAACGTCGAGTCCATCCTTGTTGAAAACGACCTTGACAGGTTCCAAAAAATCGAACTTGCACCAAACTTCCGAGCGCTCGCCCCGAAAGCTCGCGCTGAAGTCAACAACGTCGCCAACGCCATCCGCAACAGTGAGGACCCTGAAGGCCTTCTCAACGCCATCAAGCAAGGCACGGCCGAAGTCCTCGGGGTCGCCATCGAACCGGCCGATGTTGAGGTAAAGCGTGTGGAAAGGGAAGGCTTTGCTGCGCAAACGGTCGAGGCCGTTGGCTTGGATGACAACCTGCAAGTGAGCCTCGTCTTGGACATGAACGACACCCCAGCTCTGCTCTCAAAGGGCATGGCCAGGGACATCGTGAGGCGCGTTCAAGCCAAACGCAAAGACCTGAATTTGGAGATTGAAGCCACCATCGATTTGGAGATTTGGATGACCAACGCTCCGAGCATGCGCGAGGAGGACGAACATTGGGCGGCGACGGAGACGCGCGCTGCAGGGTGTGCGTTCCATCCCGCCGGTGCTCAACCGCCCGAAGGTGCGGATCGTTTCGAAGTGGACGGTACAGTGGTGCACTTCACGGTCAAGTGAGGTGTGTCCTTGAGGGTTGTCTCGCTGGTTCCCAGCCTCACCTTGACCCTGTTTGATTTGGGCCTGGACGCCACCAGCGTTGTTGGCCGCACGCCGTGGTGCATCCACCCGAAAGGTGAGGTCGAACAGGTACCCATCGTCGGTGGCACCAAAACCCCGAAACAAAAGCGAATTGAGGAAGCCAAGCCGGATCTTGTCGTTATGGACCGTGATGAAAACCCGAAAGCCATCTACGACTGGTGCCTCTCGATGGGTTATGACACGTTTATCTGCGATGTACGCCGTCCTGCAGACGTCCCCGATATGCTACGAGCCCTGGGCAGGAAAATTGACCGCAAGGAGCGGGCGGAACACTTCGCTTTGGCCATTGAGCGAGCGTTGACGACCCTGCCTTCGGGTCAACATCGCACCGCCTTGCCACTGATATGGCACAAGCCGCTCATGGCAGCGGACGGCAGCACTTACGCAGGTAACATGCTTGCATGTGCGGGCTTTGACGTGCCGGTTATCGAACCAGACGGCACGGGCTATCCTGAATTGAACATGGCCGATATCGTGGAGCGAGGCGTCACCGACCTCTTTCTGTCCAGCGAACCGCATGAATTTACGGTGGAAGAAAAGAACCAACTCCACGATGCGTTGTCGAAACTCACGCCCACACCCCCAAGGTTCCACTTCATTGACGGTGAAGACCTGACCTGGATGGGAACGCATACGGCCGTGGCTGTTGAGCGACTCCTCGCAGCCCACGGCCCTTGAGCCTCTCGGCTTGGACACGGTCATCATGAGAAAGCGACGGCTTCAAATCACGCCGAAGCGACCGTGGGGCATGCGCAGGACGCCCGTAGTGCTGGCCTTGGTCATGTCCATGGTTCTTGCTGGATGCTTCGGCGACGGCAGCCAAACCGTCCAAAGCGAAGACCAACCATCCCTGTTCGCCACCTACGAACGGATCGATGCCCAACCGCATGAAGTGGAGCGAATGTTCACAACCGTTGACCTTCGAACCAACGAAACCACCAACACGACTTGGGCGGTGTTTGACGCCACTTACGGGGGAAATTGCTGTGAACACTACCTTGCTACCTCCATTGAGGGTCAGATTCTGAACATCGGCGGGGAATACCCGGTGTTTTCGGCCGACAGAGGCCACTTATGGGACACCTATGTCCCACCGGCGCTACCCGATTCGCAATGCAGAACCTTCGTCCCGACCAGCCCTGGTCAAGAAGGGGTGGGCGAAGGCAGCATCGTGCAAGCCACCAACGGGGACATTATCTCCATGTCGTGGTTCCCCTACATTGGTGGCGACTTGAAACTGGACAAGTTCTACGCCATTCTCTACGATGCTTC
>Ga0160423_10003233_pt1 | contig 13587 bp, 19 predicted proteins | sample CRUFie14St8metaG_FD_108191 | JGI IMG/M metagenome (GOLD analysis project Ga0160423, IMG submission 108191) | Marine microbial communities from the Costa Rica Dome - CRUD Field 142mm St8 metaG | ecosystem: Environmental > Aquatic > Marine > Oceanic > Photic zone | place: Costa Rica: the Eastern...
ACCGACAAGCCCAAACGGGCGACAGATTTTAAGTCTGTTGTGTTTGCCAATTTCACCACACTGACATTAATGACAACCGCAATCATTATTGCAGCAATCATCATTATTATAAAAATCTTCCGAATCATTTCCACTTAGTTTATCAGAAATAAATTCAGCTAAAATTTCACGAGCTGCAGGTGAATCGAAATTAATTTGTTTGTAAGTGCATGAGTATTCATGCAAGATTTTTTCAATTACTTCTTTCATAAATTTTTTGTAAAAATAAAACTCTCATTGTTTTTGTAGCTTTTCTCATACAGATTTCTCTTACTCTAATAGTTTTTTCATCTCTTTGAAAAGCATCAGCAAGTCTATGCTTGCCATCAATAACGTCAGTATAATTACCATCCAAATCTTTTACAACTAAAATAGGTAGTAAATTTTTTCTAGATTCTTTTATAACTCGTGGGTCTAAATTTAATTTTCTAAATTTTTTTAGTTCCCACAATTTTACGTTGCGTATCTTTACTTTATTTTTAGTTAAAAATTCAAAAATATCTTCAAGAGTTACTACGTACCGGTGATCTTTATCATACCAATATGTCATTAAAGTCGAAATCATTCAGTCAAAAGTTCTTGTTTAGTCTTATAAAAATACTCTGTTGTATCACCTAAGCTCCATTTGTCTCCCGTTTCGACTGAGTAATCTTTAGTACAGACATTAAAATCAGGTTTTTCAGTTTTCTCAGGTATAAGAGATTGTTCATACCATCTTATTCTATTATTAGGTTGTGCAGCAAATTGACCGTTGTTAAGTTTAATAATATTAAAACTTTTATGTTCTTGTTGCAATTCACTATAACCCGTGTTAAGGATGTTAGGTTCAGGGTGACATGAGTCAATAGTAAAATAATAATTACCTTTATAAAAATTTTTATCCTTTGATTGATATTCACAAGGCAACCCAACTAAAGAATCTTTTTGTATTACACTAATATAATATGAAAAGCAATCCCATAACTCTAACATTTCAAGAGGTAATTGATTTTCTTTATCAAAATCTTCTTTCCAAACAAAAGCAGATATAGGTAATTTGTCATAAAGTGCTCCGTATTCGAGAAGAAGGGTTTCAAATAAAAGAGCACGACCAGGTTTTGATTTTACTGTAACCCAAGTACCTTCTACTAATTCTCCTTTACCTTTATCGTCCTCTAGATCATAAAGGTATTCTTTTTTTACCCAAACTGGGGTTACCGGTAGGTTAGCTACTAAAAATGACATTATTCGTATTTATACCGTCTGTTCCAAGATTCACTTATTGATCTAATAGCTGTAGGTTTGTGATCTTGTTCAATCAATGGACCTTGAGCTCCGCATTTTTGACACATAATACTCCAAAATCTATCACTACCTAACATTTTCCAATCTATTAATTTTTTACTTCCACAAAAGGGGCATGGTTTTTTGTCGTATTGTTTAGCCATTTATATATGATAAATGATATCTTAACATTTCAATTTTTTTACTATTTCGTGTTCTCCGTTTATTTTTTGTCTACTATAAACTGCAACTACCCCTCTTCTTTGTACAACTTGTAAAGCAGCAGAGTTTGCCATAGTTATAGCTTCATCAATATCGCCTTCAAAATTTAAAATACCATAAACAAATGTAGCTAACCAAGTATCGCCAGCTCCACATAAATCAAAAACTTCAACTTTATCAACAGGATAAATTTTATCATTATACATACAACCTTTGTCACCTAATGTAACAATTAACTTTTCTTTCCATTCGTCTATATTAATATGAGGTTTTATGTCCTCATATTCTTTTTCATTCATTTTTATAAATTTTGCTTTTTTACAATAATCGCCAAGTATTTTTTTTGTTTCGATAATTACATTATCGTGCAATCTACAAATATATTCAATTATACTCTCTGTTAGAAAGCCTTTACAATAATCCGATATTACAATACAATCATAATTAGTTAAAGATCTACCTAACATTAATTTGGAAGCATCTAAATTAGCCACCCTATCAGTATTATCTACTCTTAAAAATGTATGGTTAGTTAATTCATCTACATATCTTTGTTTTATTAACTCCTCATTATTGTGAAAAAAATCAGGATTAATACCTAAACTTTTTAAGTTGTTTACAACATTACCTGCCATACCATCATCAATAATTTCACGTCCAGGTGTAAAAACCGGAGCAGGATAATCAGGGCAAAGTCTAAAAGCTTTACCGTATGTAAATTTATCTGTACATTTTTCTCCTATAACGAGAATATTCATATAGATAATTAAAAAGGAAGACAAAAAAAACCATGCAAGCCCCACCTACTTAGCTATAAGTACCACCACATACTATATAGCCCACAAACTAACTTGCATGGTCAAATTTATTTATTATAATAATTTATTCTTCAACATCATTATAATGTATATTATATAATTTATAAAAATCAGATTCCTTTACAGAATGTTCGTAAGAAATTAATTTATTATTAGTTATTTTTACGTTTGAATTATTCAACACCCCTCCAGTTAAAATATCTTCAGAACCAGACTTTAATCTTTTATAATAACCTTGATAAGAAACAATTTCTTTAATTGCATTGAATGAAAAAATTACACATTCTCCAGAACAGAATTGATCTGGTAATTCACCTTTATATTTTTCTCTAACTTTATACTTTTTTAAATGTACGAGTTTATTTCTTAAAATTTCCTGATTATCGTCTGTTATATCAACCTTTTTTCCTATATAATCACCTTTTAATTTATTAAAATCGATATCATCTATGTTGTTAATAAATGTGTCATCATCAATTTTAATTATATGATTATATTCTGATAAAACTTTTTTATATTTGCTATAAAATTTAAAAAGCTTTTTATGTACCATGTCTATCCTATCAGGCGAATCAATAAAAACATCATAACATTTAGCTGTAGTATTTGTAAAACTTTCTATAAGCGTATTTTTATTACCTCCGTAAACATAAAATATGTCAACATTATCAGGTACGTGTTTCAAAAAGGTGTTGGTACCGGCTAACTTGTAACCAATATTATTTTCAAAAGTAGGTATAACTATTGCGTATCTATTATTCATAATCTCCTGGTGGTTTAGTTAATTCTTCATGACTAAAATAGTTATTAAAAAGTACTTCTTTAGTATTACTTTTTAAACCAAGAAAAGCTTGTTGCATACTACCTTCCATAACATCTTCCATTGAAGAAAAATGCTGCCATACTATTTTAGCAAAGTCCATATACATATTCATATAAGTTAACACTTCTATTTCTGTGAATACCCTATTATATGAATTTATAAACAAATCTAAAGATTTGTACCATTCATTGTAAAAACTGTCATAAAAATAATCCTTAGTAAATCCCATAAAAGCGCCGGTGACTGAAAAATAAGTAAAACACTTATCTTTTACGTCTTTATTTTTTAACATATTTTTTATAAACATTCGAGGCTCTAAATTGAGAAACCCGTTACCGCATATTATATTACCATGTTGATCAACTAAGTTTGAAATATTGTTATAAAAATCCGGACAAAAAATTGCATCTTTATTTTTTGGATAATAATTATCCCAATTAATTAATTCCCAATCATGCCATGTACCTCCAAATTTTTCACTTACGTAAGATTCATTTGATAATGCAGCATCAAACCAAATTGCTTTATCATAATTCATATTTTTAAAAATATGATTAAAAATATCCATTCTTACACAAGCCATGGCTGGATTCCAACAAAATAAATCTCTGGGATTATTATCAACAACCTTAATACTTTGGGCCCAATGTACGTCATATCTAGAATAAAAATTTTGCAATTTTATAGGTACAAAATTAATAGTCTTTAAAAATTCTTTATCAGGTATAATATCATCAAGTAAATCTTTTATTGAAATACTATGACCTTTCCAGCTTATATTTCTATCATTAACAAATAATACGATAGGTTTGTCAAAAGCTGCTAAACTATATATACCACCAGCATAGTGATCACATGTCATATTTCGAGTTAGTGATGGTTCTAACCCTTTATCTTCTCTTATGTATGGATCTACTTCATAGACAGCTGACACTATACATTCCATAATATGATTTATATGAAAAAAAGATTATATCAATAAAAAAAGCGGCCACCGAAGTGACCGCTTAGCTCGAATTAAATTACTTTACTTCTATAATTTTTACTTCTTTTTCTTTCTGCTTTTTAGCAGGTACTGTTACTCTAAGTACTCCATTTTCTAGAGATGCTTCAAGTTTGTTTACGTCAAATTTGTATTGATCAAATCCAAAAGAACGATTATAACTTTCTTCTTTTGAACCACCACTACTAGTAATAGTACGTGATGCGTTAATATATACTTGATCTTCTTCTACCGTCATTTTAAGATTATCTCTAGTAACCCCAGGTAGATCAATTTCACATGTGAATTGTTTATTTGTGGTATTAAATCTCACCTTGTCGTCTGAAAAGGAGGATTTACCTAACGAAAAAAATGGATCGTTAAAAAATGTATCTAACAGATCAGAGCTGTACCGTCCCGCTCTCGGACTTCCTAAAACACTTAATAATTTACTCATACACTTATTTAAGCGTCTATCCCCTCAATATCAATATAAAAAATCCCACCATTCCCACCCCTCTTTTATAGCATGTTTATACTCCTTCAAAATTATTAAACATGAACAAGAGAAAATTCTTTAGCTTCATCCGGTATCTTTATTGATCGTTCCATTAAAACTCTCCATGCATTTTTACCTTTTGTTGTATTTAATGAATTGTGCATACTTTCTTCTAACATAGGAGTATACACATACCCATAACCTTTATTATTAGTACCGAGATAATTATAACCTAAACTATTATAGAATGGTAATGCTTCTTTATCACACCACATTCTAATATGACGACAATTATTTTTATAACCTTCTTTCCATGCTTTTTGTAAAAGTTCTTTAGCTACTCCTTTACGTCTATAACGTTTACAAGTAAATAATCTTTTGATATGTAAGTCGTGATTTTCAAAAGTATAACCGATACCACCAACTATATTTTTACCCGGTAATGAAATAATATTACCTAATTCAAACCCCAACTGTATAGGAAACTCGTCCCAATAATTGTTTTCGTCCCAATAAGGTACTATATCATTATGAGTATAATCGTAAGCCCATTCATCATAATATTGCAAAAAATTGCAATGTTTTAGAAAGTATTCTCTACCTGCTGAGTATGTGACAAAGTTCATTTATAAATTGTATGATGATATTAAAAATCATCCACTAAAGCACCACTGGATTGATATTCAATCACACGAGTCTCAAAAAAGTTTTTAGCTTTTAACAAGTCTTGTACTTCAGATAAAAAGTCAAAAGGATTACGATCTGAATCGAATCTAAATTCAATACCAACACCTTCAAGTCGTCTGTTACCAATATATTGCATATATTCAACAAACATGTCAGCATTCAATCCTAAAATACCACTAGGTAAAACATCTTTAGCATATGCAATTTCTAACTCAACAGCTTGCTTAAGAATTTCAGTTAGCTCGTTAGTAAATTCTTCTGTCCAAACTTCTGGGTGTTGTTCTTTAATTTTATTAATAAGAGTAGAACCAAATTTGATATGATTACTTTCATCTCGTAAAGTATATTCAATCTGCTCACCAATACCAGGCAATTTATCTTTCATCGAAAGTAACATTGCAAAGCCAGAAAAGAAAAATGTACCTTCACAAACAACCCAATATAGAAAAGCAGCTTTTAGTAATTCTTGTTTACCTTCAAATGTATCAACGTCAATATCTTTTGAAATACCACGAGTTACATTCATTAAAAATTCATCCTTCGCTTTGATAGAAGGTATATTGCTGTACGCTTCATATACATCAGCAATATCTAAAGAAAGAGAATCGCAAATATGAACAATAGTGTCATTATGTAAACATTCTTCCCAAATTTGGCGAGACATATACTGTCTACATTCCGGGTCGGTAATATATTTGTAAAGAGTTACTAGATTATTACCTACCAAACTTTCACTACCTGCAAAGAAACCAAGAGTACGTTTAGCTACATGTTTTTCTTCTTCTGTAAGTAAATCACTATTCCAATTTTGTATATCTCTTGTCATTGGAATCTCTTCTGGATCCCAATTATTGCGTTTACCTGTCTTATAAAGATCCCATGCCCATTTATTTACGTGAGGTAAAATTTGATTCACACCAGCTGAATCACTCGAAAGTATTTGACCCGTCTTTGTCATATAAAATTAATTATAGTTACTCAGCATGAAATCACAAGAATAATTTTTTCTTTATTTCTTCAAAAACATCTCTGCCGGTTTCCGATAGCTGGTTTTCCACCATTAAAAAAGTTTCATAAATTTTTTTCTTTTTCATGGATTTGATAAATACGGGATCTAGCCCCATATGCTCTTTTATAACATATAGGACTAAACTTAATTCATCTTCATTAAGAAGACTAATATCGTCAGTAGATAATCTTATTGACATGATTCACAGTCTGGGTTATCTATACTACAAGCCATTACTGTACCTTCTTGTGCTGCAGTCGTTTCTTCTTTCTTGATCGTTTTTACTGTACTCTTTTCAATCTGACTTGCACCTTTATTACGTAAGTAATAGGTAGTTTTTAATCCTACTTCCCAAGCATGCATATACATATCATTAAGTGCTTTTAACGAAGTTTGATCATTATAAAGATTCAAACTTTGACCTTGATCAATCCATACTTGTCTTGCAGCTGCAGCAGAGATTAACTTAAGCTGATCCTGCTGGAATGCCGTTTTGTATTTATCTTTTAATCTATTCTTATCGTCTCTACTTACTCCTTTAGGAAACTCATAGAGCGTCAAATCTCCGTTACATGCTTTAAGGTTTTCTAACGCTTCAATATTCCAACAACCAATATCTTTCATATCCTTGATAAAAGCATCATTAATCATAGTAAAATCACCTGACAATGTACTATACACAAAGATATTATTGTAATATGGTTCAATACTTTGAGCACACCCTACAATACTACTAATAGTAGCGGTAGGAGCTATGGCCATTGTATTAGAGTTACGCATACCATGTCGTTTTACATGATTTCTAACACTCGTCCAATCAAGACTTTCGGTGGCATCCATGTCTTTTCCACGAAATTCACGCAGCTTTTTGTAAGTATCAATTGGAAATACTCCCTGATCCCATAGAGAACCTTTATACGTTGAATATACCCCACGTTCTTTAGCAAGTTTCGTACTTGTATTAATAGCATGATACGAAATATACTCATAAATCTTACCTGATAACTTGATAGCTTCATCTGAATCCATATTCATATTCAAATGATAAAACATATCATGCCAACCCATTGAACCTAAACCAATTGGTCTGTGTTTTGTATTTGAGTTTCTAGCTTCCTCAGTAGGGTAAAAGTTAATATCAATAACATTATCTAGCATTCGAATAGCAATCTCAACCGTATTTTTTAGTTTATCATAATCAAGATTATCACTAGTTAGATGTTGTTTAAGATTTACACTACCGAGATTGCATACAGCGGTTTCACCATACTCTTTTACTTTTCGAGAACCGTCTTCTTTGTATTTGCTTGCTTTAGTGTGTAATAAAATTTCAGTACAAAGATTTGAGCTATGTACAACTCCTTCATGTTGATTACTATAACGTAGATTAGAAGGGTCTTTGAATGTAATCCACGGGTGACCCGTTTCGAAGATCATTCGGAGCATCTTCTTCCAAAGCTCCTTCGCATCTACTTTCTTGAACGTCTTGAGCTCTCCAGCTTTACCTCGTTTTACGCATTCCGCATATTCATTTTCAAACTCTTCACCCCAGCTATCGTGAAGAGTTGGGCATTCATATGGACTGAACAAATACCAATCTCCGCTTTTCTTAACTTGCTTGATAAACAAGTCAGGAATCCAATTGGCCGTATTCATATCATGAGTACGCTTACGTTCATCACCGGTGTTTTTCTTCAGTTCAAGAAATTCATTTATTTCACCATGCCAAGATTCAAGATAACCACAACCAGCACCTTTACGTTTACCACCTTGGTTAACTGCAACAAGCATATCATTATAAATCTTCCAAAAATAGACTGCACCTTGAGACAACCCGTTAGTACCTTTAATAAGATTGCCAGCTGGTCGAAACGGAGTTAAATCCATACCAAGACCACCAGCATACTTACTCTTAAGTGCCTCTTGGTGCAACCCATCAAAGATACCATCGATACTATCTTCGAATGTTGAAAGAAAACAGGATGAGAGTTGATTATGCACGCAACCTGAATTAAACAGAGTAGGCGTAGATGACATGAATGTAAACGTCGATAAGACGTCATAGAACTTTTTCGCCCATTCTGTTTTATTCTCTTCCTTAATTGCAAGCCCCATTGCAACTCTCATCCAAAATGCTTGAGGTGTTTCTAACCTCTTTTGATCGATATGTAGTAAATAACGATCATAAATTGTTTGTAATCCAAGATATTCAAAATTATCGTCTCTTTCAAGTTTAAGATACTTTGATAATTCTTTTAAATCAAATTTATTAAGTTCTTTCGAAACAATACCATGAGTAACAAGACGTTTAAGGTTTGTAATAAAACATTTACGGTATTGCAATTCATAAGCATCTTTATCTGCACTTTCCTTGAATACTTCCTTAATAATAGTTTTGTGTAAAAGTCTTGCTGCTACTTTCTTATATTCCGGTTCTTGTTCAATTAAAGCTCTTGCAGACTTAATAAGTGACTTATCAATATCAGAAGTCTTTACCCCGTCAAAAAGTTTAATTCTTGCATTATAGATAATACTATCTACCTCTACATTTTCTAAATTTTCGCATGCCCGGACTACGCAAGCTTTAATCTTGCTCTCATCAAAAGCAGCTTTCCGTCCATTTCGTTTAATTACATTCATATCAAATTCTATTGCAAAATATATAAGCTGTTAGCCCGGAAATTCTCTGGTAAAAAGGTACATCTTTATTACAAAAGAATTTATCCATTCTAATACCCCTATCATACATACTAGTAATATTATCAAATGGAAATATACCATAATCAAATAGTTCATAAGAGTTTTGGGTATCAGCGTTAAACTCTGACAAAAGTAATCTATATTCTTTACTATCTAAAGTTGAAGTCAAATGTTTTAATATTGATTTGTAGTTAAAGTTACCTTCTAAGATTATACCATAAAAATATCTATTGGTATCTTTATGTTTTATTCTAACTGGGTTTAAACTTTCATCTATAAGAAGTCTTTTTTCATCGTACTTATTTTTTACTTGAAACCCAAAAAATAACAATGAACTATCTTGAAGAAACTCGGTATGATCAGAGTAATGACAAGACAGAGACGTATCACTTTGTAAATCTAATGGCACTAACATAAAACTATTATAAAAAAATGCCGAATTAGATCAAGATATAGGAAAAGTTCTTATTAAAATAAGATTCGGTAAGCTATAAACCTTACCGAACTTGCTTGAAGCTTCTTGGATAGTAATCGTAACTTTATCTCCAGTGACTACCGGGCCTTGTATAATTTTTCCGCCTACCTGGCGAATAACCTTAATTGCACCTGTATTTACATCAACAGTTTTTATAGTGTGGTCATTATGTAATGTAACTGTGATTAAATCGCTATGCATTTAAGTATTTATTACTTTTTAGCAGTAGCTTTTTTATCAACTAAAGTAATAATTTTATCAATCTTACCGCTGAGCTCAACAATAAGTTGTTTATTATTTTCAATAGTAGAGTTAAGCACGCTAACAGTTTGTTGAGCGGCGCTCAGTTCATTTCTCAAACCACTAATTTCGAAATCTTTCCTGTCTAGTTGTTTAAAAAGGTCATTGATCCTTGTAATTTCATCTTGATTTAATGCCATATCTATAATTTATTGAGGTTGTTGTCCTAATCCAGGTGGTGGTGTTGATGATGATTGAGATTGTTTTTCATTTTGTTTCTTTATCTCATCAGTTAGGTGTTTAATTATGATTTTAGTTTCACCTGGTGTCATTTTTAAGTAATCTGATGGAGGTATATGTAATTTACTGCTACATATGTATTGATAATATAATAAATTTTTTAAACTATCAGTAAATCCAAATTTTATTAATGAAAATAATTCTTCTTGTTTATAATTAAATGAAAAACTTGTTGAGTCTTTTTGTGATCTAATTTCAAACAAATTAATAGTTGATTGATTTAACTTATAAAGTTTATTCTTAATTTTTTTTAACAATGTGTAAGGTATATTTTCTAAATATTCTTCAATTTCATTATTAGATAACATTCCTAATTTTATTTCTTCATTTTCTATTTGAATTTTATTGATGAAGTCGTAAAATGAGTTAAAGAAAGAGATTTTGATAGGAAAACTGCACGTAATTTTTATACCTTTATATTCTTCTACAAACTTCTTTTCCTTATAGTTATCAATTATCAGTTTTTCAATATAAGATAAACTAACTGCATTTTTTGTTTTATCTTTTGATACTAAATCTAAGGTACCTCCTAAACAATTTTTTCGAATGTTAATTAGAATAAGAAATTTATCTAAAAAATTTAAATCTGTGGGTTCTTTTAAGAGATCTATAACTAAATCATCTAGATATTGGCATAGTAATTCGTTATCTGAAGTTTCTATATATTTTTGGATATTAATTAAACTAGAGTTAGTAAGTTCTTTACAGTATACTTTTCTACCTTTAGTAATATCTATAGGGTAATAAAAGTCCACATATTATTTTATCGCTGGAATGGAGAAATTCGAGGTATAAGTTTATTAAAACCTCCAGAAGAAATTTTATTAATAATATCAGGTAACGGTAAATATAAATTATTTTGAATTGCGTAGTTTGAATAACTCCATTCTGTAGTATTCATTTCCATACCTTCTGAATCATAAGTTAAATTTTGATTACTTACAGATATAGGAAAACAATTATAGAATGTCCAAATTTTACGCGGTATTTGAGATAATTTTTGATATGATCTAGTAAATTGTAATATAGATATTGTAGTTGACATGTCTCTTATATCTCCTTCTGGTCTTGCAACAAAACCAAAATGACTAGATAACATAGACCAAGGCCTGACTACAAAATCTGCAAACGATGTATTTGTTTCTCTAAATTGAATAGTTAAATTTTCAAACGTATTTTTACCTTCACTAACTTGACCTGGAATAAAACCACGTTGTTTATCACCAAATATTTTATTTTTGGAAACTGATAATCTTTGAGCACTTGGTATATTAACACCTTGAGCAAATACACACCCAATAACTTTATTCAAAGGGTAAGATTTTAAAATATTAACTGCTTGTGATATATCAAAATTATTAACATTGCCTTGTCTATCCTCTAAAGATTGAACTACTTGGGTTTGCAATAATTGTGGGTAGCCTTGTATAAGTAACATCCATTGTGTTCTTAATGGTATAGTGGTGAACCAAGACTCCATTTGAGTTAAAAAGAAATCTCTCGTACTTATTAAAGGTGTCCCAGGTACCGTAAAACCAAAAACTGATGTAACTGAAGGTTGAGATAAAGGATTTTGACCGGTGAGCAACCCACTAGCATTTTCACCAATACCTCTAATTACATCTGTAAATGGATTGTTCACTAATATTATTTAAGTTTGTTATATAATGTAAGGGTGCCTTCGAAAAAATCTTTTTTACTTTTATATTTTTTCGAAAGTGATTGCCACACATATTGAGCTTCTTCACTTGCACAATAATAACATGTTTTTAATTTACCTTCCTTTTTTATAACATGCTCATATAGACATTTACCGTAACCTCTGCGTCTATACCGTGGTTCTAAAAAAGAAGAACCGACAAAAAGAAAATCATCTTGCTTTTTGTCGGTATAAACTGAAAGGCAACCTGCTTTAGAACGTTTAACATTCTTTTTAATGTACATTACATACTCGGTCGAAGTTTTTCCCCTTTCAACTTCGAATATTACCTTTGCCATAAATTATTAACGTCGTCTGAAGTAGTGGTATGCCATAGTTGCTGCAAATGTAACAAACTGACCACTACCTGATGAAATGTTGTATGTTAATTCACCAACATTTCTTACTGACGCACCAACTAACTGGTATTGAGCAACTGCATCTAACTGTGTATCTAATTGAACTAAGTCAATAACAGCAGATTGTCTAGGTGCAAAGTAATTACCAGTACTAGTAGCATCATCAAAAATATCTCTAGACATATCTTCAAACTTCTGTCTAAGTTGTGAGTTTTGATCACAATAAAAAGTAAGGTTATAACCTTCACTTCCCGGGTAAGTTGCATTACCGGGTACATTAAAATTCAAACCCATGTATGGAACTGGTACATTTGAAATTGCTCTAGCTGGTAAATTAGCAGCGGTACAATACACAAGATCATCTTCATCAAAAGTAACGGTGCTAGCACCGCCAGAATCTAAACTTAAGACCCTGAATTGAAAATCTCTTGCGAAATCACGTTCTACTGCTACTCTGTAAAAATCAGAAATTGTTTGACGTACGTCTGGCATATCATTATTTATGCTAACTTGTTATCTTTTGATAAAAAAAAGCCAGGCCTTTCGACCTGGCTTCGACTGTATAGCTTGTGCGACTTCTTATCCTACGATCTCGCTGAAGTCCTGGCCAGTCCTTGTAGCGTAGAAGTTTACCAAAATAAACTCAGCAGCTCTAACTGGTTTCAAGTATATATCTACTACCAATTCATTCGCATCGATGACGTCTGGCGTATTATTACGTTCGTCGCAAACAATGAGATAATCGAATAGGCCTTCATTGTTCTTTGCATCTTCGAATATTGGGGTTAGAACGTTTATGACGTTTGTCCTGGTAAACAGGGTATTTGGCTCGAAGACGAAATACTTCACTGTTTCCCTTGTACGTTTTTCTAAGTAAAGGAACAAACGACGAACATTTACTCTGTCAAACGCACTTGGTTGACTTTGAAGGGTCTTCTGACCAAAAATTACAAAACCTTCACTAGGGAAGAATGCAACTGGGTTAATATTAACCTGATCATATAACTGATCACGCTGCTTTTGATTAGGATAAAGAGCAATGTCATTAACTCTAATCAACCCTCTTGTGAAGCCAGCTGGTGCAAACCAAGGAGCAAAATTAGCATCTGTTCTTGCATAATTTGCTGAGGCAACACCAGAGAATGGAATCCATATTTGACCTCCAACACCGGCATCATAAACTTGAGCACAACTTGCATAAGCTGCGGCATAGTTTGTGTTAACTAAAGCATATAATTGCTTTAATGGTGTCAAAATATTAAGCGGGAATGTTTGACCAGGTACGTTAATACCTTTAGTATTATCACCCGTAATTAATATTTGTCTTAATGGATCTGAAATATAGATAAAATCTTTTCTTACATTTTCAGCAAAGTTAATAAACTTAGTTTGAATTGTATTCCAAGCACTTCTAATATTAGATGCATTTGTTGTTAATTCAATACCAGTAGCTGATAATTCATTTAACCCAA
>Ga0160423_10003234_pt1 | contig 13587 bp, 18 predicted proteins | sample CRUFie14St8metaG_FD_108191 | JGI IMG/M metagenome (GOLD analysis project Ga0160423, IMG submission 108191) | Marine microbial communities from the Costa Rica Dome - CRUD Field 142mm St8 metaG | ecosystem: Environmental > Aquatic > Marine > Oceanic > Photic zone | place: Costa Rica: the Eastern...
TAATAATACCAATCCATAATAGCATGGGGAGGATTATATCGAATATGACAATGGAGTCAAGAGAATTTTTCAAGAATTCTGAAAAAAGTGTAACTAAAAGAGTATGCCAAGTGATTTATTAAGCAGAATGCACTCCAGTTCCAGCGTTGACTCTGGTATTTGGGCTGACTTTAGAGGAGAAATTACAGGATCTTACGGTCTAAGTGGCAGTAAGGAGTATTATTCTCAACATGTAATTAGAGAGTATAATCGTAATGTATTTAATCTTGAGCCAGCTTGGACAGGTAGTGCAATAGCTACAACAGGTTTACTATTAAGACCTTTTAATGACGGGTTTAGCTATATAGGAACAGGTAATTTTACAGCATATCCTTAAACGTTCTCTATCTTTATTTCATATTCTTGATAAGGTAGAATCCAGTGTTCACAGTTACTCACAAAAACATCCTGTAGTGTAACCATAGACATTAAATCTTTTCTTCCTTTTCTCCTGTAACCTTTATAAAGACACTCATTTACCTTTGTAACCGTGTCTCTTAAATCACATTTTTCTTTTGCTAAGTTATAAAGGTCAGAGTTTTTTACATGTAAGAAAAAAGCTCCTACGTCAAATGCTATCCAAACAGGAGTGCCACTCTCATTGCACCAGCCAGTTTTACCACTGACATTTAGAAACTCTAAGAGTATTTTACCTTCTCTTGTGGAGTTTTTTAAACCTTTTAAATCTACAGTCTCTCCCTCTACAACAAAATCAACATGCCCTATGTCTTGAGCTTTCCCTGTCTTCTTAATAGACAAACCTGCCGACAAACAAGAATGATGATACCTCCTTACAGACTCATCCATCAATTTTTTTGTATGAGCTACGTGGCTTAATCCAGACAAACCTTTAGCTTTATTGGAGATCATAAGTTGTATCGTAGCTTATAATTAATTCAAATCAAGTAAATATACAGCAAAACCCCCTGCCTTTAGGGAAGGGGGTGTCTAGAGATTAATTTGTAAAACAATCCGTAGACTATTTCTGCTTGGCTTTCCCGATATTTAACGCAGCCCAATCAATAATTGAATATATTTTGGACCAAATCGTTCCCTCTTTAGGGGTAGGGGTGGCAGCAGCGATTGCAGATGCGAAAGCGATTCCAGCAGTCACTACACCAAACCAAGGGTTATCTTGAACTAGTTGAAGAATGATATCCATACTGTTATTTACACCTAATCAGGATGAACTATGTAACCTTTTTCTTTGATTTTAGACCAAAACTGCCTTTCTGACCATTCCTCATGAAATCTTTCTTTATTAGATTCTACCCATCTTTCGTGAGAATCTTTAGTTATTTGTAGAGCTGCATTTTTAGATTTCCAATCTCCTACTTTAGTGTTAGAATCTCTGTCTATTTTATAAATTTTGAAAAATTGTCTATATATTTTTAAGTGAGCAGACTCAATGTCATGGACTGTTTGATATTTATCAACAGGAGACCAATGAGGCACAGCAATTAACTTATTATCGACTTCTCCACCATCGATAAAACCTAAAACACCAAGAACACGGCAAGATACTAAACTCCCTCTATCTATAGGGTCATGATTAAAAATCAAAACATCTAAAGGATCGTCATCAAGAGCTATTGTTTGTGGAATAAAACCATAGTTTATTGGATATTGGAGAGAAGAAACAAGACACCTATCTAATTTAAATATGTTTAGACTTTCATCATACTCATATTTAGTATTAGTTCCTTTAGGGATTTCTACAATACAATTTACATGAACATAGTCATCTGAAGTAATAGGAATGTCATTTACTAAATTCATTTAAATCTTCATTTTTAATTTCCCAATTATCCGCTCTTAAAGTAAACGGTTCTGGACCCCTCATCCGAACTGTTCCTTTTGGATAGAAAGATGCTCTCTTTTTAAAATCTTCTTTAGTGATCCAACCACAGATAGACAGATTTTTCTTTTTAGTATTCAAAGAGGTAAAAATATAAGCATCTGATTTGTGTTTCAATTGAACATCAAAAACATTATTTATATAAAAAGGCTTGGGGTCTACCGTTCTGTTCATTGATTTCACATCAGTCTTTTGGTCTTTATACATGATGTCATAACCGCCATCAAATCCTTTAGGCTCTATTAAAGAAAGGCCCAAGTATTGCCTAACCATATTTTCAGAAAGAATCCCAATAAATTGTTCTTTCGGGCTACCATCGTCCTTACCTCTTTGCCCGAAATTGTTCTCCTCCACTAATTTTTTACTATAATTGTATAACTCTCTTTTAATTGGTAAAGTTATCATCTTGATTTACCTTGCCCCCTATATTTTTTTATATAGTTTTTACTATTTTTATGATTCGAGCTTTTACTTTTAGCATGAACCCCTTTATTCTTCACTTTTTTCTTAAGTGAATATTTAGATTGTAATGTAGATTTCTTAGCCATGATTTAAAAGGACGTATGTAGGAGCAATTTCAGCAATTTCTTCACAAACACTTTCCACTTCTTTCCTATGCATCTTTCTAGCCAATTGTTTTAATTTAGTAACCTCCCAGCAAAACCTCTGGTAATCATGGCCTTGCGTGATATTTTCTCTGGTTTTGTTATCGTAAACAAAATTATCAAAGACTTCATATCTTGTAGGATCGATGCATCTTTCGATAGGATCGAAAACAGAATTACCCACAACAAAATTAAATATATCGTGGCTGTTTACCTTGATGTTAACCTTGTTCATCAAGTATTATATATAGCAAAATCTATATGTCTACAGCTTTTTATCTTTAAGCTTTTCAAATGCTGGTTCGTATGCTTTTATAGCTGCCTTTAAATTTTTTTTCTTCTCTGGATCTGAAGTTCTTTTAAGGGCTACTTTCGCTCGCTGTATCATAACCAACATCGCTTGAACTTTATGAGCATGTTTTCTATTAGAATTTTTAATTATTTTAATAGATTGCACAGCGGTTTTAGCATCTTTAAATCCTAATCCTTTTATTGTTCCTTTTGGATCTTCATCTGTATAAAGATCAGAGTGTTCTGATTTAGGTCTTTTGCTACCATCTTTTTTCTTCTCTGGTATTCTAGCTTTATCACCATCTGATTTATATGCCCCGCCTCTCTTTTGACGTTTACAATATTGTTTCTCGCTAAATCCTTTTGGATTATTACAATCTATAGAACGTTTTCTTTTAGCGCTCCACTTGCTAGCTCTAATTTGTTCAGAAAAGTCTAGTTCTAAATTCATTATGAAATTCTTATTCTGCTTCTTATCTTAGAAACATGACGTTTCTTTTCTAAGACTGAACCACCCTCTCTACTACCAGCACCATTTGTATTACCCTCTATAGTGACAACGTAACCGCTAGAGTCCACATCTTTCACTGCTATGCCAATATGTGAAAAAGTAAATACTACAATATCGCCAGCTTTGATATCTTCATTTGTGGGTTTTCGTAGATCTACTCCTTTTCCATCTTGTTGTTTAGCCCAATTTTCAAAGTCCCACGCTCCAGCAGTCCTAGGACGTTTAAAAGAAATATCTTCCCCCTCTATGGCTTCTCTAACTAACCAGCAAATAAAAGCAGCACACCAAGGCCAACCCTTATCTGGATCTAACCAAGTAGCAGCTTTATATTCATCTACTCTGGGGCCACAGTTACTACCATCAACTTCTGATACTCCTATTTCTCCACGGGCTAACTGAACCATCTTCTCTGCTATGCTACCAGTAGCATTAGTAGTCTCTTTTGTTGATAGTTTAGCTAGTATAGCGTTCCAAGTCACTGGTCCATCTACACCATCAGCAGAAACACCAAGGAGTTTCTGAACTGCTTTTACAACTTCTTTTTTTCCTTTAAAATTCATTACGCACACTTTCTACTAAACCCAGCACATATCGACATCACAAAACATAACACGATAGTCAGGATCATAAAATCTCTATAAGTTTTAATTTTATTATTTAAATTTTTGCTTTTAGATTCATTATAGTACATTTTTGTATCCATGATCCCATTGATTGCGTCGATAGTCGGGTCAGTCATTTCATACATTATAGGGACTGAAGCTTTGATTTTATTCACATCACCAGATTTTCCCCACTCAATCAACTTATCAACATAAACACTTATTTTTTTTTCTTGCTCAAAAACAAAGTTAGCTAACTCTACTTCATCTGGAGTTATATCATTCTTGTATCCCTTTAAATATTCGTCTTTGTTAAGTCTTTCTTCCTCTAGGATATCAACCATTTCTGTTGTAGAGATAACTCCGTGAGATGTTTTAACCACAGAGTTGACGATTATAACCCCATACCAATCAAAACACATGCCTATTTCCATTATAGAAGACTCTGATTGTCTAGCGTTTTCTTGTAAAGTAGACTCGATATCCTCTGTGAGAATCAAACCTTTCCAAGAAAAACAAAAGCAAATAGCAGCTAGGCAGTAAACAATAAATTTAGGTCTCATCTTTTAATAAATTTCTCTGGGTTCTTAGCGAATTTCTCTCCTAGTCTTACAATACCACTAATTACCTCTGGGCTAATTACACCTATTATACCGTAAGTGACAGCTTTTGCTAGTGAAGAGACATCAGTCTGCTCCAATACAAACCACGCTATTCCAGCAGCTATGGCGGCTGTAGCTACTCTTTTAAATTGTTGTTTTAAAGATAAACCGCTGTTTGCAGAAAGTAATCTAGCAAACATGGCGGCAGCACCCACAAGTGGCACTAGCCATCCTCCGTTTAAAAACTCCCTTAAAATAGACTTTTCAGGTTCCATGTTTAATTATTTACACGGAATAAAAAAAAAGCCCCCCTTTCGGGAGGCTTTAATCGTGTTTTTTTTTGAAATATATTAGAATTCGTATTTAAATCCTAGTCCAAAGTTCCAATCATGATCGAGACTATATGGTGAATTGTCTACATCATTATGGTTGTAGGTGGCTTTAGCTGCAATTGAAAGCCCATTACCGAAATCGTAATCAACAACAGTTCCAACTTCTACTGCATTGTAAGAGTTAGCGAAGTTAGATGTGATGAATGGAATCACAGTAAGATTAGCTACAGGAGTTTCAAAAATGCGTGAAACAGTTAATTCTACGCCATAAGAAGCACTTGATCCAAGCTCATGCCAAACAGTTGTGGTTACATCAGCTAACTCATGAGAGTAAGCTAAACCAAGACCAACTTGCTCCCAGTCACCAAAATCAGTTTCTACCTTTTGGAAAGATACTTTAGCATCAAAGGCTTGACCCAAAAGATCAACACCTTTGGTCCAAGAAACATCAACTTGTGAGTCAGTGTCTTCGTCTGTTTCAAAGAGTCCTACACCAGCAGCAAGAGATCCACCACCAACATCAGTTCCAAGAAGAAGTGTGTAGTTAAATGCATCATCTCTAACTTTTAGACCCCTAGTGTTTGTTAATTCAGTGTGAGAAACTCCAATATCTACAGAAATACCTTGAGTAAGATTAGAAGAAGTTTCGGTTCCCGCGCTACTAAAAGCAGCACCCAACATAGTCATAAGACCAATTACTAGTTTTTTCATATATGTTTTTATTATTACAATTTTGTAATCTTCGTCAATCAAAAATTACACTAAAAGTTATTTCGTAGGATAAATTTCTCGTTCTAGCCGACGAAAACGAGTATCTGAATGCCAAACCTCATCAGTTTGAGGTGTATAAACACCCTCTTTAGTCTGTATCGGAAGCCCCTTCTCCAGTTTTAGAGTAGAAGGCTGATAAATGTTTAAACTGTTTACGTTCAGCAGTGAGTTGCTGGCGCAAGAGGTCAGCCCTATCAGCGTCATCATTACTGCCAGTTTCCCTAAGTTTTTCAATTTCATTGATAAGTTTATTTTCTGTTTGTTTATGTTCTTTATGCAAATCGTAGTAAAATTTATTATTTTTTATCTTTAAAAATAATTCTAAAGATTTTAAAATAGATTTAATTATAGAGAGCATTATTTTTTTACTTTTTTACCGTAATCAAAAATAAGCTTTTCTGTATCATCGTCAGCATAGACTTCTTTTACTATACCTCTAACGGCTTTAGCACAGTCAATAGCCCAATCGCGAGAACCTTTTAGCTTTGCACTGTAGCCGTGATGATACTCGCCCTTCTTAGTGTATACCCTGTAAAGGATAGGTTTCGATTTCATTTATTTGGTATAAATTGCAGGGAAATATTCCCTACATTGTTTTCATTATCAGAGATAAGTCCGTTTAGAAGAACAGATTCAGAAAGAAAGTCAACCCCTTTTTCGTCTAAAAAGTAAATTTTTTCCTCAATAGCTATTTCTCTTAGCAAGCCGTGCTTAACCTTCCGAGTTGATTTAAGAAAAGCCTCCTTACCAACTAGATGTTGAGTCGCTTTATTTGTTCCCACTACTTTGAATTTAATAGTCATAATGTTTTTGTTGCAGAAAATTACAGTATTGTTCTCATCATTGATGATGATAGCGTTTTTGTAGTATTTTTCAATCCATTTCTTGTAAGGGCCAACTTTAAAAGTACGCCTGATTTCACTTTTTATATAGGCTTTATCAGAGCATTTAAGAGCTTTTTTTATCATAAAACGGCCTATGGATGCAAGCTCAAGGTTGCCAGCTTTTGAAGAAATACCAAAAATAAAAGCTAAATCTAAACATACTTGCTCTTCTTTAATAAATGCAAAAGCGAATGGCTGATTTTCTTTTTCAGCTTTATAAACCCTGTGAGACGAAAATTCTTTAAATACGTTTCTTATTCTATTATCCCTTAAAGTTTTTGATTTGAGAGAACAAAAATCATAAGGTTTTGATTTTACACAAAACTCATAAAAATATGGCCACACTTCAGAGGTGTCTTTTACCTGTGTAATTTTCACTTCTTTTTTATATTATATAATAATAAAGTGTAATTTAAAATATGGCGGCAGAAGGAAAAAACAAAGTAGCGAGTAGTCTTTTAGACCTACAACCAACCGCCGTATTAGAATTATTTAGAATTTTCCCAGATAGAATAAATAAACCAACTTTATTTTTAGGATTTCACGGGGGAGCAGTTTATGAGAAATCAATTGTTTGGCAAGGTATAGAATATTTGCCATTAGCAATAGAAACAGAAGGATTTGATATTTTAGGAGATGGAACATTAGCTAGACCAAAAATAAGAGTAGCTAACCAAAACAATATTATTACTAATTTTCTACAAAATTATAAAGATTTTAAAAATGCTAAAATAGTTAGAAAAAGAGTATCTGTAAAATTTATAGATGATGCTAACTTTGAAGGAGGGAACCCTTTTGGTTCAGCAGATCCTAAAGCAGAACTCACTGATGAAACATGGTTGATGGGTCGGAAAACTCAAGAATCAAAAATTTTTGCAGAGTTCGAATTAACTTCTCCATTAGATTTAGAAAATTTTTCAGTAAACAATAGGAATGTAGTATCTAAATTTTGCTACTGGCAGTATAGAGGGGAGGGATGTAGGTATGCTGGAATACCTATAGAGAAAGCTAATGGTGATAAATTTTTAGATGCAGATGGCGAGCCAGTTATTCCCATATATAGACCAGCCGAAAATGCTGACCCTAGTGCTGCTGCATCCCCAGTGCATTTCTTCAATGATCCAAATGCATTATGGAATCCAACAAGAGAATATATAAAAGGAGATATAGTTGTAACTGAAAGCCCAACAATTCTTTTACCCACCTCAAATACTAACGAAGCTGGTAGTCCTTTAAAAACAGTTTTTGTTTGTGTAACTGGAACACTAGCTAGCCCAATAGTAGGACAATCACCAGAGGGCAACCCTACATACTGGCAAAAAGATGGCTGCACAAAAAAACTATCGGCTTGCCGCAAAAGATTTAATGATATTGACCTTGTGAGTTTTATAGCTGGGCAAAACATCCAATCTGGTTTCAGTGGAGTTCAAATATCTGGCGCTGCAAGCCAAAATAATGATTTAATCCCAGATCACACAGGATTATTTCATTCTACGGAAGAAGGATTAACTGGGCATTTCACAGGAGAGTGGACAATTATGGGATGGGTGAATGTTAATTCGAACAGCCCTGTAGGAGCTGGAGTATTAAGTACGACACCAAGAGATGATCAGAATTGGCCAAATATGCAATTCTTAAACATAAATTATAATACAACTACAAATGGAATAACAAATAGTCGTACAAGAAAAGTAAGAGGTGGAAAAACAAGCACAATTTCTGCTAATTACTTAGGTTACTTAATTAGCTCAACATCTACAGATGCCGATGAAAATGCTTTTAGAAGTGTGAAGCTTAATGAAGAGCAAAATGGAGGAGATTCAAGGCAATGGGTTCAATATATAATTACCAATAGCACAGGAACTGCTAATTTTATCAATGGACAAGGCACACAGGAAGATACTCTTATAAAATTTTATGTAAACGGCGTTAATAAATCTGCGAGCACTGACAGCTCTACTAATATGACTAGAGAGAGTAACGTTGGGAGAAATCGATTATCAAATAACCTAGGAAACTTTGGAAGTTTAGCAGAAAGACTAGCGACGACAAGTTTGACTAATCAACCCTCTAACTTGCCAGCATTACCTCAAACATTTATGTTAGGGGCTGTTGAATATTATCCAGGAAGATTGGGTTACGATACTAGATTTGGAGGTGTTACAACACCTCGCACAACTTCAATAAACGGATGTATAGGTCCGTGGGCTGTTTGGAACAGAGCCATTAATGAAGAAGAGATAACATTTTTATATAAACAAATAAGAACTCCAAATGAGGCCACAAATAATTTTGATTTCGCTCCTAGACCTTATTACGAATGTACAGGAACATATAGCGGAGTGACTGGAGATGGATTGGTAGCTTGGTGGGATGCAACCACGGGCTACATTGGTGATCCTGCTGATGATGTGACAGGGATGCTGGATATACATACTGTCGGACCTTATCATTTAACAGGGAGTGGAGAATTCAAATCTATTAAAGAACCCTACCAAGAAGCGCCACAAACACTTTTGCCAAACCCAACACCTAAATATCCAAAATTTGGTGGATTCCCAGGAACTGACGGATTTAGTTATGCTAGAAATGCACAAATGTAAAGGAGAAATTTCAGCTCTTCACAAGATAAAGGAAATAGCTCACAAGTATTTCACTAAAGAAATATGTGGATTTCTTGGATATGACCAAGAAAATAAAGAATTTGTCATTCAATTAGAAGACAACGCTTCTGAAGATCCTAGATCGTATTTCCTAATCAATCCTTTGAGCTATCTTTTATTTAAAGATTCTTATGAAATGGTGGCTGTTTTTCACAGTCATATATTAGGAGATGAAACAGAATCAGAATTTGATGTCAAAATGTCTGATAATTGTTGCCAGCCATTTTTAATTTACAGTTTAAACACAAAAAAAATAAATATTTATACGCCCGAAACTATAGAAGCTGATGTAAATATACTAGAAAGGATTAAGGCAGTAGCATGACAGAAGTATATTTACACGGAATTTTAGCTAGGGAATATGGAGACAACTTTAAGTTGAGTCTACCAAACCCAAAAGACGTTTTAGAAGCCATAGACTGTAATAGATCTGGATTTATAGCAAGGATCATACAATTACACAAAGAGGGTCTTTGTTACGACATAATTGTAGACAAGAAGAGGATTTCTTCTGGAGAAGAGATGGATGGATTTAAGAATCCAAAAACTATAGATTTAGTGCCAGCTATCACTGGAGCAGGATTTCTCGCGCCCGTGTTTGCTTTTTTAGGATCAGGGACTCTTTTAGCTAATTTAGCGGTCGCAGTCATATTTGCTGCTATTTCTTATGCCTTGACTCCAAAACCTGAAATGGAGGCTTTAGAAATTGAGGCAGATGCTTCTAAAACTTCTTTAATATTTTCTAACACAGTAAACGTAGCAAGTCAAGGAACTCCAGTCCCTGTTGGATATGGCAGATTAAAAGTTGGCTCTCAAGTCATACAAGCCACAATTAAATCATTTCCTCAACACCAAAGCCCACAAGAGTCTCTGGCGAATACGAAGTCACAAAAATATTTCAAAGCTGATAATCCTACTTTTATAGGGAATAGAGTAAACCCGACATAATGAAACATTTACTCAAAAAAATTAGCATCGCTGGAGGTGGAGGTAGTAAAAAACCTAAACCACCCATTTACAAACCTCCTGTAATGGGCGAGTTGCAATACGGGGCTTCATTTAGTTACGCAGAGACGCTAGATTTAATTAGTGACGGCCCCATTGAAGGGATAGTCAACTCAAAAGGAAGAATCGTCGATGGCCTAGAAATGTTACAAGGTATCTATTTAGATGACACTGCTGTAGCAGTGACTAATGATCCCAATAATAATGAAAACCAGCTAACTGATTTAGAAACAGAAACTGCATTAACTCTTAATATGGAGTTAGATAGCACCAAAGGAGTAACATTTTGTAGAAAGTTTTTCCAAGAATTGAAAGATTCTTTTAAGCGTAGCTCTGATGGAAGAATAACAGCTCTTAATTCTAGCACTGCTGGAGGAATTGACCCACATGAAGCTTCCTCTGTACCAGATGTAGCTATGGTTTTTCTAGTTGAGAGAGTTATGCCATTTCCATTCGGAGGTCACGTCATTAACATTCCCCCACAAACCCCCCCCTTAAATGCCGCTCATTATTTTCTATGTATTAGAGGTTATGTAAAATACAGAGGAGCTGATGGAGCTAAAGTTTTTCAATGGCATTTAAATGGAGAAAGGCAATTAGGCTACAATGACTCTAATGCGGCTTTCAGAGATGAAGCTAGACCTAAAGGCACATTAGATAGTCTGCTATGGACAGATTCAACTATCTCTACTTCTAAATTTCTTTTTTCCTTCCAACCAGCTCTTAGTATTTTTGATGAAAACAACAGAGAAATTACTGAAGCAGTTGTTGATGAAATAAACAATATTTATAATTTGTTTGTTAGTAATAATCAGGAAGGAGGGAATATAAAGCAAAGAGACTTAGCTTTAAGAACTTTAGAGCGATTAAATTTTAATGAGTCAGAATTTCGGGGGATTGATTTGCTTCAAAGATACTTAGATTCAACGTTTTATGGAGGGGTTGTTATAGTAAAAGTAGAAGATTCAAATACTAATTTAGATAAGTCTATTGTAGACGGAGATGAATTATTTAACATGACTACTTTACCAGTTGGATCACTAAACGGTCTAAACTTAATAGCAAGAATGAGAAATGCTGGTATCAGAGTCACAGATGTAACATGCCCTGAAATTGATGCTAATGGCACTTTAACTGGGACTATGCATGGATTTTTGATTTTTGAGATACCAATCGAAGACCATGTTATAGGAGGAGAGTCAGTTACGTCTTCAACTCCGTTTTTTGACGATATCAGATTCACGACCGCCGAAACCACTTATAAAATACCTAGTAATGTAATCGAAGAATTAAGTGATTTAAATTCTTTTAAGTATGTAAAAAGTATTAATTTAAATCAAGATGTTATTCAGACTGATTCTACCGTTAATAATTTTAATAAAATTAATTTAAAATACAATTACAGTAATGTATTAGCTGAATTTAAACAAGGAAATGAGGACCAAGACCCATTTACATTTTTTAATAAAGTTTTTATCGATCAAGTATATGATAGAGAACTTTTTGGTCCTTTTGGAATTGCAAGAGCTAATGGAAACTCAAACACAGTCCGTGATCAAATAAATGCCCCTCAAAGGATTATGCCTAATGAGGCAATGTTAACTAGATCAGCGGTTCTTGGAGAAGCAGCCGCAAATTTCAATACAGATATAATAGAAGGTTTACCTTTAAATGAGGGTAGTGATGATGAGAGAAGAGACGCTCGAAACATACAAAGGAATTATTCAAATTGGGGAGAGAATTCATTTGCAAATTTTGATGAAGAAGCAATACCTGTTTTACATACAATATACAATCCTAATGTAGAAGAAGTATTTGTTACTTTAAATATATCATCTTTAAAAGATACTCTAATTAAAGATGTTAATAATGTAAGAACAGGGAGAGATGACGCAGATTTATCTATAGGTACTAATTTCCCAACTGTTTTGAATATAAGCGTAGAAACAGGGACAATACTTAGTGATGAGGGTTTAAAAAAATACAGAGAGTATACATATCGCATTGTAGCTCTCATAGAATCAAACACCTTAATTGATATAGGTAACCCTGATTATAAAGCAACTTCTGGCAGAGAATTCATAGTCCAACTTGATGGTGCAGATGATGATTTTGATTATTTGTCTAGACCTTTTGAATTACCACCACTTAAAGGTACGAACCAAGAGGTTTTAAGTGCTGATGGTGAAGTGGGTATAGAGGCTGGAACTTTAGAAGAGGATTCTAATGAAAAAAGGTATGTAAGAATTACTAAGCTTTCCTACGAAACAAATTCTGTTTTGTTGTCTAAAGTAGTTTCTGTAAATAAGGTAACAGAAATAATTAAAGTTAATTTACCTTATCCTTTTTCTGCTATAGTAGGCACAAAATTAGACTCAAGAGCTTTTGGTAGTATCCCTAGAAGAAGTTTTGACTGTAAGCTAAAAAAGGTAAAAATTCCAAGCAACTACTTTCCTACTAAAAACGGCATAGACAAGAGATATTATGCCAATAAAGAAATTTTCGATAACACAAGCAAGCCAGATAAATTAATATATAAAGGTGACTGGGATGGATCTTTCCACGAAGAGTTAATGTGGACAGATAACCCCGCTTGGATTTTATATGATTTACTAACAAGTTCTAGATATGGGATGGGTTCTCATATAAATAGCGACACCATTAATAAGTGGCAGCTATATAAAATAGGAAGATTTTGTGATGCTGTAGACGAAAATGGATATTTTGAGGGAGTAACCGATGGAAGAGGGGGTAAGGAACCTAGATTTTCTTGCAATATTGTCTTTGATAAAGGACAAAAGATTTTTGACGCTATAAACACTATTGCAGCTTTATTTAGAGGTAGAACTTTTTTTAGTAATTCAGAAATTAATTTTATAGATGATAGACCTAGAGGAGCAGTTAATTTGTTCACAAACGAAAGTGTAAAAGATGGACTTTTCTTTTACTCAAACAATAACAGAGATCAACAATTTAATTGTATAGAGGTAGGATATAGAGATAGATTTGATAATTTTTCACCAAAAATCGAGGTAGTCGAAGATGAAGAAGACATTAAAGAAAGAGGTATATTTAAGAAAAAAATAGAAGGAATTGGGATTACATCTAGAGCAATGGCTCGAAGAGTCGCGCAACATCAAATATTTTCTAAATTAAAAGAAAACCAACAAGTCGCCTTTACCGCAGGTTTAGAAAGTTTATTATGTAAACCTGGAGATCTTGTTATAATAGAAGATGAATTAAAAACTAACATAGCAAATTTTGGAAAGATATTATCTGTTGATTCAGAAAAGCAAATAATTAGATTAACAAATAAATTTGATTCAGTTAAGACAAATGGAGTATTAAGTGTTTATAATCCCACGGGAGTTGATTCTATTTCAGAAATAAACCAGACAGCTAATTTAAATAGACAAAGATATGA
>Ga0160423_10003235_pt1 | contig 13585 bp, 2 predicted proteins | sample CRUFie14St8metaG_FD_108191 | JGI IMG/M metagenome (GOLD analysis project Ga0160423, IMG submission 108191) | Marine microbial communities from the Costa Rica Dome - CRUD Field 142mm St8 metaG | ecosystem: Environmental > Aquatic > Marine > Oceanic > Photic zone | place: Costa Rica: the Eastern...
ACACAAGTATCAGCAAATGCAATGAACGCACAACCTAGTAAAGTAATCACTGTATCTAGCAATAGTTTCACAGGAGAGGTTAATGCTCCTGCTGTTGCATCAACAGGAAGTGTAACATTCGATATAAATAATAATGCGCCTTCTTCCTACTTTCCTGCTACGAGTGCATCAGCAAGCATTACATTCAACAACAACAATTTTGCTGTTGATACCACACCCGTTGCTGGCACAGGAACAATAGAATTTCACAATACTCTAGGGGTAGTCACTACCAATGCCTCAAACCGATATATACAGGTGGTGAGTGAAGATGGGAATACAACAACAAGATGGTTTCCGGTTTCTGGACTAACCTACAATAATAATGTTGACTTGTCAAATGAAGATAATTTTTCTTCGGGAGATAGGGGTTTTACTGTCACAGACAATTCTAACAATGTTTTCTCTAGACAGGCACAGGCTAAACAATTTCATGATGCTGTCAATGCTTGGAACAATGGATGGGCTGGAAGTGTAGCCGTGGGACTGGTTCTAGCAGGACAGGATGATATTGTCACATTCACTGCTGCAATAAGAGGAACATCACCAAATAGACTAGGGACCGGAGGAGACTTATCAACAGGTTCGGGCATTGTAGATACTGATGTAGAGGTCACATCCAATATGAGTGGAGGGGTAGATGAAGTAGTTAGCAACGAATCCATAACGATAAACACAGGTAGTGGTGATAAGAAGTACAGGATATTTAGCAGTGGTGTTGTGGGTTCTATACAGACATCATCATCAGTGAATTATATCACATTCAGAAAAGGAAATTCCTTAACCAATACTATGGCTTCATTGGTTTCTGCTATCAATGACCCAACAAATGGCAACACCGAAGTCACTGCATCTGCACTAAACAACAATGGGGTCACATTGACTGCCAATACTGGTGGAACTAATGGAAACAGTTTCACAATAACAACAAGCAACATGTCAACATCAAACACTTCTCCAAATCCTACAATAAGTTCTTTTTCTGGTGGAGTAAACGAAAATATTCCTAATGAACACATACAACTAACAGATGCAGATGGAACAACAGTCAAGTTTCTAGCCGCACATCCAACAACTAATAGTAATAACTATCCAACAGGCTCTACCATAACGCTCAGTGGTATTCAGTATGTCATTTACAGATTACCATCAACAGGCTCCAATAGGGCTAATTTTGCAAACGCAGTAAATAATGCGACCAATCTAGACATAACTGCAACCAATGATGGAGTTGATGAAGACAAGGTGAATCTAACTCAAGACAATGGAGGAACAAGTGGAAATACAAGCATTACAGGAGTGAATACCAGCAATATAACGGCGGCGAATTTTAGTGGTGGTCTGAACGCTGCAAATCCAACTGATTCTCTTGACATAACGGATGCTGGTGGTGTGTTAAAGAAATACAAACCGTCAACAAACGCTTCTGGTGAGACTGATACCACTTACGAGTTCTTTCAAATAGGTGCTGATAATAATGCAACTGCTACTAATTTAGCATCAAAGATAACCAGCGCACACGGAGGAAATATATCAGCAACTCCTTCTAATAACACAGTGACAATAAAAATATTAACAATAGGAAACTCTTATGCGATTTCCAATAACTTGGATAATATAGCATTATCAAATAACAACACTACCTTCGATACATCGGGAGTTAGAATAATAACAGTTCAAACAACACAAGCAGATACAATAGGAGCAGGTGAGAAAATATACGATGTAAATGCTAGGTTGATAGGAACCACTGCTGATGTAAGTGGGAATGATATAACTTTAGATGCAGACCCACTTGTTCCTGTTACATCTGTAATATATGCTTCTCAACCAAGAGAGGCATTGTATGTAGAATCAACATATAGGATATCTTGCTCATACAACACTAACTCCTTGAGAATATACGTCAATGGAAATGAAGTTGCATCTCAACCTATAACAACGACAATATTGCCACACGGTTTCTTCTTTGACCCTAGTGATTGTAGGATTGGTCAAGGTGAGACTAGAACAGGTTCTTCATACAGTAATGACAAAGCGAATCAGTTTATGGGAGAGATGTTTGAGGTATGTATGCATTCAAGTGGGGAACCAAGCCCAAGAAACAGCACACTCTCCGTTGGACTTAGCGATATCATATTCTATTACAGGTTTGGTGATGAGTAATGGCTGATAACTATACTTATGTAATCAATCAAACCGAAAACCAATCCCTCTCTCTAAACCATGTATATGCTAATAGGGATGACCCCTTTCCTAATTCTGCATTTACAGATACATCAGTAAATCCTGTATTGAAGAATCCCGGTCTTAATACCAATGACCAAGATTCTGCTAACTTCTTTGAGATAAGAAATGCACCAACTAGTGTGGGTTCTAATGATGAGCCAATAATTTCTGGTCATACCAAAACCAGACTCGTAAATAGAATAATTCCATCTAGCAATCAGTCAACCTTGGCTAACTATGCTAAGAACAAGCAAGAGACATCATCCTACAAGATTAGAGTGTATGACAGAAATGCCAGTATTACTGGTCAATTGTTAGCAGGTTCAACAGGACCGGGAATGGACTTAGAAAGCAAAGACTACTTCGTTCTAATCAACCCAGAAATACGTGGCGATGATGGAGCAGTGAAGAACAGACCGCATTTCGCTAAGATAAAGAGACTGACCACATATGATTACTATGGTGATGGTTTTGAGTTTGAACCTAGATACCCAACTTCAATACCAAAGGACACAAACTTTGAGATTTACGAGGGTCCGGCAAAGACAGATACTAGTGTGGTAGCAGTATCATATGGATTAAGAGGTAAAACAGACACCACTTCTGGTAGAACATCCTTATTCGATAAATACGATGTTAGCAGCACAGTAAGTAGACCTACTTGGTATTTCTATGAGGATAGGCTACAACACAAGAATCAATTGGATTACAACACCAAGTATCAACTTACTACTTGCAGATGGTTTAGTGATTGGGCGGCAAGAGGCGCAATACGCTCTAGCACTATCAATACAGTGACTCTATATCAAACAACATACAAAACTGCTGTAAATGCCTCATACAATGGTTGGACTAATGCTGATATCGGAAGAAGTGTATTTTCTGGCATTGGCGCAGGACTCGTAGAATGGATAGGGAATATTGCTTCCTTTGATAACAGTGCGAATACAATAACATTAGATTATCCAAGAAGAACATTACCCACTAATGCAGGTCTATCTAACGTAGACATTTACGTGGGGAGAGACATACAGCAAACGATATTTCTAACCGAACAAGAGTATGGAGTGAATATCACAGACTTAGGAGACATAAAACACAATGGAATACTAATTGACAACAACAGAAGTGAAGATACAACTAGAGCATCATTTCAAAATATTAGTGGAGGAACGGATGTTGATACCGACACAGTATACAATTTTGCCCCAGATAGATGGGGATATGCATTTAGAAATTACAGTAGAAGTTCTGAGGACAAGACTTCTTCTCATCCAGATACATTTCCAACAGGCTCGTATAGATTTAATCATGGTAATTTTATAGGACCAAGTAGATACCTATACTACAAATCATCACATCTTAAGAATAACATTGTGGACCCAATACTAGAATCTTCAGTTAACTTTCCAAGAAACAAAATGAGTCAAATAGCAAGGGCCAAGGTCTTCGACATATCTGGAATACAGCATTTGAAACTCAAAGAAGACCATTCCTTCGTTGTAAGAACTACATTGCATACATCGTCATTAGGCCAATACAAATTGCCATTCAAGGCAACAAGCATCACAGGAAACAAGATAAGACTAAGTAAACTTACTGAGAATTTTGATGTGAGAAAAGATGATTTCTTGAAGGTAAACGATTTGATAAGAGTAGAAAATAACTACTACATCATATCTGCCTTTGATTCTCCTGCTATTGTAAACGAAATGATAGTGCAAGACATAACAGTGAACAAGATAAAGACTGATTCAGAAACAACGTGGGGAAACATTACCACTATGCCATCATTTACTGATGTAGACGCATACGTTAGAGCATGGAATGGTGGACTCAAAGGAACATTCCCCCTTGATACAGAAGCAGTGTATGGCGCAAACCATTCTTTCCAGCGACTAACAATAAATGGTAATACCATTAGCAAAACAAACGCTTCAATGAACGATAATAAAATAGTATTGTTAAGTCCAGAATTCTCAAATCATCAGATAGACATAGACTATGGAGACTCAGTTCATCAACAAATAAAACTCACATCTGAATTTACAGCAAAGAAATATTACCAACCAACGCCAATATCTATGCTATATTATATATCTGGGAACTATGCTATTGATGAAGAAATATTTAGTGGTTCAGTTGAAGATATAAATTCACAAAACAAGCATGGATTGATTAGTTATGAAATATTAGGTAGAGATAAACTTTCTAAACTTCTAGGCTCTACTACTAATAAAAACCTAAATCACACTAATGATATTGTATATTCTACATTATTACCAATGTTAAACAACAGTGTGAATGTAACAATTGATGGTAACTTAATCGCCACAGGAACAACAACAGAACTGAGAATAACTGATGCCCAATTTGCTTTGGGTATAGTGCCTAAGCCATTTGATATTCTTATGGATAGCAGTAACAATCTATTAGGTGAAATAAGCGTAGTCGGACCTAGATTTACGGGTGCGGGTTATAGGCAATATCCTATTACACTAAGAAGTCCCAACATATCTGAAACTCAAGTAACTAGCGGGGCTACTGTAAAGTTATACAGGAGAGATGTAGGGTCATATATTTCGGGAGTCAAAGCACTATTATCAAATCCAACACTCACTACATCACCTACTGATTTCACTTCAATAGGAGATAAGGGTGTAGTTTTCATAGACGGAGAGAGGATAGCATTCACCGATAACGGGGTTGGCCCTATAACAACCACCATTTCATATTCAGACTTAGCGTATTCTTCTGCAATTGGAGGATATAACAAAGACACTTCGCTTGGTTTTGACATAATAGATACGGACAACATAGGAGTAAGTGATTCAAAGTTTGCGTTTAAGGCAGGATTAGAAAGTGAAGTTACTAGTGTAATGAATGAGATAAGCACTCTTTCCACTTCTACATACTTCAATGTGTTAGATTCTGTTTCTCAAGACGGCCAAACTATCATTACTCTATCTCCTACCTTCCCAATAGTTCTAGGCAGTATAGAAGACAATTCTTCTGACACTACCTTTAGTTCACACAACAGCGATTTGTATATAGTGAATAGAAACATTCCAAGGTCGGGTTTTATTCATACTCTCAAAAATGAAAATACAACACAGTATGTGCCAAGAGAGACTTTCAAGTATAATCCAATCCAAGAAATCAGACCGGGTGAACTCAAGGAGACTTTTACATCCGTTTTGAATGATGCTAAAATAAATCAGAAGATAATGGGATATTCTTCTGGGTATAGAATAAACGCTGATGGTTCTATCAACGGAACTAATTACTCTACTCCTAACAACAATCCCATTATGGGTAGCAATTTCCACGATGAAAACTATACGGGAAACGATAAACTAACACTACTACCAAAACAATTCCCTAGTTCTAGGTCATCGAAGTTTGTTGGAGTTGACACGATTAGAGACATAGAGCAAAAGGATTTCAGAAGCAAGAGATATGAATTGTTGAGTGTAGGAGATTTATATCCAGAATCGAAACTTAGATACAACAGCATATTCAACGCAGCCTCTTTCTCTAATTACGGTCTGTTGACAGAAACAAAACCACAGAAAGATGTAAACAGCATTTCTCACACTAATTACACAGGAGGCAGTTTTGCATCGTTAATGAATGAGGCTAACTTCAAAACAAACAAGATAAATTCATCTTCGATTCTTCCTTCAGAAATAAAAAGATTCGGAGTCATGAGATTGGTTGAGGCCACATTTGATTGGCACTTTACCCCGATAGATGCTGAATCTCTAAGTGACATAGATACCATGCCTAAGATAAGCCCTCAAATCATGATATATCCAAGATGGAGCAACCCTACTGATTTGACTTTTACATTGTCTTCTGAGAATGCCTTCAATATTACCACTAACCAGATTACTTGCAGTGGTTCTACCACAAGAACATTCAAAGAAGGAGATATGATATTCAAGGAATCTGATGGTAGCCTAATCGCTAGAATAAATAGCGCAACAGACGGCGGGAATGTAACTACCAATAGTTCTGGTGTATTGTCTGGTTCTGGGGTAACTGTATATCAGAACGTATCTGCGGGTACTAATGTATTCAAAGCGAATGTTAGGATTTGGGACTTATGTGCAGATGATGGATTTGGATTGGATTCTCTAGCGGTAGGTGCCGATTTCAGACATATGGCGGTATATTTAGTCAAAGGAGACATAGACAAAACTTACTTTCAACACGCTAGGAGACTGAGCGAAGGCGGAAATACTTTCAAATCGCACAATATATTCCTGCCAATCATTCCAAAAGTATTCGATAACAACGGAGTTGCCCCAAACAACACAGACAATGATGATGTTAGGAGAACTCCTTTCCACGCAGAAGCAGATTGGGGATTGACGGGGGTTACTAGTTCAGACAAATATTGGCATTATTCTAGAGTGATAAATGCACTTCATACTCAGACATTCCTTTCTAACACTAGTCAAGAACAATACAAAGTGGCGAGAGGCACACACTTGTATGACAACTGCATAGCCGTATTCAAACACCTTAGAGGCTCGATATCACAGTCACAGGGATTGAGCCAAAGAAGAATAGATACCATGTCATGTCTTTTGGAATTAGATACTCAGTCAAATTACAATTCATACAATATTGCTGTATCGCATAACCAACTTGGCGACCCAGATAATAGACAGCAACATAGTAGAAACATGAGGATAGACCAATTAGGAAGCCCAGATGTAGCGTATATCGGGACTAAAACTAAAATTTCCTTGTTTTCGGGAGAAGAAGACTATTCCAATCCTCCTGTTAGACAACATCACAATGACGCAAATCAAAGTGATGGAGAGATGTATCAAGCCCAGATGATAATCAAACCCACAATAGATACAACGGGAATGACAGAAAACAACACGATAGAAATCACAATGGATGCAAACAACAAACACAATTGGATTCACTATGTACCTAATCTAGCAGGGTACTATCTAGTTAGAGCAGGTAATGGTAGGGACACTTTGAAGATACTATCCCATACAGTGAATGACAGTGGTAATCATGCAGTTCATACTTTGACATTAAATACTAACCTTACAGCAAGCCAGAGGTATAGATTAATGAGAATATCAGAAACCACATTCGATAGGACTCCGGGTTTCATTGAATTCAACAAGGAGATACATACAGGACTGCAATATTCTGATGTTGTCAATAGACTCGATACAGGACAAAAAGCGACAATGGGAGAAAGCACTACCGATTTCGTAGGAGAGGGAATAGTCTCCATGTATGTTCTATTAGACGTAGATGATGATTTAGACTCCAACAATAAAAGAGTGGAGAACATAGACTTAGTAGAACAAAGCCTAGAGTTATTTAGTGATGGAGAGGTAATTGATTGTTGTATAACAGATGGTAGGACAACGACTAGAAAGAATATCACTGTGAGCAAATCAACTTCCAGTGGTGCAGAAAGCCTTAGATTTGACTATGAAGGAACACTTTCTGGAAATGGGGTTGTCTCCTTCGGTAAAACATTCACAATAACAACAAACACAGACTTCCCCAACGGTGTAGAAAGAGCATACATAGGAGCAACTATGGCAATAGGTCTAGATGCAGAGAAGGCAATCAATGAGATATTGAATGAGAATGACATAGAAGTGGACGATAATGAGAGAAACATAACCTTCACAGGGGCTATCGTTGAAAGCACCAGCACAAACACAATCACATTAGAATCAGAAGTATCTACCGATGTAATAGCAAATGGAGATGTTCTATACAATCAAGAGGGTAAACTCATTGGTATAGTAGCATCGGGTCAAGGAACTACTACGTTAACGATGAGTGATGTTGATTACGATAGTGATAGCACTGTTGATGTATTCTATACTCCACAACAATACGAGGAATTAGTCAAATACACAAGAAGGCCGTTTGTAATCAACACAAAGTTCGCTGAGAGTGATGTATTCACAGCAGTAAATTTCCTAGCATCTAAGAAAGGACTAGAGTATATTTTCAAGGGAGATAAGATACAGATTAGAGACATTGATGATTATTCATCTAGAAGACTATTCTCCTTGAGATATAGAGATGGTCAAAATTTGTTAAGTGCAGAAAATAATACTTCTCTGTTTGATAAAGCAAACAAAGTGATAGTGATAGGAGACAACGTAAAAGCAACATCAGAAATACCTACTGATAAAAACACAAGAACATTGACTCATGTTGATTCTAACATCAAATATGCTAAAGAGGCACAAATAAAAGCAGAACAACTGCTTGCTTTGCACAATACAAAAACAACAAAAGTAACTATTGAGATAGAGCGTAAAGACAAAATGAAATTAATGAAGCCCGGTGATATTATTACATTGAATTTTCCAAACCATAACATTCCACCGGATGATTACATTGTTTACGAAATAGAGAACGCTATGTCTTCTATAAGTAAAATAACAGTCGGAACGTTTAATAAGACAATAGCAGAAAGGCTTGCTGAAATGAATATAGAAAGAAAAGGTGGCTTTTCTACCCTGTTAACGAGGGAAGTTACAGTTGAAGTAACTAGCAAAACAATTCTAGATGAAATAGGAATTCGTGAGGTTTCACTTAAAACACAAAGAACAACTCCCACAGGCACACCGATAGGTTGGGGAACCTTAATAGGTTGGACAGAAGTAATGAATGCAGGGAGTGATGTTGTTACAACGGAGGAAATAGGACTATGATAACTGATGCAGGTAAAAACGCCACAGCCGATTTAATGATTGGAACTAATGGATTCACCCATATAGCCGTTGGAGATGGGGGTGATGATACTTCTAGTAGTCAAAATACTTTAGATAATGAAATAATTAGAAAGCCAGCAGATTCTAAAACAGTAGTTGGTAATACAATAGTCTATACTGTGTCTTTTACAGGTTCAGAACTAGTATCAAATGTAATATCAGAAATGGGAGTTTTTGATGATGCTAATGGAGGTAATATGTTAAGCCGGGTCAACTTTAAGAGCATAGGACCATTAGCATCAAATGAGACATTGAGTTTCACTTTTAGGGTGGTGATTCCCTAATGACAGAATTTTCTGGTTTTATCAGCACCTTGAAAATAGCCCCCTCAACATCAGACCATTTAGAAGACGCTATTGACAATATCCATAGTGGTATCATCAAGGCACTGAATGTTGCAGATGCAGGTTCATTCATAGCGCATGGTTTCATGGTGACATCAAACATCAATGGGACATTCAACATAAGTGAAGGAGGTTACTTCGATAAGGGAGAGTACAAGACTCTAGGAGCGCAGACTAACGCTGACCCCGGAAATGCATTTACAGGAGCCACTGACTATGATTGGTATGGTTTCATTGTAATCAACTCAAGTGGAGCCATAGAGTTTAGAGGAAACAGTAGTTTAGGAAATAGTGCTGCTAAGACTGCCGACCTTAATGATGGCGACATACCAATATGCGTAGTTCAGATAGGAAAGGGAACAACTAATACCAATCTTTCAGCAGCAAGAAAGATACAGTATTTTGGTATAAAGAAAACAAGCAACGTCCTCACAGCAGGTGAGGAAAATAGTGGAGACTTCAGAAAGTTATTCGAGGTTAAGACTGATGGAGATATATATTCATATAACGCATCAAACGCTTTCCATACTAAGTTAGCATTTACAAATGCTTCTGGTTCAAACAAAACTGTAACTGTCCCAAGCATAACAGGGACATTGATTACAACAGGAGATAGTCAAACAGTTTCTACTTCTATGATTGAAGATGGCGCAGTTACACTTGCCAAGACATCTGGACTACAAGGCTCACTTACATTTGGCATAGCAAATACCAATGCAGTAAAGGTAGACGGCACAATAACAAATGGAGACTTTGCCAGATTCACTGGTACAGGATTAGAAGGAAGAAGCATATCAGAAGTAAAGACACAACTAGCGTTGGATAAAGGGGATGTTGGACTAGGTAATGTAGATAACAAATCATCTTCCACACTACAAACTGAGATACTAAATGCTGCAACCGCTAGTGATGTAGGACTAGGAAACGTCACTAACGAATCAAAGGCAACGATGTTTACATCTCCTACATTTACAGGAACAATATCAATACCTAATATTTCTAACTTAGAAACAGCAGTAGCAGCAAACACAGCAAAGACAGTTAGAACAGACTCGGAGATAAATGCACTGGCACAGGCTTTGATTGATGACCTAATTGCTGGCGCACCTACCGCTTTGAATACTCTAAACGAATTAGCAGTTGCCATACAATCTAATGATTCTGATATTACTGGAATAACTACTGCTTTAGGTAATAGACTAAGAATAGATATCAACAATCAGAACTTGAACGCTACACAATTAACCAACGTTAAAACAAACCTATCACTGTCTAAGGCAGACGTTGGCCTTGGTAATGTTGACAATGACTCCACTGCAACAATAAGGGCAGGGACAACAAAGGCAAACGTTGGTCTTTCTAACGTTTTGAATCAAGCACAAATCACAACATTCGTTTCTGATAATGCTCCTACTGCTACTGCCATTGGTGATTTGTGGATTGACTCGAATGACAACAATAAGATGTATAGAGCATCTGCAACAGGTAGCAGTGATTGGGTTGCAGTAACATTAGGCAAAGGTGCTTTGGGACTAGTAAAGGCAGATGTAGGGCTTGGTAATGTAGACAACATAACAACTGCACAAATGAGAGCAGGTGTTACTCATTCAGATGTAGGGACAACAAAATCAGATATAGGACTAGGCAATGTAGAAAATAAATCATCTGCAACTATCAGAGGAGAAATAGAAGTTAGTAACATACCAGACCTACCCACCAGCAAAATAACAACTGGGACTTTTGCTGACGGTCTTATATCAAAGAGTTCAGTTATAGCACACTCTCCTTCTGCAACTAAGGGTGACATAGGTGATTTGGGTTCAGATATAGATATCTCTAATGACTTCATGTATGTCTTTGATAGTTCAGCGAACAATAATATCAAAGGTACTACGATAGATGAAATACTAGGTAAGATAACATCTTCTCAATTAGTAGGAACAGGAAAGGTATTCAGCACATTACCCGCTAGTGGTGCGGAAGTAAACGTTCAAGCAGACTTCAATGAAACGGATAACACATCAGATGCATTCATACAGAATAAGCCTACAATACCTAGCGGCAATCAGATTATTGATTGGACTCAAGACCAAGGCTCAACAAACATAAACGCTGGAAACTACATCAACACCAATCAACTAACAACATTCGATATTGGCGTAGATACTGATAACAATCCTACAACTATTGCTCATGGTGAGACTCTCACCTTTACAGGCGGAACGGGCATCTCAACAACAACTACTGCTGATGGAACAATCACAATCACAAACGATAACCCAGACCAAACTGTTTCTCTAACAGGTTCGGGTGCGACTAGTGTAAGTGGCACTTATCCTAACTTTACGATAAGTTCCACTGATAACAATACCTTCAGAACAGTATCAGTAGATACAAACGGAGATGGTAGTGCAAATGAGACATTAGGAACTAGTGAGACTCTAACTATCAAGAAAGGCTCAAACATAACACTAGCAGAAGCAAGTGGGGTAGTGACGATAACAAACGCTGCTCCCCATATTGCAACAAACTTAGGAAGTTCAACCGCTACTAATCAAATCACCATTACAAGCAGTACAGGAAACAATGTAGTTGTTGGGGAAGCAACTAGTAGTATTGCTGGATTAATGTCAACTACTCATCATGATAAATTGGACGGTATTGAAGCATCTGCTGATGTGACAGATACGGATAACGTCACTAACGCAGGTGCTTTGATGGATAGTGAGGTGACTAACCTTGCACAAGTAAAAGCATTTGACTCATCTGATTACGCTACTGCTGCTCAAGGAGCAAAGGCTGATTCAGCACAACAACCTCCAAGTGAAGGCGCATTCGCTAATGGCGACAAAACCAAACTAGACCATATCACTGTCACACAAGCAGTTGATTTAGATACGATGGAAAGTAATATAGCAACTAACAATGCTAAAAACACAAACGTTTCAACGAACCTATCAGTAAGTAGAGATGGAACTAAATTACACGTTGTATCTTCTGACGGTACTAATGCAGAACTTCCATTGGCAGACACTAACAATTGGGGTGTTATGTCTGATGAGATGTTCGATAAATTAGATGGTATTGAAACAAATGCAACTGCTGACCAAACAGGAGCAGAAATAAAGACAGCACTTTTCAATGAATCTGACACTAATAATCTTACAAATGCCCTATTGAGTAAACTCAATGCTATTGAAGCATCAGCAGATGTCACTGATGCAGATAATGTAGCAGATGCCGGAGCAATAATGGATGGAGACTTCACCAGTAATGGATTCATGAAAAGAACAGGTGCAGGTCAATATAGCGTAGATACAAACACCTACCTAACTGCACATCCAACAATTAGCGGTGCTGCGAGTAGTAGTGACAATTCTGGGAGAACGTATATCCAAGACATAACTCTAGATTCTAATGGTCACGTTATTGGTATCGCCACTGCTACTGAAACTGTCACTAACACTGATTCAGATGTATCTGTTCTATCTTTGAAAACAAGATTGAATTCTGACTTCAATGGAGACATAACCATAGGAAATCAGACTGATGATACTGTAATTATCACAGGCGATTTATCAGTTGGAGGAGATTTCAATATCACAGGAGACATAAACACAGTAAACGTTACTGACTTGGATGTGGTTGATAAAACAATTACAGTAGCAAGTGGAGCAACAACATTGTCTAATACTGATGGTGCTGGAATACAATTTGGTGCAAATGCCAGTGCGCCTACATTCAAATGGGATAACAGCAATTCTAGACTTGCATCCAGCAGACCAATATCCGCTAGTAGTTTTATTGGTGACTTAACTGGAAATGTCACAGGAAACGCTTCGGGTCTTTCTTCGACTTTAGCGATATCTAGCGGAGGAACAGGAGCCACAAACAGCAATACTTGGTTGAATAGTAGAATCACCACAAATGCTGATGGTTCGCTTAACTATGATGCTACTACTGCCACAGCAGTAAATCACGATAGCCTAGCAGGTTTCGTAGCGGCAGAACATTATAGATGGGATAATGACATAAGCAGCACTGCACAAATCAATGCTGCTAATATTCCTACATTGAATCAAGATACAACAGGAACAGCAGCAGGTCTTTCTGCAACCTTAGCAGTTTCTAGTGGTGGAACAGGGTCTACGACTGCTCCTATGGTTGGAGTGATTACTGCTGCTAATGCTG
>Ga0160423_10003236_pt1 | contig 13579 bp, 22 predicted proteins | sample CRUFie14St8metaG_FD_108191 | JGI IMG/M metagenome (GOLD analysis project Ga0160423, IMG submission 108191) | Marine microbial communities from the Costa Rica Dome - CRUD Field 142mm St8 metaG | ecosystem: Environmental > Aquatic > Marine > Oceanic > Photic zone | place: Costa Rica: the Eastern...
GCGATCCTTATATGTTTACCAACCCTGCATACATTTTAAATAAGCTGCGAGAGGCTAATTAATTCTTGACTTTTAATCTGAAAGCGAGTATAATTACAGCATGAACTTATTTTACCTAGACGAAAATTTAGATGCGTGTGCTGAAGCGCATGTTGACAAGCATATTGTAAAGATGCCGTTGGAAGTTGCTCAGATACTGTGTACAGCTATCTGGGTTGACGTGCATCTAGGGTTTATACCCCGGGCTCTTACCAAAGAAGAGTCCGATTACCTTAATACTCTTAAAAAAGATATTAAGCACTTACCGCCTGAAAGTAGGCCACTTACACCATATTTACCCATGATGTACAATCATCCTTGTACTATCTGGGCTCGTTCGTCTCTCGATAATTTCGAGTGGACTCATTGTTATGGCAATGCGCTAGGAGAAGAATATCGCTACCGATACGGGAAGCAGCACAAGTCAGTCACCGTTATCAACCAACTACCAGACCCTCTCAAAATGGAGAGACTTGGATTTACCACTTTCGGACTGGCAATGCCGGACGTGCTCAAGGACTATGATAGTCCTATACAGTCTTATCGTGACTACTATCATCTCGATAAGGCTACTTTTGCCGTTTGGTCTCACAGACCACAACCCTATTGGTGGGATTCGGAACTGGCTGACTATGACCAGAGGATCACAGCTAAATGATAGAGAATGACTTTTGTTGTACAAACTGCGGCGAGTACATGATTGGAGATGGGTATAGCAATGGAGATCCTGTGCGATGCCCGAATGCTTTAGAGGAGGACTGGTGGTACAGTGAGCCAGACAGCGGACCGTGGTATTGTAACTACGATCCAGATGAGTAATTATGCTAGAAATAATTTTTAAGCACTGGAAAACTGGAGAAGAGCTTACTGTATTCGGAAAAATAATAGATACCTATAATAATCCCGGGTCTGATAGGTTGGTCATTCAAGATGAAGATGGTCAGTTTCAAGATATTATTAAATCTACTATTGTGGAGATAAAGGAATGGATATAGGTCTATTTGGATTATTAGCTATTATGATGCTCCCAATGGTTGCTGGGGGCATAACTTTTTATTATAGTATAAAGGCAACAGACAATGAAGAAGAGAAACTACACTAAGGAAGATGTGCGGGCTCTACAAGGCACCTTTCCTATTGAGTATACAATTGCAAAGCGGATGAGTAATAAACTTCGTTCGTTGCTTGCACGAAATGAATATATTCACACATTTGGAGCATACAATGGGCAACAAGCGGTTCAGCATATCAAAGCAGGACTTCAAGCTATATATTTATCAGGGTGGCAAGTCGCAGCTGCGAATAATTCACAAAATGAAACCTACCCTGATCAAAGTCTATACTCAGTTGATTCAGTGCCTAATGTTGTTCGTTCGATTAATAATGCTTTTCGCAGACAAGACCAGCTTAGTTACGAAGCGACTGGACGCGGCTTTGAGTTCGCACCTATCATCGCAGATGCAGAAGCTGGGTTTGGAGGAGTCCTAAATAGTTATGAACTCGCAAGAAACCTTATTGAAGCAGGAGCCGCAGGGGTCCATTTTGAAGACCAGTTGGCAAGTGCTAAAAAATGCGGACACTTGGGAGGAAAGGTTCTTATACCTACTAGTGATGCTATCCGTAACCTTAACGCCGCTCGTCTTGCTAGCGACGTTGCTGGCGTGGATACTGTTATAATAGCACGAACCGACGCAGAGAGTGCAAAACTAATTTCCAGTGACTATGACCCACTGGATCGTAAATGGATACGAGGAGATAGAACGCGTGATGGATTTTACAAAATTAATGGCGGCTTGGATATGGGTTGTGAGCGAGGTCAAGCATATGCTGAATATGCTGATCTGGTTTGGTGCGAGACTAGCAAGCCTTGCTTAAAGGAAGCGAAGTATTTCGCTGATGCAGTAAAAGGAGCAGTACCTAATGCAATGTTAGCATACAACTGCTCTCCAAGTTTTAACTGGAAGAAGGCAATCCCTTCTGAGCAAGAGCTGGCTGACTTCCAGTGGAAGCTTGGTAAACTTGGATTCAGATTTCAGTTTATCACATTAGCTGGATTCCATGCTACTAACTTTGGAGTTTTTGACTTCGCCAGGCAGTACAAAGCAGAGGGAATGGCAGCATACAGTAGACTGCAACAACGAGAGTTTGCAGCAGAGTATGATGGCTATACTTCTGCAAAACACCAAACAGACGTAGGCGTAGGGTACTTTGACAGAATTACTACTATGCTAGGCAGTGAGACTGCTGCAATGGCAGACTCTACAGAGACGGAGCAATTCAAATGAAATCTCTAGGTTTTATGATTTATGACTTGTATAAGTTTTTCTTCGACTTACGAGTCAATCCCTTACGCCACATACCTAGTCCCTATACACAATTTATACTTATGTTTTATCTGAGTGTAATGTGGACAGTAATCTTTACATTAGCTGTGGGGCAAAGTATTTATTTTGGTATTGGCAGTGTAGGTGCTCACTTACTTGTAGTAGGAGGCTTCTTTGTTACAGCCCTTACATTTGCAGATGCAGAAAAGAATGGACACCTTTGGGTAAAGCGAGATCAGCTCCCCAAGAACAGAAACAAGTGTATTTGGGATTTGGAAAACGAAGGATGAGTGGCGGAACTGTTTTATTATTATTTTTTGCTATATCTACACTAGCAATGTTTTTAGGTATGGCATATGGAGATGCTCAAACCAACAAGCATTGGTTTTGGCAAAGTAAGTCTGATAAGACTAATTCAGGAGCAAAATTCGGATGAAGTATATTTTAGTAGCCTCTTTGTTGTTAGCAGGCTGTGGGCAGAATGACCCAGGCTTAGCAAAGTCTATGGCTATTACCAAGGAACAACGTGCCGCAATCGAAGAACGCATCAAACCTTTTAGTGTAGTAAATGTAATAGGTGGAACCGATGTTGCTGCTGTTGCTGCATTGCCTGGCGAAGCCAAGTATGCTGCATGTGGAGCATGTCACGGTTCAAATGGGGGCGGTGGCGTAGGGCCAAAGCTGAGTGGAAAAACAATAGAATATATTGTTGGCAGACTCAATCAATATAAAAATGGTGAGAAAGTTGGATCACAAAGTAATATGATGTGGGGACAGGCAGCAATGTTGTCTGAAACTGATATTAATGATCTTGCGGAGTATATAATAACACTATGAAGGATAATTTAAAGATGCATGACCCTGTAAATAGTCCTTTACATTATAAGCGAGAGGGTATAGAATGTATAGATGCGATGAAACAAACAACATCAGCAGAAGGATTCGCTGAGTATTGCCGCCTAAATGCATTCAAATATATTTGGAGAGCAAACAATAAGGACAATAAAACACAAGATACTAGAAAAGCTATTTGGTATCTTCGTATGTCGATAGGAGATGATCCACGTGAGTAAAGGCAGCAGCGAGCGTCGTACAAATGTAATTAAATTTAATCAAAACTGGGAGAAAATCTTTGGCAAGACGACTGAAAAAGAAAGACCACGAGAACTTATCCGACACCAATATACGGAAAGTTATAGAGCTTCTGAATGGTCAGGTCCCTATATCCAAAAAGGAGGCGTGTTCGATTCTGAATATAGCATACAATACAACACGCCTACAGAGAATAATTGATGACTTTGAAGAGACGCAAGCGTATCGCAACAAAAGAAAGCTACAAAACAAAGGAAAAGCAGCAACAAAAGACGAAGTGGCAGACGCGATTACTAGATTCTTATCTGGTGACCCAATCTCAGATATTGCAAGTGGATTATATCGTTCCTCAGGGTTTATCAAAGCAATCATCGAACGAGTCGGAGTTCCACAAAAACAAGAAGGAATCTACGACTATTTGCCAGAAGAGTGCGTTGCTGAAGACTTTGCTGATGGAGAGATAGTATGGTCGGCACGGTATCACGGCCCTGCTATAGTTAAACGAGAGTTGTCAGTAGATTATCAGGCGGAGAAACCTGGGCTCAAAGACGTAAACTACGAAAAGAAGTACGGTAGTAAGGCGTATGATATCTGGGTAATTGAAAAAATTGATGATGATTACAGTGATCGCTGGACTACTGCTACTGGAGGTGGTTTTAATGCTACAGCTCTCGCATATGATTTGGGAAAGCTTGACCACCTCAAAGAGTACGGTGTAGATTTATCACGTATCTAAAAAAAGTTCTTGACTTTTATCTCTCATACAAGTATAATACATAGTATTGAAGATGAGGGAACCAATGGGCGACCGATTTTATTTATCACAACTAACGGCTTTGGGCAACTGCCCCGGGGCTACCATATCACAACAAAGAAGGAAACGTAAAATGGCGTGGACCGACGAAAAGAAGGCAGAAGTAATCGCAGCATATGAGTCTGCCAACCCTACTCCAGAAACCTCAATGGAGATCGTCAAAGATATTGCAGACGAGTTTGAAGAGTCACCTAACGGTGTTCGAATGGTACTTACAAAGGCGGGCGTCTATGTAAAGAAAGCCCCAGCTTCTGGTGGCAGCAAGACTGGCGCGAGTGGTGGTAGTGGCGGGGGCCGTGTATCAAAAGCCGCCGCTATTGAAGCTCTCAGTGCCGCAATTAGTGATGCTGGTCAAGAAGTTGACGAAGAAATCGTCAGCAAGTTGACTGGTAAGGCTGCAAATTATTTTGCAGGCATTATCTCAGCAGTAAGTTCTTAAGTTAATTTGCTATAGGCCACTCTCTTTCGGGAGAGTGGTTTTCTGCTATCTAAAGAAACGACCTTTGAGTTCGGCAAAGTAAAAAATTTTACTGACCTGCTACCAAAGGAGTATTTGTGAAAAAAGAAGAATTAGCAGACCTTGTAAATGACTACGGCGATGCCGTAATTACCTATAGAAGTGAAAACAGTAATAAGTTGAAATACAATGTATGTACGTTGGACTTCAGCACGCCTTATATTCAGGGTAAAAAGAACAGGGCTAAAGAAAGCACTGAAACATTATTATTGTTTTGCTGGGACACTGACTCATTTAGGTTATTAAAACCGCATAATGTAACTAGTGTAGTACCTCTGGCTTCCATACTTAAAAACGGGAGGTAGCATGGAACTTTACCAAGCTCCTCACGAGTATGAAAGAATCATTCACTATGATGAAGAAAAGGAAACACAAGTAAGATTAACTGTAAGTACTTTTAGAGGTATCGAGTACGTTCATTTGCGTAAGTATTTTTTAAGCTTTGACGAAGAGTGGTGCCCCACTCCAGACGGCATAGCTTTCCCCTTAGACTTTAATAATAGTCGTGAGCTTTTTTCAGGATTAGTGGAGATACTAAGCCTGGCTGAAAGTAAAGAGATTATTGAAGAGCATTTTTCTGATCTTATCCAGGACTTATACGCAAAATAGTTCTTGACTTTCATTCCTTTTTTCAGTATAATATATGTTCTGAGTGAGGATAGTAAATGAAAGATTTTATTGAGAAAGCAAGTGCTTACTATTACTCTGGTTGTCCGATTATTTCGGACGAGGAGTTTGATGCTCTTGTTAAAAAGTACAACTACGATCAAGTGGGCTATCAGGTAACTGATGGAGTACCGCACCTGTATCGTATGTACTCCCTTCAAAAAGTTTTTAGTTTAAATGATATTCCTACACCTAACTCAAAGTACGTTCGTACTCCAAAGTTAGACGGCGCTGCTGTGTCTTTACTTTATGTAAATGGACACTTTGCACTCGGATTGACGCGAGGCGATGGTAATCTTGGCCGAGATATTACCGCCAAACTAGAAGAGCTTGTACCTGCTACTGTCCCGTTTGGCGGAGAGTTGCAGATTACTGGTGAAGTAGTTTGTCCCTCGTCTGTCACCAATGCGCGTAATGTTGCGGCGGGATCATTAAATCTCAAAGACCTTCAAGAGTTTCGGGCGAGAGCCAAAGACTTGGTCTTTGTTGCTTATGATATGCACTTTAAGAATGACTATACTTTTTATGCATCTGCAATGGACGCATTGGCTCATGAGGGCTTTAATGTTGTTACGACCTTCGACCACTCCAACTATCCAACAGATGGTTGGGTGTACCGTCTTAATAATCAAAAAGCTTTCAAAAAAATGGGATATACAGCTCATCACCCTCGCGGTGCTTTCGCTCTCAAAGAGCAGAAAGAGGGTGTACATACAGAATTACTCGATGTTGTGTGGCAAGTTGGCAAGTCGGGCACAGTCAGCCCAGTTGCTATTCTAAATCCGGTCGAAGTGGAGGGAGCTATTGTGAGCAGAGCGACCCTGCACAACATCGAGTACATTCGCAGCCTGGAACTAGAGATAGGTTGCACAGTAGAAGTTATAAGAAGTGGCGATATTATTCCGCGAATCGTTCGCAGAGTAGACCTGCCAAAAAATAGTTCTTGACTTTTACCTCAGTTTTTCGTATAATATATTCTACATTTTCGGAGAAGTCTAAATGCTAAGAGAGATCGTACCACCAACGGAATGTCCGTCATGTTGTGGTGAGCTTACTTTTGTCCGCGATATTCTATACTGTCACAGTAACAGTTGCGCGGCACAAAAAGCTAAAAAGATTGAGCATTTTGCAAAGACTCTGAAGATTAAGGGTCTTGGCCCTGCTACCATCGAGAAGTTAGAGATTGAAGATTTTGATGAGATTTATCAGTTCAATGTCGAAGAGCTTCGCCATAACTTGGGTGATAAGTTAGGCACAAAGCTGTTCGAGGAAATCTGGAACTCTGCTTCCGCTCCTCTCGATATGGTACTACCTGCTTTTGGTATTCCTTTAATCGGAAAAACGGCAACGAAGAAGCTGTCTGATACTGTTACGTCTATTACTGAAATTACACCAGACACTTGTGAGCGTGCCGGATTAGGACCTAAAGCAACACAGAATCTATGCGACTGGTTGGATAGTGAATTTTATTGCTTTTATGATGGCGCTCTGCCATTTGAACTAAAATTTGCATCCCGGGCTTCAGTGCCCGTTCAACAGTCGGATGACGTTGTGTGTATTAGTGGTAAACTAAAAAGTTTTAAAACTAAAGCTGAAGCAACAGAGCGTCTTGAGATACTTGGTTACAAAGTGAAAACGAGTCTAACCAAGGATGTTACGATTCTTGTGAATGAAAGTGGTATTGAATCAGCTAAAACTAAACAAGCCAGAGAATCTGGCATTGAAATTGTCACGGATTTACAATCCTATTTGGAGAAAATATATGGCACTTCCTAAGTGGACCGATGAGCGTACTACCGCTCTGACTAATTTTGTTGGGGGCGAAAGCCCCGTATCTCAAGCTACTGTTGCTGAAGCAGCAGAAGAGCTTGACACCTCTGCTCGTTCCGTCTCTAGCAAACTGCGAAAGATGGGTTTCGAAGTAGAATTGGCTTCTGCTGCAGCAGGCAAGTCTTTTACCGAAGACCAAGAAGCCACCCTTGCTGCCTTTGTTACTGACAACTCTGGTGAGTATACTTATGCTCAAATCGCAGAGCACTTCGAAGGCGGTGCATTCTCACCCAAGTCTATTCAGGGCAAGATCCTGAGCATGGAGCTGACTGATCATGTCAAGCCTGCTCCCAAGGTTGAGAGTGTTCGTACCTACACTCCCGAAGAAGAGTCTACCTTCATTAAGATGGTTAACGACGGCGCGTTCGTTGAAGCTATCGCTGAAGCTCTTGGCCGTTCAGTGAACAGCATTCGTGGTAAAGCTTTGAGCCTTCTGCGCTCTGGCGATATCGCTGCTATTCCTCGCCAAGAGACTACTAAGGGCCCAGCTAATGCTGACCCTCTCGCTGACGTAGATGTTGCTTCTATGACTGTAGAAGCTATCGCTGAAGCTATTGGTAAGACTGCTCGTGGAGTCAAGACTATGTTGACTCGTCGTGGCTTGACTGCCGCTGACTATGACGGTGCTGCTAAGGCTGCTAAGTCACAGTAAAATTTAGTTGTAGGCGGCTGGCTCTTTCGGGAGCCGGCCTTTTTATGTTCGGGGGAACAGGTTGAATATCTCTAGTGCTTTAATTAAGCAGTGTATTGCTGTGGGAGACTTTGAAACGTGGAGCTATCTGCGTAAAGAGTATCTTCCCGTAGAGTATCATCTGCTATTTGAGGCTATTGATAAACATTGTGAAAGTCACCACCAGTTCCCTTCATTTGATGATCTCAAGTTAAGTATACGACACCCTGCCACTAAAGACAAGGTGTTTGCAGTTGAGTCTATTGATGTAGACATTGATCCTGCAACTTTGCTTGAATACTTAAAAAATGAGTATGCCCAGAAAGAGATTCTTAATTCTCTTGATAGGTATATCGACAACTCTGTGTTGTTTGCAAGTGCCGATGAGTCCGTACAAGAGCTACATCAGATAGTTCTTGATATTGAGGAGAAAGTTGACCTTGAGTTGCCTCAAGAAAGTATGCAGCGCATACACTTGATGGAGCCCGAGGAAGAGCTTGCCAAGCATATTGGTCTTGGTTTGAATTCTATTTACGATGAGGCCATTACGTTCAGTCCTCGAGATTTGATTCTTGTAGGTGGACGCCGAGGCTCAGGTAAGTCGATTACTTGTGCTAATGTTGCAAACAACATATTTCAATCTGGTAAGTCAGCTATCTATTTTACTATTGAAATGGATAGTAGAGCGATACTGCAACGGTGTTGTTCTATCGCAACTGGAGTTCCCTTCTCACGGATTCGCAACGGAAACCTAACTAATATTGAGTGGGAAAAAGTAGCCTGGTGGCAGGCAGGTCGTTTTGTCAATGGGCAGGAGCGACTTTTAGAATACAAGAAGAGCGAGCAACGAGACTATAACGAGTTTCATCGTAAATTAACTACACAGCATGAGCTTCTCCCGACTCAGCAGTTGGATGTTATTTATGACCCTAGCCTAACTATTGCTAAGATACGTGCAGAGCTAGATAAGAAAGTCGACAGGATCGGTGCTGCAGTGATAATTGTAGACTACATAAACCAGGTTAAACGCTCGAATATCCCTTCAAGAGGAGGCCAGTACGACTGGACAGAGCAGATTGAAGTTAGTAAAGCGTTGAAATCCATGGCTCAAGAGTATGAGTGCGCAGTCTTTTCTCCGTATCAAACCGATGCTACGGGAGAGGCTAGATTTGCTAAAGGCATCCTTGATGCGGCAGATGCCGCTTATGCTCTTGAAACATGGGATCAAGAAGATCAGTGTATATCTTTTAATTGTGTGAAGATGCGCTCAGCTAGTATGCAGAGCTTTTCCTCGACCATGGATTGGGAGACTTTGAAAATAGGGCCGGAAACTGCCTTAACTCCCAAAGAACGTGACGAGTCTTCACACAAATCGGATGAAGAAATTCACGACCTCTGATAAAAATAATGCTTGACACTCCCGTCGATTTGGTGTATAATATATGCTTAATCACGGGAGTTTTTTATTTATGGGAATGATTTATGGATCTTTACGCTACACTACCACCGGAAGAAAGAAAAAAGGTTTTGGCAGAAAAACTAAGACTGTCACGAGAGGGGATCTACATGCATCTCAGCGAAATAGTTGCCGCAGGAGTACCCCTGAGTATCCCTCGCGTCCCGATACAGCTGGAGTTGCCGCTCGTGTGGAAAGTCCACGTTATACGGGAACCCTTGTCAGAGGAATCAGTACAATGCACAAATCCAATGCGGTTCCAGTTATAAACGAAGAAGAAATGAAAGATATTGCGAGAATGAGAAGATGACTTTATCAGTAAGAGTAGAAGCAAAAGTTGGGCCGTATTTTGATATACTAGAAGCCTCGTTAGCTGAAGGCAATGAAAGCTTGGCGTCTCAGATGTTGGAAAAAATTGCTCCATACTTTCACCTACTAGATGATGAACACAAGGACTACTACCATGGAGCACAGTATGCGCTGGAAGAAGATATGGTAGAGTGCTTTTCTGAAGATTACGATGAGCCCTCGGAAATTGACGAGTGGTACAGTTATGATCCGGATTGCTAATGAACGTAGAAGACTTATTGAAATCAAAGGGTATTTATTATATACCCCGGGGTAAAGATTTTGAGGTACGCTGCCTCAATCCTGAGCATCCAGATAAAAATCCAAGTATGAGAATAGACCAAGTAACTGGTATATTCAACTGTTTTTCATGTGAATACAAAGGTAACTTATTTACTCATTTCGGTCAAAAAGCTGATCGAATGGAGATTAAGCGACAGTTACTCAAAAAGAAAATACAACAAGTCAGAGAAGAGTCTGTGGGTATTGATATGCCTAGAGATGCTGCTCCGTATATTGGAGGCTGGAGGGATATTCGTCCCGAGACATACAAAAGATTTGAAGCTTTTCTTAGTCCTTCAAAAGAGTTTAGCGGTCGAATTTGTTTTCCAATTCGAGACCGCACGGGTAAGATAGTAGCAATCCAAGCAAGAACTCAAACAAATCAAATGCCAAAGTATTACAATGCTCCTGCAGGTGCAAAGATGCCTTTGTTTCCTACAGTTGAGCCAATTCAAGGCAGCGTCCTGCTTGTAGAAGGTATATTTGATGTACTAAATCTACATGATAAAGGATTAACAAATGCAATTTGTTGTTTTGGAGTAAAAAACTTTAATGAACAAAAGCTAGAAGTTTTAGCTATTCAAGGAGTAACTAATATAGATATTTTCTTGGATAATGATGAAGCGGGCCAAAAAGGTGCCCAAACAGTAAAAGAGCTATGTGAGAAATTTGGTCTCAACTCTCGTACCATTAGCATTGGAGACAAGTATATGGATGCGGGAGCTCTGGCTCAACCACAAGTAGACAAGCTACGGAGTAAATTATATGCCTAAGGTTGCATTAGTAGAAACCAAACCAAGTAAAACAAATTTTAATCGAGAGTTTGATGAAGCTTTTGATTTTGATCAGTTTCAGTTGTGCTCTGATCCAAGCATTAAAAAAGTGCTAAAGCGAGACTGTGATATTAATATGAACCCTGACGAATATGATTGGGTTGTGCTAGTAGGATCAGATGCATTAAAATATTTTACAAAAATTAATTCAGTAACAGAATACTCTGGCAAGAAAGTAGAAGGTAAATTCTTACCTGTTATCAATCCAGCTATGCTTGCCTTTAAACCAGAAGCAAAGAGAACCTGGGAAGATTCTAAAGAGAATATCAAGAAGTATATCTCCGGTGAGATTGAAGATGTAACAATCGACGATCAGATTGCTTTCGGTATTCAAGACACGGAGAAAGCAAATGAATTTATTCAGAACGCCATCAAAGATCCACACGGATACGTGGCTCTGGATTCTGAGACAACTGGGCTCTATCCTAGAGACGGCTATATGCTTGGTATTAGTCTTAGCTATAATGGTGAGTGTGGGGCTTATATTGATACCGACTGCTTTGATGATCGCACTGAGCAGCTTTTACAACAATTATTTGACCAAAAAATCGTAATATTTCATAACGCTAAGTTTGATATGGCGTTCTTTGAGTATCACTTCAACTTTAAGTTTCCTCAGTTTGAAGATACTATGCTACTGCATTATTTAATTGATGAAAATCCTGGAGGGCACGGACTTAAGCCTTTGTCCTTGAAGTTTACTCCATATGGCGACTATGAAAAGCCAATGTATGACTGGATAGAACAATACCGAAAAGAACACGGAGTATTAAAAGGAGACTTTCAGTGGTCTTCAATTCCTTTTGATATTATGAAAACCTATGCTGCTATGGATGCAGTATGTACTTTTTTACTTTATGAAAAGTTTATCAAGATTAAACAAAATACAAAACTAAAGTATGTATACGATAATATCTTGATCCCAGGCACTAGGTTCCTTACAGATATACAAGATAATGGAGTTCCTTTCGACAAGAAAAGACTTTACGTTGCACAAGATGCAATGCAAACTGATATTGATGATGCAATCTCAACTCTATATGAGAACGATAAAATCAGGAGGTTTGAAGAAATAAATGGAAAACCCTTTAATCCTAATAGCACTGTGCAGTTGCGTAGTCTTTTATTTGACCATCTTGGTCTCTCGCCCACTGGAAAGAAAACTGGAACGGGCGCAGAGTCTACTGATGCGGAAGTGCTCAAGGAACTCTCAACTCAATCAGATGTACCGCAACTCATCTTGGATATACGACAAAAATCTAAAATCAAGAATACTTATCTTGATAAGATCATACCACAACTTGATCGAGATTCTCGCCTGCGTACAGGCTTTAATCTTCATAGTACTACTAGTGGTCGGCTGTCTAGCTCTGGCAAACTTAATATGCAGCAGCTTCCCCGAGATAATCCCACTGTTAAAGGGTGCATAAAAGCAGCCCCGGGCAATAAAATTGTTGCAATGGATTTAACCACAGCAGAAGTATACGTGGCCGCAGTGCTAGCAAAAGATGAGGCGCTTATGGATGTGTTCCGTAGTGGCGGAAACTTTCACAGTACAATTGCTCACAAAGTATTCCGACTGCCTTGCGAAGTAGAACAAGTAGCAGAGCTATATGCAGATCGTAGGCAGGCTGCAAAAGCTGTAACATTTGGCATTATGTATGGTGCTGGGCCCGCAAAGATTAGTGAGCAGGTTACAAAAGATAGTGGAAAGTATTTTTCCAGAAACGAAGCGCAAGAAGTAATTAATGATTATTTTGAGGCGTTTCATAACTTAAAATCTTGGATTGAAGACAGACAGAAGTTTATCGAGCAGAATGGCTTTGTATATAGCTTCTTTGGTAGAAAAAGGAGATTACCAAATGTTGAAAGTTCCGATAAAGGCATCAAGTCTCATAGCATTCGGTCTGGTCTTAATTTTCTGGTACAGTCTGCTGCTTCTGATATTAACCTATTAGGTGCCATTGATATGGGAGACTTTATTAAGTCTCAAAGAATGAAGTCACGTATTTTTGCACTAGTTCACGACTCTATCCTAGCAGAAGTGCCAGAGGATGAAGTAGATTTTTACTGTGAGATGTTGCAGAAACTTGTTCAAAAAGATAGGGGAATCTATATCCCAGGTGCTCCAATTGGTTGTGACTTTGATATTGGAGAAGACTATTCAATGGGTAAATTTACGAAATTATATGGTAATACAATATAAGAGTATTAATAAAATCAAGTTCCCAGTATACGAACTACCAAATGGAAACTGGGAACGACTAGATGGTTTATTATTTCTAGACGGGCAAGTAGTAGATGATATTAATCAACGTGGGGATACTTTGGGCCAGCGCCGCCTTCAAACTCCTCACAAAAACTTAATGCCTTTGAAAAATCAAATAGACACATTTAGAGGTATACTAAAAAGTAATCATAAGTATTTTATAGATACTAATGGGTTTGCATTTATATATGAAAAAACAGAATTCTGCAAGCTAAAGTATTATAGAATACGAGACGTTGTGCCAAGAGGCACCTGCTCTCTGCTAAAATTAGAGGGGCTAAAAAACTCTTTTACAATACCACGGCCTCCTCCTATTGATGTTTTATACGCAGGAGTTATTCATTGGAATGGGCTGCCTTGGGTGCTTTATGATTACGCTGAAGAAAAACAACGAAACACACGAAGAAAGGTTTAAGATGGTAAATCAAAATTTTCCAAA
>Ga0160423_10003237_pt1 | contig 13579 bp, 7 predicted proteins | sample CRUFie14St8metaG_FD_108191 | JGI IMG/M metagenome (GOLD analysis project Ga0160423, IMG submission 108191) | Marine microbial communities from the Costa Rica Dome - CRUD Field 142mm St8 metaG | ecosystem: Environmental > Aquatic > Marine > Oceanic > Photic zone | place: Costa Rica: the Eastern...
GATAGAGGGTCTACAGGCCAACCATCCCGGTAAAAGGGTAATGCTCATTGCCGAAAAGGGAACCATGGGAGTCGGTTCATCCCGGATGTCTGGAGTGAACAATGTGGCCCTTTGGACGGGGAGACAAGCCAGCCCTTATGTGCCCTTCGTCAATATTGCACCCATCGTCGCTGGAACAAATGGTATCTCCCCGATTTTTCTCACTACTGTGGGGGTTACCGGGGGGATTGGTATTGATCTCAATAACTGGGTCAGGGAGTTGGATGAGAACGGAGAACCGGTTCTTGATGAAAGTGGGGACCCAGTGCTCGAGCAGGTCTACTCGGTTGAAACGGGTAAAGTCCTGACGATTAACACGAGGGAGAAAAAACTTTACGAAGGGGATAAGGAACTTGTGGATATTTCATCTGCACTGACTCCTCAGAAAGTTGAATTCATCAAGGCGGGTGGGTCTTACGCGGTAGTCTTCGGCAAAAAACTCCAGAGTTTTTCTGCAGAGCTGCTCGGGGTTGAACCGGAGCCGGTTTTCGCTCCCTCGAAGGAGGTTTCTCATGAAGGGCAGGGTCTTACTGCGGTGGAGAAAATTTTCAATAGGAACGCAGTGGGCGTGGCCGGGGATAAGATTCTCCATGCGGGCTCTGATGTGAGGGTGAGAGTCAATATCGTCGGGTCGCAGGACACAACTGGCCTGATGACCTCTCAAGAGCTGGAGGCCATGGCTGCAACAGTTATTGCGCCAACGGTTGATGGGGCCTACCAGTCAGGATGCCATACCGCTTCCGTCTGGGACAAGAGAGCTCAGACGAATATTCCCAAATTGATGAGCTTCATGCATGAGTTTGGGCTTATCACCGCGCGGGACCCCAAGGGAAACTACCACGCGATGACTGATGTAATCCACAAGGTGCTCAATGACCTCACCGTAGATGAATGGGCGATTATCATAGGAGGGGATTCCCATACTCGGATGTCGAAAGGAGTGGCATTTGGGGCTGATTCAGGAACGGTAGCTCTCGCTCTGGCGACAGGCGAGGCCACCATGCCGATTCCAGAATCCGTTAAGGTGACCTTCAAGGGTGAGCTCAAGGGTCATATGGATTTTCGGGATGTGGTGCATGCTACACAGGCTCAGATGTTGAAAAAGTTTGGGGACAATGTGTTTCAGGGGCGGATCATCGAGGTGCATATTGGCACCTTGCCTTCCGATCAGGCGTTCACGTTTACAGATTGGACCGCGGAGATGAAGGCCAAGGCCTCGATCTGTATCTCCGAAGACGCCGTCTTAATTGAATCCTTGGAAATCGCGAAGGCTCGCATCCAGATCATGATCGACAAGGGGATGGACAATGAGTCCGAGGTCTTGAGGGGGCTGATTGAGATAGCCGAAAAGAGAATTGAAGACATACAATCGGGCGAAAAACCCGCCTTACGACCCGACCTGAATGCAAAGTATTCTGCTGAATTTGTGGTTGATCTGAATGAGATCGTAGAGCCGATGATTGCGGATCCTGATGTCACCAACGATGACGTCTCCAAAAGGTACACGCATGACACGATCCGAGCTGTTTCCTATTACGGAGGAGAGAAAAAAGTGGATCTCGGGTTCGTGGGTTCATGCATGGTTCACAAGGGGGATCTGAAGATTGTTTCTCAGATGCTAAGGAACCTCGAGAAGGAGCAGGGCGCCGTTGAGTTCAAGGCGCCACTCGTCGTGGCGGCTCCTACCTATAACATTATTGAGGAGCTGAAAGAGGAGGGAGACTGGGAGATTCTGCAGAAGTATTCAGGCTTTGTCTTTAACGATGATGCTCCCAAGAATACCGCTCGGCTTGAGTATGAGAACATGATGTATCTCGAGAGGCCCGGGTGTAACCTCTGTATGGGAAACCAAGAGAAGGCGGAGAAGGGAGACACAGTGCTGGCGACTTCGACACGTCTTTTTCAAGGCCGGGTGGTGGAGGATTCCGAACGCAAGAAGGGAGAGTCCTTGCTCGCCTCGACGCCAGTCGTGGTTCTCTCCGCGATTCTTGGGCGTATCCCCAACATGGAAGAATATAAACAGGCCGTGGAGGGAATCAATCTGACCAAATTCGCCCCTCCGGTTGAGCAGCTAGCGAGTGCTTAAAAAGCCCGTGCCTGCTTAGTAAGGTTTCCTTGCCCCGTTTGGGAGATTGCTTATTCTGCGGGCCGCGTGGTCACACGAGAGACGTTAATCCAAAGATCAGAAAGGACACTAAAGTGAAATTTGAAAATATCGCCGCCCATATTGCTATTCTGACATTCGTTCTGCTTGCTGCTCCAGCGGGCGCAGATCCCAAAGCTCCCAAGCCGCAAGATAAGCCCGGGTATGACAAGACTAAGGACGCTGGTGCAAAGGCCCCTGAGGGTGCGGACATCCTGTTTGACGGGACCCAGAAATCAATCGATGCCAACTGGGAAATGTGGCCCAAAAAAGACATGAAGATCACGTGGTCGCTGGTGAAGAGCCCGACCGATGATGGAAAGGTTCTCATGACTAATGGAGGAAAGAGTTGGGGGACGCACGATCTGGTCACAAAGAAGAAATACAAGGACCTGGAAGGTCATGTGGATTTCGTCCTGTGTGGCAAACGGGGTGATGATTCACTTGAGGGCTACTCGAATAGTGGCGTCTACCTCCATAACCGTTACGAGATCCAGATTGAATCACCGAAGGGGAAGGATACGAAAGATCCCTACAACTGGAAGATCGGGCCCCACGGTATTGCTGCTTTTTGCATGGAGCGTGTCCCGGACGTCAACGCCTGGCGCCCCAATGGGGAGTGGCACTCCTTTCATTTTATCACGAAAGCGGCCCGCTGGGATGGGGATAAGCTGATTGAACCAGCCCGCGCCACGGTATGGTGGAATGGCGTCAAAGTTCACGATGATATCGAGATCAAGAAGGCCAACGGAGGGATCAAGATCAGTCCCGCGCTTGGAGGTCTCAAGCTTCAGGAGCATGGTCAGGATGTCCGCTATCGGAACGTCTGGGTGAGGGAAATGAAGTAAAGCAGCGAGGACGCTCTGGAGGCGACCAGAGGATTAGATCTCCAACCAGGCTCCCTGATGTTGACCTGTCTGTAGCCGTTGCTCTGTCACCCTGCTCAAACCAGAGGAACCCCGTGTATGGGGAGCCATAAAACGCAGTACATCGCATGAATTCTGAGACCAACCGCCGCAAATTCCTGAGTTCTACTGCTGTTGTCAGCATCGGTTTTCCCGCCTTGATTCCGGCCAGTGCTCTAGGCAGGAATGGGAGCGTTGCTCCCAGTAATCGCATTGTTGTGGGCGGTATCGGAGTGGGACGACGAGGCCAAAAGGTCTTGGATAGTTTTCTGCAGCAGAGGGATACTCAATTTGTGGCGGTTGCCGATCCGCAAAAGGCACGACGCGAACTGATCAAGAGCCAGGCCGACAAGCATTACGGGAACAGGGATTGCGCCATTTACGACGATATGTCCGGCGTTCTTGAGCGCGACGACATTGATGCAGTTCTCGTCACCACTGGGGATCGCTGGCATGCCACCGCATCAATTTACGCTGCTCGTGCGGGTAAGGATATCTATTGTGAAAAGCCCTGTGCGATGAACATTCAGGAATGCCAGGAGCTGGATGATAACATCAAGAAGCATGGGAGAGTTTTCCAGGCAGGAACGCAGCGCCGTAGTGTTCCCAACTTCAGGTTGGCAGCTGATCTGGCGCTTAAGGGCAAGCTGGGGCAGGTCAAAGAAGTTCACGCCGGCATTCTCCAATTGCAGGATTATCTTGATCCATTGCCGGCTCAGAATGAACCAGATCCAGCCATTATCGACTGGGATAAATGGCTCGGGCCAGCGCCCAAGATTCCCTTCAACGAAGCCTATTGCCGGGGGCGTTGGCGTAATCACAAGGGGCTCTATTCTGCCTGGCGACTGCCAGAGTGGGGTTCTCATACAATCGATCTTTGTCAGTGGGCTGCCGATGCTGACGGAACGACGCCGATTGAATTTGAGGCTGCGTCCAATAGCCTGCTTCACGCTAAATACGCTAACGGAATCAAGCTGGTGATGCGGCTCTCCTCTGGCAAGGGGGTGGGTAAGTGGATCAAAGGACTGGGAACCTGTCCCGTGCGATTTGTCGGCGACGAAGGCTGGGTGGAAGCGGGTGATCATCTAGGCCTCTCGGCGAGTCATCCTGAGCTTCTCAAAGGCGAGCCCAAAAGCCAGATGCGTGGCACGGATCCACTTCTCCACGTCCGAAACTTCCTCGATTGTGTGAAGTCTCGTGAGCAGCCTGTCTGTAACTCCACAGCTGTCCGGTATGGTCACATGGCCTGCTTCGCCGCTGCGATCAGCTGGAAGCTTGGCCGGAGGGTCACTTTTGACCCCAAGAAAGAAAGTTTCGTTAGCGACGCCGAGGCCAACGCCCTGCGTGGCTATCAACGCCGCGCTCCTTTCACGATTTGAGCGATTGGTGAGCAGCGGTGTGAGGACCCTCCGAAAATATGCTTATTTCATAAGAGCGTGCGATACGCATAGAATCTAATGTGTTTTCCCAATGAGCCGTCTTCTGCCGACGTTTTTTCTCTAGTTATGCCTGCTCCAGTCGCTTCTCAGGTAGCGTCACTATTGCGATAACGGACGCTCGTGGATGCAGAGGTAAGGCTCGAGAAGTCGGTGTTTTTGCCCAACTCCAGCGCGGTGTTTCTGCCGGCAAAAAGAGCGAACGTCGCCAGAATATCGAATTAAAGGTGAGCGGAGCTGAGGCGCAATATAGCGAGAAATAAACGCAAAAAGGATTCTTTGTTTTCTGGCTCTTTGGCATGAAGAAGGCCAAGGTCCGGTTCGACGTGGGTTTGATCAAAGGGAATTCATGGCGGCACGGAATTTTTGCTCTTTGGTGCCTTTGTGCCATGCAACTTCCTGCTCGTTCGGCGCCGATCGCAGAGGGGGACTTGCGGGGCGTTACGCTCGACCCGGTCCAGTTAAAGGTAGGGGCGACCAAGCTCCTGGAGACCTACTGCGTGTCCTGCCATGGTCCCAAGAAGCAGAAAGGCAAGATACGGTTTGATGTGCTGGAATCCATCGATGCGGTCGATCGCCAGGCCCTATTGGCTCAAGTTCAAGACGTGGTTCATCTCAAAGAGATGCCGCCCGATGAGGCAAATCAGCCAACTACGCATGAGCGGGAATTGCTGCTGCTTTGGGTTAATAGCCAGCTCACGGGCAAAGCCGCGAAGGCCTTGGAGGAGAAGTTACAGCGCTTTGAATATGGTAACGTGGTGCCTCACGAGCAGCTCTTCTCCGGGGATTACGCGAACCTGCCCGGGTCTACGTCAGACCGTCGTTGGCTGATCAGCGAATTCATCTTTAACGAAAAGATCAATCGCCTACTGGACTACCGTCCAGCTCGGACAATTTATGGAAGTCCCCAGCAGGTACACGGAGATAGTGGCGTCCACTGGAGTCCGAAGACGGAGCGTGGTAGCAAGTCTCGCCGTGCGATCACGAACCCTTATCTTCTCCCAGAGAAGGTGGGGGTTCGCTACAGCGCGCACAAGAGGCTCACTACCGGGCACCTGTTGACGATGATCGGGAACGCTAAGCGTGTGGCGGCCCATATGTCGTCCGAGGTCACAATGAAGGCGCGGTATCCCGCCACCTATGCGCTGATGGAGGGTGAGTTAGAGCATCGTGAAATACTGCGCAGGCGTGAGGAATTTCTGAGAACGTATCCCTTCATGGAGCAGTTGCTTCAAGAGATGTATGGAGAGCGGCATGAGAAGCTTCTGCCCAAATTCGTCCGAAAGAAGATTTCTTATCCCGGTCCGCCGAAGCATTCGAACAACCGAATTCAAAAACGCCACCAAAACCTCGAGTTTTTGGAGCGATTTGATAAGGATGACATCCGAGCTATTCTGGAGGGGATCACGACTTACAGCCGTAATTCTTTTGAGGTTCAAGAACTGAAAGATCGATCAGAAACGGACAACCGCGGCAATCTGGTCTGGGCTCCTTATAGCGAGGCCAATCGTGCCGAGTATGATGAGATTATCCGGCAATGCGAAAGAGATTGGTGGAGAGAAGGGGTGAGTGACTACCGTATCGAGAATCGCATCACGACTATGAAGCTGTTCTACGATACGTGGGACATGAAGCGACTCTATCTACATGTCAAGAATGGCAACTTTGGGCGCCCGAAATATATTCCACTGAATGATGCCGAGATGGCTGTGCTCACCGACAAGATCAGGCAGCATCGCAATAAGGGTGATCGCTACAGCGAGATTATCGATAAGTGCCTCGCCGACTGGGATCGGTCCTTCAAAGCGAAGCGTGAGGTGGAGGGTGATCGGGGTGAGGCGTTGGTGGACGGAATGATCGCGGAGCTTTTTGAGGCGATTTTGGAGCGCCTGCCGACGCAGCGAGAGTGTGTTGAAAACGCTGAACAGTTTAATCTCTATGCCGAGAAAATCGGCCGGCAAAAGGCCATTGGGAAGCTTATCGAGTCTCTGGTCCTGAGCTCCGAGTTTGCCTATCGAGACGAATTTGGGCAGGGTGTTGAAGATGCGGATGGGCGGCGGATGATGTCGCCTAGGAGTGCTAGTTATGCGTTGGCTTACGCGCTGACTGATGCGAGTCCTGATGACCAGCTGAAACAGGCAGTAGAGGCAGGGCGGTTGACGACACGGAAGGACTATGAGCGTGAGGTCCGGCGAATGCTGGGCCGCCGCGATCAGTGGTGTGTTATCGACGAAAACGTCCAAGCAGCAAATCTCAATGCAAGCGTCACAAACCAGCCAATCCGCAAGCTGCGCTTCTTCCGTGAGTTTTTTGGGTATCCGAAGGCTCAAGATGTCTTCAAGGATGACTCGCGTTTTGGCGCAGGACGTCACGAGCAGGCGGTCAGCCGTCTCATTGACGAGGCAGACATGCTGGTCGAGCACATCCTTGAACGCGACGAACAGGTTTTTGAGCAACTACTCACGACCGACCGCTTTTTCATTTATCATTCCGGAGATAACAAAGCGATGAAGGCAGGTTCGGAACAGCTGAAGAAGGTCTATGAGTATTTTGGGAACCTCGACTGGCAGGACTGGCAGCCGGAGGACATCGCCCCTCACCGGGAGTTTCTGCTCACAATCTGGGAATTTCAGAAGACGCGTGGTGGCGAGAACAAGGCTTTGTTGACCACGCTCAAAAGGATGATGCCGGCCTTGGAGCTTCATTTCGGTCAGGGTCAAGCGAGCGGAATGCCCTATATGAAAATGTCGATGGGGTTCTGGCACGGTGGCAATGTGCTTGGTCGCACCGGCCAGCAGATGCGTGGCGAACAGGTTACCTCCTACTGGAATATCGACTGGAAGACCTGGGACTACCCGTCTTCTCAGCCTGCCTTCGTTCCTAACCGGAAAGGGATTCTTACTCATCCAGCATGGCTTATTGCGCACGCACAGAATCTCGAGACAGATCCGATCCACCGTGGCAAGTGGGTCCGCGAAAAACTGCTGGCTGGGACGATTCCCGATGTGCCGATTACCGTGGATGCAGTGATACCTCCGGATCATCATAAGACGCTCCGCCAGCGGATGGAGATTAGGACCGGCGACTCCTACTGCTGGCGATGTCATCAGAAGATGGACCCACTAGGCTTCGCGTTTGAGAATTTCGACGATTTTGGCAGGTTTCGGACCGAAGAACGTCTCGAGCACCCGGATAATCTCCTGCGAGAAGCCAAGCGTGGTGAGACTAACGAGTTCGGAGCCTCGCTCCCGGTATACAAGACCCTGCCGGTTGATGCTGGAGGTGTATTGGAGGGCACGGGGGATCCCACTCTTGATGGGGATGTTGAAAACGCCTTCGATCTCGTTGAGCGTCTCGCGAGGTCAGACCGGGTCCGCCAGTCAATCATTCGGTATGCCTTTCGCTTTTTTCTCGGTCGGAATGAAACGCTTTCGGATTCCAAAACGTTGATGGATGCGGATAAGGCATATCTTGAAAATGGGGGGAGTTTTGATGAAGTGATTGTGTCTCTTCTGACCTCGGACTCCTTCGTGTTACGCAAATCAAGCCCTACAGAATAAGCAATGTATCTCAGTCGAAGAGAACTCCTGAAGAAAACGGCCCTGGGGACCGCCAGTCTGGCGCTTAGTCCATCATTCAGCCACCTTTTGGGTGCTCCGGTGAATGGGAGAAGTCAAACTCCGCACCGATTTGTGTTTATTCGAAAGTCCAACGGTAATTTGCCTACCCAGTTCGGGCTTCCGTCCTTCTCTCAGCAAGAGTTAAAAAAACACGAGGAGAAGGAAGCCTTCGAGGTGGATCTGGACCGACATGAGTTGCCTGACTGGTTGAAAGGGTTGGACTCCTACAAGGAGAGCATGACCATTCTGCATGGCATCTCCATGTCGGTCAGTGGGGGAGGACATTACTCTTATTCGGGCTGCATGGGGGCATACAAAGCTGGTCGGGATATTCTCAGTAATATTAAGTGGGCAACGGTAGACTTCGAGTTAGCCCGCCTCTTTCCTTCTCCTTTCGGTCATGTCGAGATGTCGTTGGCCGTGCCGCACGGCCGGGACCACCGGACCGGGATCGTTTCGGGGTATTCCGCCCCGGCCGCTAAGCAGCGCAATTACTGCTACGCCGATCCCATGACTGCCTATCAGGAATTATTCAAGTCTGTGATTAATACTGATGAGGCGGGTTCCGACAATGCACTACTCGACTACCTGCACGACAAGGAACAGCGCCGGTTAAAAGGTCTTGATGGAGACGAGCGCCTTAAAATCAGCGACCAGATAGATTCTCTTCAGTCGATCCGCGACCGGAATTCCCAGGTTGGCTCTCTGAGCGAAAAGATCAGGCAATATTTGCCTAAGATTAAGCCCATTCATGCGGACGGTGGTGCCGATGCAACTCTGCCGCAGAAACAGGCAGCCTTTACCGATGTCATTGTTGGAGCGCTAGCCTCGGGGTTGACGAACGTGGTGACCTATACCATCGATGACCTAGGGACAGATATAACCTCGCTCCCGGAGAATGAGCAGAAGACGAGTATCCACCAAATCGGGCATGGAGGGCAGATTTCCGGGGCTGCGAGAATGAGAGACGCGATCAAAACACATCATATGAAGCAGGTGGCCACCCTTGTGAGTCGGCTTAAAGCCATTCCGGAGGGGAAGGGGACGATGTTCGATAACACGACGATTATCTATATGCCCGAGACCGGGGCTGGACATCATGGCCCGGATACCGAGGCCCCAATGGTTCTTTTGACGGGAAGTAACTCCAAGCTCGATCTTGCAGGTCGCTACGTTCGGCTGCCGTTCCATGGAACGGAGGGGCACAAGACACTGAGTAACTGGTATACGACGCTGCTCAATGCCTATGGCAATCCAATTCAGCACTATGGAGATCTCGACCTGACCATGCAACGTAATCGCCTAGAGCAACGCGGGGCGATCAATCGATTCCTAACTTAAAAAATCGATAGGACGGTAACCGCGACGCGAATAGTCAGCGCCCTGATTTTGGTTCTGGCACTTATCAGTCTCTTAACCACTATTCCCGGTAAGAAATGAAAAAGCGTGGTTTAGTTTGTCTCGCACTGCTGCTCCTGCCTGAGGCCTTGGTGGGTCAGGTGCACTATTTCGAAAACGGGCGCCCCTGGAATCAGAAAGCGGGCTCGGGACCGGACGCCGAAGTGAATGGTTGGTTCTACAACCTTGGCATCACTGGGATGCGGGCCGAGCTCATTGCCAAGGATCCGAAATTCCTGCTTGTCCGGCATGTGTTCGATGGAGGTCCCGCCGCGGGCAAGGTCAGAGTGGGCGATCTTGTAGTGGGGGCCAACGGTCGCGCCTTTGAGACACCCCACCGGAATGGCTACGGGATGAAGGTTTTCGGCCCAGACGGGCCCCTTTTCGACTTTGCGATGGCGTTGGAGGAGAGCCAGAGCAACGCTCTGAACGGCCGTTTGGATCTGGATCTCCAGCGGAAAGACGAGGTTCTCAAGGTTACTCTGGATGTCGGCACCCACTACGGCACCTATGGCCCGAATTTCCCAACCGATTGCGCGAAGAGCACCCGCCTTCTGAAAGGGCTTCTTGATTATCTTTTAAAGACCCAGCGAGACGATGGCTCTTGGGGGAGTCCTCCGCATGATACCTTTGCTCCTCTTGCTCTGCTGGCCAGCGGCGAACAGAGACACATCGACCTCGTCAGAAAGAACGCGAAGTTTCACGCCCGAACTACCAAGGCCAAGGATCGGAGTTGGCTTATCAATTGGCGCTACATGGCGGCAGCCATTGTAATGAGCGAGTTCTACCTCGCCACCGGTGAGGAGTGGGTGCTACCGGAGCTCCAAGAGGTCTACGATTTCCTGATTTCGAGCCAGTATGTGGACATGTCCCAGATCGACGAGAAGTCACGCGAGACTCACCCAGGGGCGGTCCCCAAGGACAAGATGGGTGCTCACGGTGGCTGGGGACACAACCCTGGGTTTGAGGGTTACGGGCCGATCAGTATGCTCACTGGGCAGGGCGCACTGGCCTTCGCCATGATGAAGCGCTGCGGTATCGAGGTGGATCGTGAGCGTCACGACAAGGCTTATGAGTTTCTTGGCCGGTCTTCTGGTCGTAACGGCTATGTCTGGTATGCAGACCAGGCAGCCGGTCACGACAATTGGGCCGACATGGGTCGCACCGGAGCGGCCGGCATCGCCAACGCCATGAGTCCCTACAACGACGACAGGTATCTCGAGCGGGCCCTTGCTCACGCAAAGGTGATTGGCAGGCATCCGGAGAGCTTTCCAGACACCCATGGATCTCCGGTCATGGGCATGGCATATGCCGCTACTGCGGCTCATCTCGACCCTGCGAGCTTCCGGCGCTTGATGGATAAGAATAAGTGGTGGTTCATTCTGTCACAGTGTCTGGATGGAACCTTCTATTACCAACCGAACCGTGACAATGCGGGCTATGGTGCTGATTCCCGCCTTTCGGCCTCCGCGGTGACGGCCTTCATCCTGTCGCTGGATAAAAAGAGCTTGTGCCTTTCGGGGAAGAAGCCGGACCGTTGAGTGGAGGCGGGTTGGCTTGTCGGCACTCGAGGCCTTTCCCTGACCGATGCAGTTCTGAATAATACTGTCCTTGAAAGAACATCCTCTTTTCATGATGCGATTCGCTGTCCTTGCGGGAATGATGACGATTTTTGGCGCAGTCTGGCCCGTATTGTTCAACGGCGGCAGCGCAGCCGGGGAGTTATTGGTGCGAACGCATGAGGTAGAAGCGGCCGGTGATGCTGACTTCGAGGCGATGATGGAGGCCGAGCTTTATGGGGAAACAGGGAAGCTCGCAGGTCCTTTTGTCGAACGCGATCCAGGATCCACCACAGGGCATGTGTCGCTACTGCGGGATCTGGATCGCGGAGTGGCTGTCCTGTGCCTATTACTGGTCGTAGGGCTGCCGTTTCTCTGTGGTAAGTGGCCCAAGTTGGCGTGGCTATACCTTTTGCCGGCCGGGTGGTTGCTGATGAACGCGCATGCCAGTGCAATGAATGGTGGTAAGGCCTTTGCGGCTTTGGCAGTACCAGCCCACGCAACGCGTTGGGGAATGTTTGTGGTATTGGCAATGTTGCTCTCGCGGAAATCGCAAACTGATCCCGTCGTAAACTGGGTGCTGCGCATTACGTGTGCGCTGACGTTTGCCATCCATGGCTGGGAGGCGTTCCAGCTCAGTCCGCCATTTCAGGATCTTCTGTATGCCACATTTGGGCACGTTGGGATTGGGCTCTCGGAGCCGGTGTGTCATGGTCTTCTTCGTGCCATTGGTGTGATGGACCTTCTACTCGCTCTGGGTGTTACGGTCATTCATTTTCGTCCGCTTCTACTGTGGATGGGGTGTTGGGGGTTAATCACTGCTGCAAGCCGCCCTATCGCTATGGGATTCGATGCTTGGCCCGAGTTCGCCATGCGTTTACCCAATAGTGCAGCGCCGTTGTTGGTGGTATTACTCGGTATGCCGGCGGCACTTTCACTGTATCGTTCTAAAAGCACCACGCAGCAGGAACCTGCTACGTAATGAAGAAGAGATCTACAAAACTACCCCTTATGAATACTAATCGAGTAAGCTTTATCGGAGCGAGCCTCAGCTTCTCTCTGATCGTCGCTGTGCATGCGGAGGATATCACCTTGGCGAAACTAGACGTCAAAACTCTGGTATCAAAGATGACGCCGCTCAAGGGTACAACCCCGGCGCAGTGGCGGGTGGTATGGACCGGTGATGCCAGCCGAGAGGCGACGATCTCCTGGACGACTGCTGAACCTGGAACCAAGCATATTGTTCACTATGGAGCTGAGTCTGGAGGGGACGACAAGAAATTCGCGCTGAGTCAAACCTGTCAGTCCAACGGGGCCTACAGCATCGAGCAGCCCAAGCCGCAAAAGCCCAAGGAAGGAGAATCAGCCGCAGAAGCTGCCAAGCGAAACTCACGGATGAAGATCTCTCCGGCCTATTATCATCACGCCAGAATCAAGAATTTGAATCCGGATACATGCTACTATTTTGTTCTGGAAAGCGACGGGGAGCAGTCCAGGGAGTTCTATTTCCGCACGGCTCCTGCTGAAGGGGATGACTTTACCCTGATTCACGGAGGTGACTCGCGTAGTGGCCATGCCGATCGTTGCCGGATGAATTTGCGCATTGCCGCGCAGGCGGCCTCGGAGACCAGGGTGTTGGCCTTCGCGCATGGCGGAGACTACATCGTGACAGGTTCAAAGTGGGAGCAATGGCGCTTATGGCTCAGTCAGCACGAGCTGACGACGCTAAAGGATGGTCGCGTGCTGCCCATTATTCCGACTAAGGGGAATCATGATGGCGGTAAGAATGGACTCTACTTCGAGGTGTTTGACTTAGCTGAAAAGACAGAGCGTTGGCATACAACCATGCTCGGAAAGGATGTGGCGCTGGTGACTCTTGATACGAACTCGGCGGCAGGAGGAGCCCAAGCGGAATGGCTGGAGGCCGAGATGAGACGTCTCAGGCCGGAGGTTCGTTGGTTGCTCGTGCAGTATCACCGCCCCATGTATCCTGCTGTAAAGGGCCCAGCCAAGCATGCGCCCATCTTCTGTCCACTATTCGACAAATATAATGTCGACATCGCATTGGAGTCAGATGGTCACTGCATGAAGCGGACGGTCCCAATTCGCGACGGTAAGAAGGATCCCTCCGGCATTGTGTATGTAGGTGAGGGGGGGCTTGGTGTCGGCCAGCGAAAGACTAGTGAGGATCGGTGGTATATTAACGACGGCGGTAAGGCGGGCAGCGAACACCACGTCATCCAACTTGACTTTACGCCTGACAATATGCGAGTGCGTTTCATTCTGATGGATGGTTCGGTATGGGACGATCATACGATCAAGGTACGTAAACGCTGATCGCCGTGGTAGAGACCGTCTACGGCAGGCTTCACCGATAAAGGAGGGGATCTATCATTACACCCAAACAGCGAGCGAGGATCTCGCCAGGTCCGAGGCCCACTGTTTAATTCAGAGGGTGATGATGAGAAAGTGGAGGCGA
>Ga0160423_10003238_pt1 | contig 13578 bp, 10 predicted proteins | sample CRUFie14St8metaG_FD_108191 | JGI IMG/M metagenome (GOLD analysis project Ga0160423, IMG submission 108191) | Marine microbial communities from the Costa Rica Dome - CRUD Field 142mm St8 metaG | ecosystem: Environmental > Aquatic > Marine > Oceanic > Photic zone | place: Costa Rica: the Eastern...
TGCATGCATTCGCGCGAAATCAATTATCAGGAGGGGCAGCGCGCAACGCAGCGAGCGAGCGAGGCGGAGGCCATGGCGCAAACCATGGTGGCGAACGGCGCGGGTATGAACCCAAGCGAGAGCCCGTACTCGGAGGGGGATAAGGTCATCATACCTCAGCAGAGCCTCGTGTACGAGGCGAAGGTAGGCAGCGAAAACGGAGAGGAGGCGGGAGATCTGGACGACGGGGAGCTCCGGCGAGACCCGAACCCCTCCCACCAGACTACGACGAGTTTCACTGACCCTTCGAGCTCGCCCTTAACATCTCCTTTCCCCCACAAAACGCTTTTCCGTTCGCGCAGGTCGAGAAGGTCCAGTTCGACGCGAAGTTCGGCTGGAAGTACTTCGTACACTACATGGTACGTTGCGGGGGCGTCCTTGCGATGCCGAGTCTTTGGGCAGGCGGTCTGACTCTCTCTCTCTCTCTCTCTCTCTCTCTCTCTCTGGTTCCCGCCTCGCTTGTGCTTCGCCTTCGGCGTGGTCAGGGCTGGAACAAAAAGTACGACGAGTGGCTACCGTACTCCTCGCTGAAGGAGTTCGACGAGAACGCGAAGCTCACAAAGCCTTCTTGGAAGAAGACCAAGAAGGTGGAGGGCGAGGACAGCGAGAGCGTGGCGAAGATACCCCTGCCGAATCCGCTGAAGAACAGGCTCGTCACCGAGTGGGACGCCATCACGAGGGAGAGTAAGCTGGTGCCCCTGCCGAAGGAAAAGCACACCGTGTCGCAAATTCTTGACTCGTTCAGCGACACTGTGGAGCGGAGGGAGCCCTGGGCTGAGATCACCGACGGCCTGAAGGACTACTTTGACAAGTCCCTCAAGGCGATGCTCCTGTACCCGCAGGAGGTAGCCCAGGCCGGGGAGCTCCTGGGGTCAGTCAAGGATACCCGCCCCAGAGACGTCTATGGTGTGGAGCACCTCGTCAGGCTCTTTGTCAAGCTCCCGGACATTTTGCCATACACCAACATGGACGACGAGAGCATGACGCAGCTCATCGCGAGGCTCTCCACGATCCTTAACTTCGTGAAGGACAACGCGGACGACCTCTATAGTGTATTGTAAAATTCAAGTGTTCCGTTTCGTCCGTCCTGCCGAAATTTCCCGCTCGTTCCTCATAAGTTCGCGGTTTTTTAGGGTGCGGCCCAAGATGGGGTCTTTGAAATCACGCGCGGCAGCTCGCGCTTGGGACCAACCGGGATCGGGAACCCCAACCCGAACAAGAGGGTAGAGGTGGTCGAGCCTCTTTGGTTCTAAGGCTTCTTGGCACCCACCCCACCCCACCCCACCCCACCCCACGCCGCCCAGTGCTTGACTTGTCGTGGCGCCTGGTTTGTCGTCGAAAGACTTGGAGACCTAATGGAGGAGATAACGCCGGTGAGGGAGGAGGAGGAGCGCGAGGAGGGTACCCCTTCGGAACAGCCCGCGACGTCGTCTACCGCGGACAAGGACACCCCAAAGGCGAGGAAGGATGCGGCGGGCGCCGAGAACGAGAACGACGCGCAGGCTGAGAACGAGCTCGTGTTCTCCATTGCGAAGACGAAAGCAAGGTCTTGGACGAGCCTTTTTTACGGAACCGAGGCAGAGGCCAAGGTCCTCCGGGGTCGGTCCGAGAACTCCGCGGCAGCGGAGGCCATTAGGGAGAGGGAGGAGGAGGGCCTCTTCGTGCCGTCTGTCCCCGCCGGGAGCAGCAGGAGGGTGAGGGACGAGATCCTCGCCTCGGGCGGCAAGACCTCCGAGATCTCGTGGTCCCACACCACCGCCCCCGTGGCCCTCCAGCGCTTCGGCCCCTCCGAGGACCCCGACAGCGTCTCCCGACCCATCCGCAAGTTCGTCCCGAACACCCCCCACCTCAAGGTGTACCACGCCAGCCCACACAAGGTCGTTGACAGCTCGGTGGACGACCAGAGCTTTCAGCTGGACGTGCACGTGGGCACCGTGGAGTTCACCTGCCACCCGCTGATGACCCGTGAGGTCCACCTCACGGCGCAGCTGAAGCGCTGCTACAGGGACTACAAGCGCAGGGAGAGGGCCAACATGAAGGATTTTTATGAGAGGAAGATCGAAACGCTGGAGGAGAGCATCTTGGGCGCTAGGGATGCCGCGTTTGGGGGCTTTGGGGATAGGCTCCCGAGGGAGTCCTCCGGATCGCTCACAAACCTGAAGCAGCTGGAGCTCGGACTAATTGACGCGAGGCAGAAGCTTGCCAGGGAGGAGGAGGAGGAGGAGAGGGTGACAAGGGAGCTCCTGTCGACATATGAGGCCCTGTGCTCCGTGAGAAGGGACCAAGGGTCCGCGAACACGGACCTCGAGCTCAGGGTAGTCGAGGAGCCCGCGGACTTGAAGCGCGCGGAGGCGAGATTCAAGCTAGACTGCCGCCTGCTGGCCGCGGAGAGGGAGGACGTCGAGGGCCTGGACGAGTACTCTCAGCTCTCTGGGGTCTCCTTCCAGCCCAGGAGGGTTGACTGCACCGCCCTGTCATACCTTAGCCTGAAGAAGCACCGCGCGTTACAGCTCGAGGAGCTCAGGGCCGCCCTCGCGGAGGGAGTCCAGCCCCCGCTCCCCAGATCCGAGAGAAATGACGCAGAGAGGAGGGTCATTCAGCTGGAGCAGAAGCTGGTGGAGCTCGGAGAGTTCCCGACGAGGGTCGCCGTGAGTGACACCGTCTTCGCGGAGAGGGCTAGGGCGGCGGAGGCGGAGGCCAGGGCCGCATACGAGGCGGTCCACGCGGTACCGAGGCAGAAGATCGTCCTGTTTGTGAGCACTCCTCAGGGGGGAGCCGCCGCGGGACCGCCGGAGAGGAAGCTAACCTCTGACCCCAGGGGCATGCAGAAGCTCCGGCTGAGCGCCAAGCTCCTGATCAACGACAAGGAAGTCGGGCAGACCGAGGAGTTCGCGATCAACCCAAACTTCACAGTGAACTTCAACTGGTCCTTTAGCGTGCAGGTGTACAGGTGGCCGGAGAAGGCCAGGCTCCAGTTGTACGAGCGCAATTCCATCCTGCAGTCCAAGCACCTGATATCGGAGACCAAGCTCGGGATTCCGATGGGGGAGGGGGACTTCGAGGACCTCCACCCGCTGTCCTACGAGTTCTCTGCTACCGTGCCCTTCTCCCCGTCGTGGTCTGCGACCCTGCAGACCCTGTACATGGGGGGGGATGCCTTTGTGCACTGCAGGTGGGCCAACAAGATGGACCTGTTGTTGGGGGGCAGGGACGGAGACGACCTGGAGGCAGGCTCGGCCTATGAGGCCTCGGTCAATCCCCTGGCGCAGAGGGTCGCCCCCAAACCGCCACAGTACGTCACGGAGACCATGTCCAGGTCGCTGGAATTCCGGCAGAGCATCAGGAACAACAAGGCCAGGCTGCGGGAGTGGTTGAAGACCAACAAGATCGACCCGAACGACCCAAAGAACTTCGACTTTATCTACCTGATCGACGCGGACGTGGACAGGCTCGACATCCGGGAGGGAGGGGGTGTCTACTCGGTGGCGCTCCCGGACGACGTGAAGCTCGAGCAGGACCCACTCGTTGGGAGGAAGCGCCAGGTCCTCCTGCGGTCCCGGTGGGACAAGAAGCTCCCGTCGCTGAACGAGACCACCTCGCAGTCTGCGCCGATTCCCTGAAACGACAGGGCAATTGCGATGCCGGCGACGATGGTGAATCAGGACCTGGCCAGCAGGGACCAGGCCATGAGCCAGAGGCGGTTCCAGGCCTCAAAGATCGCATCGTCCAAGGAGGCCCTGGAGATCATCGAGAGGAGGAACAATAAAATTCACAAGTTCCTAGTCCGAACGAAGAAGAAGATCAAGATGGCCAGGCTCGCCACCCAGAAGATGAAAGAGATCAGACTGGAGGACACAGTTAAGGAGGTGATCCTGCCGGAGATCAAGCTAGACCTTCGATTCCTGAAAAAGCTCTTCGCGCAAAACAGGAAGCTGCGACCGAAACGGAGGGCGCTGAAGAATATCGCCATCGCCCCCGATGCGGTCGAGATCGTGGTGGGCATCGAGAAGGGCATGCACCTCCCAGTGAGGACTCAGGAGGGGGCCGGGGACGAAGCAGAGGGTGCCACCCCCACTAAGGTCCCAAAGCCAAAGGTGACCAAGAAAGCTGCGGCGGACCACAAGCTGCTCCGGCCGTACATCGAGGTCATCTTCCAGGGCAAGCGCAGCTACAGCCACATCTCGGAGGGGAGGAGCCCGATCTGGAACCACGAGGTCAGGTTTCCCTTCAGCTCAGTGTCTGGGAAGATCACCCCCTCCTCCCTGCTGAGCTGCAAGGACAGGGTGACCCTGAACATCTTCGACCTAGGCGATGAGGAACTAGAGGACGAGCCGGAAGGCAACATCTCGGAGGCCGGGGCCAAGGCCAGGAAGGCCCCTGGCGTCTTCCTTGGCACGACCTCCGTGCCCGTGTCGTCCATCTACCGGGGCAGAATCTGCCAGGGAAATTTCCCGCTCCAGGTTCCCACCGTCCTCCTCGGGTACAACCGCTCCAAAAGGGACTGCTCCCTGTCGCTGTACTGCACGCTGCAGCCGTCTGTGTCCCCGCCGGAACCCCCCAAGACCTCGTTGCTGTCCAGGGAGTCAGACGAGGTCATGGCCCAGTCTGAGGTCTGGGTGAGTCACCTCAGGAGCCTGCGCCAGTGCAAGCACAGGGAGTTTAAGCCCTTGGTGCCCAACTCGGAGAACGTGCTCAACCTGATCACCAGATTCATCAGCCCGCTTCCCCTTCCGCCCGGGTACTCGGCGGCCACCACCCCAGAAATGCTCAGGGTGGCGAAGCTTGTCTCCCTGATCCCCCACGTGGACTCGCAGGAGGAGTTCGAGGACATCTCGGAAATCTGGCTCGGGTGCGACGACTTTTTGACCATGTGCGCTGGCGACAGCAAGGTGCACGCGATTACCCTGTGCAACTTCTTCCTGAGGTTCGGGCATGACGCCTACGTGGTGGCGGGCAGGAGCCACGCCCAGGCCGAGGCATACTTTGTGCTCACCACCAACACACCGGAGGGGGAGGAGGAGAGCGCGAGCAAGAGGGTCAAGGTCTGGAGCCCGTACACGGGGAGGTTCTACGCTGCCGAGGACTCGGGGAACGAGCTGGTATCGGTGTCTATGATCTTCAACTCGAAGAACGTGTGGGCGAATGTGCAGGCCCACAATGAGCCTTGGTACATGGAGTGGGGCGAGAGGGACAATGCCTCCGAGTGGCTCCCATTCTTCGGCGCGGCTCTGCCGGCGCAGGAACTGGCCACGAACCAGAAGGTCCCGAGGTACTTCAAGTTCAAGAGCATCTTCTTCATCGAGCTGGAGGCATCCATCGAGCGGGAGGTGATGAACGCCATAACCTCGGCGAGGACCTACGAGTACACACACTTCAACCGCCGGTGCAGCCGCATGATGAAGTCCCTGCTGCAGGATCTCTCCAAGGCCGACCAGAGGGGCAGCATCTCCAACGAGGATCTGGACTCCATCAAGCGGAGGCACGACGAGGAGCTTTCTTCGATCTCCAGGATGTACCGCATTCAGGGCCAGCCCCTGTGCTTCCCGCTGACGTACATGAGCGAGATCCAGCGCGCTGTCCTGAACACTGGGATCCACAAGGACTACAGGAACGACGTGGAGATGGCGGTGGGCGTCCACGTGCAGTACACGGACGTCAACTACATCTGCGCCATCTGGGTCTATGTCGCCAGGCTGAAGAAGCTTTGGAAGTGATCCGTCTTTTACTGTGATACACTTTTTTTTTAATTGGGAAGAGAATTTGGGTTCCTCATCCTCAACGACGCTAGTCCCCTCTTCAGGTCCTGCCAGGGGTTTACCTCGTTGACATCCTCCCGCTGCACGAACTCGTTGTTGTTCACGGAGATGGTCTTCACCATCACGGTGGCTTCCACTTGCTCATGCATGGACCAAGGACAGTCGCAGTTGCAAACCCAAGGACTCTTGAATTTCGTGCAAGAACAGTTTGGCTTCTTGCAGGCGTGCGTGTTCGGGTCGTGGTCAATGCCCTTGTGCTTACATTGGCAGCGCAGGGTCCAAGAGCCTTCCGCCACAATGTAGAAGAAGCCCTTGCACGGACACCGGTTCTCACAGCACTTCCTGCGATGGAGGGATAATTGGGGGGTGAGTGCGGGGGACAAGCTTTCGTGTCAGCGCTTCTCGCGCGTGTTTTAGGACACCGTGCGGCCACCTCACCTCTTTCCCTTCGTGTCGTGGTACTTCAAGCGGTGTCCGCAGATGCACCTGGACTCCTCGCGAATCTGCAGGCAAGGCTTCTTGCACCCGTTGCAATACCTGAAGGCAAGTCGAAGACGTCAGCGAGCGAGAAGCCGGGGCAACAAGATCACAGGCAGGCGCGTACGTACCATTGCAAGACTTTCTTCTCCTTGAAAGTCTCGACGAACTCGAGGTTCTGCTCTATCTCCGCGAGCTGCCTTTTTCCCCCTCTGCTTTTTGCTCTCCCAACCTGCACCGTGAAGGACCCATGGTAAAGAAGGAACGCGTGAGAAGAGAAAGACGACCGAAGTTACGACTGCGGGAGGTCCGCCGCCCGCGAGATTGACGTACCTTCAGCCTCCCCAGCGCCCCTGCGAGGGCTTTCTCCGCCTCCATCGCACTCGCCTCCCCCGCGCACGGCCTTGGAAGAGACCTTTGAGGAGGAGCTGGAGCTGTCAAATTTGGGATTTGAAAACATCATCCTGCAGGATTTCTGGAGGGCCAAACGAGCAGTGTGATGGCGAATCGAGGCGGGGGGGGTCGGGCGACCCGGCCGGCGGTTTTTGGAAGTTGATCCTGTTTTGCCCTGCGGGCCGGCTGGCGATGAGACCGACGCGGGGCTTCGAACTCTCGAGCCTGCTCGGGGTCCTCCCGCCGGTCTCCCATGCCGTTGCGTACGGCTCCGGGGTGTTTGAGCAGCTCGGCTCGGCTGCGGTCTCGAAGACGGCCAAGGTGGTGGACTACATTCTGGCGGTGGACGACGCGGTCGCGTGGCACGAGGAGAATTTAATGGCAAACCCAGTGCACTACGGTCGCCTGAGCCGGGCGGTCGGGGGGCGGAACACTGTGGCGCTGGCCGACTCCGTTGGCCTGGGAGTTCACTTCAACCCGTACGTTAAGGTCGGGGCCCAGCTCTGCAAGTACGGCATCGTGAGCAAGGCATCCTTGCTCCGGGACCTCACGGAATGGGAGAATATTTACCTGGCGGGCAGGTTGCACAAGCCCGTGAGGACGCTGGTGGAGAGCGAGGAGGTGGCGGGGGCGGTGAGGGCGAACGCGAGGGCCGCCCTGTGCGCTGCGCTGCTCCTGCTCCCCCGAGAGTTCACGAGGAGGGGCCTGTATCTCAAGATCTGCGCCCTGTCCTACGAGGGAGACATCCGGCTGGCGTTCGCGGAGGACAGGTCCAAAGTGAGCAACATCGTGTCCGGCAGCGAGGGGGAACTGGACCGGATGTACCTTGGGGAGCTGAGGGGCGACTGCGGGGCGATGGCCGGGGTCTCGCCCCGCGGATCGGACTCCTGGACCCAAGAGGAGGGTTGCCACTCCTCGAGGGCGGAGCTCCTCGCTTGCCTCCCCGGTCCCCTTCTCCACGACGTCTCCCGCGGCCTGGGCCTGGTCTCCCTCCGCTTTGACACCCCAGAATCCAGGCGATCGTCCTCAGCGACGCTCGCGAGGGAGACCAGGGTCAGCGAGATCCTGGAGGCCACCCTCGCCTCGCGGGTCCGCCAGGCAAGCCTGAGGCAGGCTGCGTATGGATTTCTCACCACAGACCCTGTCAAGAGCGCATACTACCTTGGGCAAAAGCTGCACAAGGCATTCCTGTCCTGGCACGACAAGAAGGGTAAACGACTCTAGAAAAATAAGTTGTGAATGTTATTAATAGAAGATTCTTGGTGTTTTGTTACGTGAAACGAGGTAACAATGATGCTCCACACAATCATAGACAAAAACCGAGTGCATGCCTCCTCCCTCTCCCCCCACCAAAACCAAAAAAAAGAAGAAAAGAAATACCAGAATTTGTAGGGAAGAAAAGACCATCTCGTTGTGTGTGCCCGCTTTACTTTCCATCTCTCTCAAAATACATATATACCCGCCATCCCTATCAGTTGAGGACTTGAAGAAAACCACACCCCTGACAAACAGCCCTCTGCCTTGTCCTTTGTGGCTTCTTGACCCATCTTTCTTTCCTCTCTCTGACCAAAAGTGCTCAGACGCACTCAATTCACTCTCTCCGCAGCATCCTCTCCGCTGTTGTCCGTGGACACCAGCGTTCCGTCCTCCGCCATGTTCATGTTCTTGTACTTCTCCATAATCCTCTTGGACAGAATGACGTCAAAGCTGTCCGTCCTCTGAGAGAGAGGGAGAGAGAAAGACAAGGTGGAAACGCAACGGTCAGCATAAAGTCCTACTGTCCACGATGAAAGAGGAAGTGGAAGGGAGAACTGGTTGGGCGCAAAGCAGTGACTTACGCTGAACCTCTGGTACGCAGGCGACCTTGGCGAGTCCGTCTTTGCGCTTGGGCTGGGCAACTCAACCGCGTCCTCACCCTTCTCCAAGGACGCAGAAGGATCGAGCGTCAGATTACCCAAGACGTCGTAAATCTCGAAAGACGCTTGGGAGCTGGTCGCCTTTTCAGCCTCCTCCTTGGCGGTCACCTCGCACGCGCTCTGGCTCCTCAGGCGGTTTTCTTCCAGGACCTTTGAGTCCTTCTTCAAGGCTGCTGTCAAGTCGTTCACGGGCTCGGAGTTGATGCGTCTTCCTTGCCTCTCACGTCGCCTTTTCTCCAGCGGGGACTCCTTCCCGCGCTCCAGCCCGTACTTGCTCCAAAGCAAGCCCTGCAAGCCTCCCCCAGACCTCATGAGGATCTCTTTTGATATCGCGTTGTCCTTAGCGCGAGGGGACGAGCAGGACGAGGACGAGTTCGAGAAACTCTGGTAGTCCCTCGTGTCCTTGGAGGTCCCGGAATCCATTTTGCTCTCGCCTTTGAAGCGCTCGCGCGGGTCAAGTCTCTCGTGGAACACCTTTGAAGTTTTTAGGTGCGAGTGGGGGGGGGGTGCCCACTGAAAGATAATATCTTTCTGCTGGCGCGCTCGGGACAGGGCGAAACAAGAAGTACTCGACTTCGGTGGCTCTGGCCCGCGACTGATTGCCCCTCCAAAGTCCCTTAATAAGACCCGTTACCCTGTCTCCGCGTCTTCCCTTGCCTTTCCCTTGCCGCGTCTTCGCTGGGGAGACTGCTTTCCTCTCGATTTTTTTTTTTTTGCAATGTGTCCCTATCCTTGAGTCGCACGGGGGAGGCCAAAAGAAATTTTATAAAGGGAATTCTATTCTAAGGAGAAGAGGCAGTTGGTGCCACCCCTTTCCACCACGGGACCACGTGAAGGTCTTTCTTTTGGGGTGCGGGAAGGGGTCGAAATGGGGAAATCAACGATCTTGATTCAGAGAATCAAAAGGATCGGACCGGTCCTCGTCATCACCCTCAAAAACCTAGTTCAGAATTTCCATTTAATTTCCGCCCGGTCGCTTTTTCTTGTTCGCACCGTTTATATCATTTGATCTATCTATCCTTTTTGAACTATAGCAGCGCTTTTTGAACTATAGCAGCACTTTTTGAACCTATCACCGCGGGTTTTTTTTTTTGGAAATTTCGCATGTTTTCGAAGGGCAAGTGGGACACCAAGTTCCCGCGCTCAGAGGCCCGTCTTCAGAGTGCAGACCATCGGTGGTGACCATCAAGGTGGTAAGTCCATCCTCCATCATGGTGGCCGCCTTGAAGGGCGTGGAAGCCGAAATAGAGGCCTTGAGGAGTAAGAGAGAGATGCTCGAGCTGGACTCTGCTTCGTACTCCAACAGCACGCTCGCAAAGGTAAGGATGAATACGGTTTCTGTGGACAACCGGGTTGCCTTTCACGGACCTGCTGACGAGTCTCGCTGACGCAGTGGAGAGAACGGCTGGGCGAGGTGAGGGATCAGAACTTGGCGGCCAAGACCAGGAATGAGAGGTGAGTCATCATCCCTGCGCCCTCTTGTTGCAGTCAAGCTCGCGCTGACATACCAAGTCGTCGTCTTTCTGCGAAGGCTCGTCGACGAGGTCGAGGATTTCTCCGCGGAATACCACGACAGGGCGCGCGTCGTGCAGCTGAGCGACAAGGCGTTCGGCTACGACGTCGCCGTGAAAGAGTATCTGAAGAAGGTCAAGAAGCTCCTTCCGGGCTGGCTTCACCAGGTGCAGTCGAGGGGTAGTGTAGCGGACAAGCCGAGCTCAAGCCCGCAAAAGTTGGAGCCTCGGGTCGTTAGCGGCGTGGCCGAGGAGCCGACCGCCGCGGCCGCAGAGTCGCCGTGGCAGGGCTCGATCCCCGGCGCGCTGACCCCGCAGAACAGGGTGAGCTCGACCATCACCTTGTCGCGAGAGGGTAGCTTGAAGGAGAGGGTCTGGAGCCCCCGTGCTGACCAAGTGGACGCAGAAGAGGAGGAAGAGGAGGAAGAGGATCAGCACGAATCGTCGAGCCCTGGCGTGTCCCTCTCCCCGGCATTCGTCCCGGTCCAGACGGCGAAGTTCACGGCTAGCATCACAAAGCCTAGGACCGAGGACGCCTCTGGCAAGAAGAAGACCCCTGAGCAGGCGAGCACCCGCGCGAGGCCACCGGAGTCGGATCCCGAAGCCGAGGGAGGTCGCGAGGCCAGCGACGTCTCGCGGACGACAACTCCGCGGCAGCCCGCGAGAAGGCCAACCAGCGAGGCCGCGGAAACGCCGACCAGGGTCAGGTTCCTGGGCGAGGAGGTCGACCTCGAGGACAGCCAGGAGACTTTCGAGTCATATTCGTACACGGAGGCGGCGCACACCCCTGTCGGGCGGACGAGAGGCGATGGAAACTACACGGAGTCGGAGGTTTCGGCGGAGAGCTCCAGGGGCAGGTACTCCCCAAGCCCACAAGGAGCGATGGCGGAGGGCCCCACGAGGGCAACTCTGGGAAGCGCCGCAAGCTCCCCAAACGTTCGACCACAACCCCAACCAAGCCCTTGGTCGACGAAAGGCGTGACGCCCGAGGCCAAGGCAACTGCCCCATCGCCCGCTCTGATTGAGGAAGAGGAGAGCAGCAGCAGCAGCAGCAGCAGCAGCAGCAGTATCAGCGATGGGGCCGGCAAGAATTCTGTGGATCCAGAGCCGACGGAGAGGTTTAGTCCGGGCCCCTCACGGGGGGCTGACGAGCAAGAGGATGACGGGGAGGAGGAAAGGCGGGATCCTCCCGCGAAGAGTGTCGAGGGCGCCCCAAAACTTTCCACCATCGCTAATCGCACCTTTGACACGGACACTGAGGAGTCCGAGGTCTTCTACCAAAGCTACCAGACGAGGCAGCTGAGCAAGGAGAGCAGCGACGAGTTTGACTTTTGAGCGTCCCTCAATGCAAATGGAGGGAGTGGTAAAAGGACTATCTGCAACTTAAATACTCAATCAAAAAAAGGCATTGAGAAGCCGGTGAGGAGCTCATCAGACAAAGGCCCCCCCAGCGACCTCGAGCACATGCCCATTGACGTAGCTGCAGAAGGGGGAGGCGAGCATCAAGATGGTTCCTGCCGCCTCCTCAGGCTCCCCGAATCTGCCGAGGGGGACGAGCTTCTCGAACATTCCGACGATGTGGCCCGGGATGCCGAGCTTCACGTCCTTCCCGCCGACCTTCATTGCCTCTCCAGACTTGCTGTCTCCAGTCAGCCTTGTCTTAATGAAACCGAAGGCGATCGCGTTGCAGCGGATGTTGTACTGACCCCACTCCTTGGCCACCGTCTTGGTCAGGCCCATGATCCCCGACTTGGCCGTCGCGTAGTTGGCCTGGCCCGCGTTCCCGTGGACCCCCGTCGTGGAGGAGATGTTGAGAACGACCCTAGGCTTCGCCTTTCCTGTCTTGCTGATTTCCTCCTTGGCAGCCGCCCTCATGTGCTTACCCGCCTCCTGGATGAGCCTGAAGGGAACGGTGCAGTGAATTTCGAGCATGGCCTGCCACTGCTGTTCGGTTGTCTTGTGGATCACACCGTCCCAGGTGTAGCCCCTGCGACAGCCCGGCCGCGAGAAAGTTGGCAGCGCGCGACGTCAGTCCATCTGATCTCAAATAGGGAAGGGGAGAAGCCGCGAGGTTGGGATACTCACGCGTTGTTGACGATGATGTCGATTCCGGAAAACCTCCTGACGGCCGCGTCCACGAGAGCCTCCACGACTCCTGGCTTCGTCAGGTCTCCGTGGACGCCCACCGCCTCCGCTCCCAGGTCTCTGACCTCCTCGCAAACGGCCTCGCACACGCTCCTGGAAAGATGGAATTGAGGGGGGCAAGAGGGTGAAGTCCCGTTTGCCGTCAGCACCAAGAGCGTTCGACTCGCGAAGCGGGGGGAGGAGATATTTTTGTTTGCCCACCTGTCCAAGTCATTCAGGACGAGCCTGGCGCCGTTCATGGCGAAGAGAAGGGCCGCCTCGCGGCCGATCCCTCTACCCGCGCCTGTGATTATCGTCACACTCCCATTGAAGAGGGAGCTCGCGGCTTGGCCTCCCGCGAGGTGCTTTGTCACGACCGCGATCCTCTTCCTGTGCGCCATGGTCGCCGTCCGTCTTTATACCCTGGCGAGGAAAGAAGAAAAAGCGATGCATGCGACTTTTCAGGCCGGAAAACTTCTAAAAAACTGAAGAATTGGTGGAAGAATGAGTTCTCATTCTTCCGTCTCATGGTTCGGTTCCAGTTTTGGAAACTAACCGTTAGCCTGCTATTATCTCCAGCAGAGGGGAACAAAGCGAAAGACGCGCTTTTTTTTTCATTCTGAGGACGCTCAAACGCGAGGCCGTAGCCAGCGCCGCGAGAGAACGACGAGCGGAGGGGGGAACAAGGTGGTCCGCGGACCTTGCAGACCGAGCGGGGGTTGACTGGGAGTGGGGGTGGGACCGCAAAGACAGCAGAGCGAGGAGGGAAAAACATCCTCGGCAACGGATTATTACGGTGAAACATGGTTTGGGTCTACCTACAGTTCGGGTGAGTCTCACAACCTCTCGCGCCTTGGCCGGGCCGCCTCGTCGGCGGGGAGGGGGCCGCGCTTCCCATTTCACCGCTTGCGACACCAACGCCGCTGACACCCCGCACCCCGCGCGTCCCCGTTTTGTCTCTTCGCTTCTGTCCGGCCGTTCTCCTGTCGCCCCTCGCCCCGACGCGTGCGAAAAAACGGAATAGCGGCGGGCTCGAGACTCTCTTTGACAGCGTGAAGTCTCACAAGGTCGAGATCCCGAGCAAGAAGAAGGAGGGCCTGTCGGACAGGACGACGGTGAAGGGCGTCATCAACTACATCCAGAAGAAGATGTTGAAGAAGAACCCGGAGATGTTCCTTAAAGGTGAGAACCCATCCCCCTCTAGAACGTGGGAAGCCAGCAACAGCGACAAGAGCCGGACTCTGGTCTCGCTCTCGCACTCCTCCGACCCCCTCCTGCCATCTCCGGAACTGACCTCTTTTTTTTTCCACAATCTCGCGCTTGCTCATCTTCGCCACCCCACTGCAACAAACGAAAAACGAA
>Ga0160423_10003239_pt1 | contig 13574 bp, 32 predicted proteins | sample CRUFie14St8metaG_FD_108191 | JGI IMG/M metagenome (GOLD analysis project Ga0160423, IMG submission 108191) | Marine microbial communities from the Costa Rica Dome - CRUD Field 142mm St8 metaG | ecosystem: Environmental > Aquatic > Marine > Oceanic > Photic zone | place: Costa Rica: the Eastern...
GATAGACTGTTAAGGATAGCTAGGTTTGCTACAAAAGCGACTGACCAAATAATAGGAGAGCTAAGATACACAGGTAGTTCTGACGGTGGTCATGCTTTTGCAGGTATAAAAACCTATGTTCATCATACTAATGGAAGAGGTAGACTAGAGTTTTGGGTCAATGACGCATCTTCTTACGCTGAGAGGATGAGTCTTTATTATGATGGTAATCTAAGCATTGATGGCAGTCTTTCTAGTTCAGATGTAACATTTAAAAAGAATGTAAAAACTATTACAAGTGCTTTAGACATTGTTAACAATCTTAGAGGTGTAACATATAATTGGAAAGTATCTACAGGTAAAGATACAGAGACAAAACAGTATGGAATGATAGCACAGGAAGTAGAAGAGTTATTACCTGAACTTGTTAAAGATTATGGAGACAAGAAGAAGAAACAACTTAACTACACTGCAATAATACCTGTTCTTCTCGAATCTATAAAAGAACTGTCTGCAAAAGTAACCGCTTTGGAGGGTAGCTAATGGCTTTAACACAGATTAAGACAACAGGCATAGCAGATAATGCAGTAACTGATGCTAAAGTCGTAGATGCCATAACCTCATCTAACCACTTACCGTTAGCAGGTGGCACAATGACTGGCGTGTTAAACATGAACAGTCAAAACATAACCAACGCAGGTACTATACAAGGCACACTTAGCACAGCATCACAAACTAATATTACTTCTGTAGGAACTCTTTCTTCACTAAATGTAAGCGGTAATGCTGTCATATCAGGTACTTTACAAAGCGATGATTTTACATTAGATGCAGGGTCAGGCAATCCTGATTTAGTTATAAAAACTACTGCATCTAGTAGTGCTACAGCACAAATGTTATTCTTGACAGGTAGTCACGATTTTACACTTATTAATGACACAGCTAATTTTAGACTTTATAATTCTACACCCACAATTGGTGTAGACGTAATAAAAGTTATAGGCTCTAGTAGTGATATATTATTTGGAGATGTAGGCAATAGTAGGCATTTATCCCTTGACTATTCTAGTGGGGATGTAGTTGTAAATGGTGGTGGATTAGGCGTAGGTGCAGTTCCTAGACAATATTATAAACTTGATGTTTACAACAATGGAAATTCTACTATATTTGGTTTAAGAAGTGAATCTCATGGTTGCACACAGTATTTTCAAACAGGTAACACTCTAACTGGTCAACTAGAGTTTACTACATCACAAGGCTGGCTAACAACTAGAACAGCTAGTCCTTTAAAATTAGGTATAAATAACGCTGTAAAATTAACCATTGGAGCTGACGGCAATACTACTTTTGCAGGAAACCTAACAATTCCTGAATTTATCTACCATAGTGGAGATACAGACACATTTATAAGATTTACTGATAATAAAATAAATTTTGTTTCAGGCAACTCTACAGCATTGGAATTAGGTGGCACTGGCAGTGGTAATACTTTTAGAGGTACTAATACTTTTGAAGGACAACTTACTGTAGATACTGGCGGTACTTCAATTATAACTGCTGATGGCAATAATAGTTCAGGTGACGATGGCAGGATAATTTTAAAAGGACATACAGCAGGACAATCTAGAGCTTATGCTTATTTTAATAATGGTGTTACGAGTGGTGGTTTAAATTGGTATGTAGGAAATTTGAGAGGAAGCAATAGGTTTACCATAACATGTGGCAACGATGACCATCCAAGTTATGGGAGCGGAAGTTATAACGATACTGTTATAGATATAGATAGTAATCGTAAAGTAGGCATAGGCTGTAGCCCTACTGGTGTAAAACTTGCTGTTGATAGTCATGCAGGTTCTGATATTGTTAATTTTTCTAATAATAGTAACAGCACAGGTATAACAATTGGTTATACCACTAACTTAGGTAGCATAGATTTAGGTTCAAGCCAAGCTTTAAGAATAAGGCAAGGCGGTTCAACCCCACTTTATATAAATACTAACGGTGTAATTGATGGCAATTTCAATCACACATCTGATAGAGCATTAAAAAAAGATATTAAAGATTTAGAAAAAACACTTGAAGCTGTTAACAAAATAAAACCCTCAACTTTTAAATGGAAAGAAGAAACAAAGAGCGATAAGAAACAAATAGGTTTTATTGCTCAAGATGTTGAAAAATATTTTCCTGAGTTAGTTCATGGAGAAGAAGGTACAAAGTCAATTAATACTTTAGGTGTTGTTTCTATATTAATGAAAGCAGTCCAAGAGCTATCAGCAAAAGTTACAGAATTAAACGATAGATGCAACTGTGAATGTTGCTAAGACTATTAGAGGAATTAATAAGTTTTATTTTGGTATGCTTACTGGTATTTGTCTTGTTGTCATGGTCACTGCTTGTGCTGATGAATACTATTTTGGAAAAGACGTACATGAACTTGAAGCAGAGATTTATAAAGATTTATATCAGTTGCAAAAACGCACTGACTCATTAAGATTTTTTTTAGAACCCCTAACTAACGAAAGGAAACCTCTAGATGACTCTACAAGAACGATTAGAGAACTTGACTAATCAGTACAAAGAAGTATCAGAGCAAGCGATGAACGCCAATACAATGAAGGTAAAACTTGAAGGAGCTATTGAGATTACGCAGGCAATGATACAAGAAGAAGAACAAGCTAAAGAAACTAAGAAGAAAAAATAATGTCTCGCTCTACTCTTGATGTACCGCCAGTTCCTGAAGATTTAGAAGTGTATAGGCTTAAAATGTGGACTGAGGTTCACATGCTTAGGCAGGACTTTCATACTATTGAAATCTTAGAGCAGGAGGTAGTTGAGCTTAGAGAGGAGGTTAATACAGCAAAGACATGGGCTAAGTCATTTGGGGTTTTCCTTAGTCTATGTATTGCTGTTTTAGAATCTATACGAAGGTTGTTTCCCTAGTTTAAAAGCATAAAAAGTAGGAATATATTACATGGCATACGGCATGAAAAAACAAGGTTATTCATTAGGCAGAGCAAAAAATAAAAAAGATATGCGTAAGATGATGTCTGACCAATTAAAAAAACTTAAGAAAAAATACAAAAAATAAATGGACTTAATAGACGCCTACCTACAGATGGGTATGGCTGGCTTGGTTGCTATTTTATTTGGTTACATGATACTGAATTTAATGCAATCTCAAAAAACGCAGAACGAAGATTTAGACGAAATAAGGCAAGCCAACGCAAAGCTTGAAACTAAGATGAGCAACGTTGAAGGCATTGTACTAAAGATGTTAGATAGATGGAACAAATCCGATGAGACAAGTCAACGCCACCGAGAGGCAATAGTATCAGAACTTAACGACGTAACTGACGACCTCAGTTATATTAAAGGAAGGATGAACGGTAAAGGATAATGGATTACATTATAGAAAACTGGGCTACAATACTATCTGCTATTACAAGTATAGTCGGTGGTTTTAGTATGATAGCTACACTTACGCCCAATGAGGCTGATAATATGCTGGTAGATAAACTAATGAAAGCTATTAATTTTCTAGGAGCAAATATAGGAAAGGCAAAAAATGCTTAAAAGAGTAATACAAAGGCTAGTTAAAAAGCATGGCATGAAAGGATTGCTTTTGATGATAGGTGATTGGGCTGTCAAAACATCTAAGTCAAAAGACGATGACAAGATATGGCATGATGAAGTAAAGCCCTTTATTCAAGAACACTTTAATGGCTAAGCTAGGCACAACATCACTTGCTAGATTAAATGGTGTAGACCCACGATTAGTCGCTCTATGTCATGCGGTTGTCAAAGATTATGACATAACAGTTATTGAAGGGCTCCGCTCACAAGAACGTCAAAAAGAATTGTTTGACAAAGGCAGAACTAAAACAATGAACAGTAAACACTTGACTGGTAGAGCAGTAGATATTGCACCGTATCCAGTTGATTGGGAGAACTTAGCTAGGTTTGATTATCTAGCAGGAGCAATGTTTAGCTATGCCAGTATGATGGGAATAAAATTAAGATGGGGTGGCGACTGGGATGGTAACAAAGAGTTTGGAATCAAAGGAAAAACAAAAGGCACAGAAAAATTTAAAGACCTTGTACATTTTGAAATTTTGAATTAAATTACATTAAGGATAAGAAGGAAATAATCATAGACCTTTCAGTCTTTCTTTTTTATTTTCCTGTGTATTAGCCCCTGAGGTCTCTCTCCCTTGGGGGCTTTGTGTTTCTAGTAATGGAAATAAAGTATTATCCATATTTGCCACAAGATATATTTTATAAACTCTACAGTGCTCTTAATATATTTATGCATTACCAACAACCTCATTTAATACTTGTGTTACTCTGTTAAAATCAGTTTTAGCGTAAGTAGATACACTTGCCTTAGTTCCTAATATCCTGCCAACTTGATTCTCATCAAACTCACCTGCATTTACAAGCAATGTAAATGTTGTGTGTCTTATACTGTGAAAGTCTGTTTCATAACCATACCTGTCCTTTATAAAAGCCTGAAACCTTTTTAGGCTGTTTACACGCTCTGTATTAGTTGGCATTATATTATATATATCATTGCCATATGATTTTAATTTATTGGTCATAGGTATCTGCCTATACTGTCCGCTCTTCTCCTGAAACATGCCACGCACAATATCGTCAGGCTGTAATGTACCAGCATCTTTCCTTCTTAATCCTGTGTGTAATAAAATTGTCCAGTATATTTCATCTTGCCTGTTTGCATATTTAATTGCTTGCATAACATGCTCTACTGGTATGGCTTTTCTAGGCTTAGTTGCCTTGGTTGATGGTAAAAATCCTCGCACGTCCATTGGGTTAGATTGTATATACCTTGCGTTCTTTGCCCACTCTAGCATCATCTTGATAACAGATAAATGATTATGTACGGTCTTATTAGTATATATAGTAAATAGATAATTGTTTTTATAATCACATGCCTGTTCATATGTAAACATCTCTATTGCATGATTACCATATTGTTGTAAAAATGGTTTAAGTTTAGATGTGTAGTAATTTGTATTAGTCTTTGATGATATTTCAGTCTTTATCCACTTTGTGTACACATCTTGTATAGTATATGGAGAAGATAGTTTCATTACTGTAGCCTGTTCTAGATTTATTATGCCTAGTTTATACTTAGTATATCTATCCTCTAGTTCTTTGGCTATCTTGATTGCAGTAGCTTTATCCTTAGTCTTTAACGATACTCTCTTAGTTATTTTATTCTCGAAGTACCAAACATTTTTTCTTTTAAATAATCCCATGTTATCTCTCTTTCTTTTAAATTTCTTGCATTATACTTAAATAATATGTATTATCGATACAACATATCAAAGGTATTCAACGAATTTAATTTATGGATAAGAATAAAAAAGAACAAGATATATTTTATAAGGTCAATGAAGTATCTCAAATACTCAAAACGACCTCAAAGACAGTTAGAACTTATATACATACAAATCAATTGAATGCCCATCAACTACCAAATAATGGCGGATATAGAATCCATAAGGATGACCTGCAAACATTTTTGGATGGGCTAAAGATTGGCTAAGTATTTAAATAATTACTTTCCTAATTGCACTCGTCAATCAACCCCATTGGGTCGTGCATATAAAGACCCAACTGATGACAGCGAAAACCCATTTCTAGCACTATCGGTCACTACGATTCTCGGTATAGTAGTGGCTAAGGGTGCAAGCTTTGATTTATGGCTAAAGAAAGAGGGTCGGCATGCTGATGTGATTAGGGATTACAAAGCGAATCTTGGTACAGTCGTACACATTTTGTGCGAAGACCTCTACAACAATAAAGAGATTACCCTGAAACAAATCAATGATAGAATGAGCCAGCACTTGACCTATCAAAATATTGTTGAGGGCGGTGGCTTTAATGCCATACAAAGAACTGTTCGGCTGTACCTTGAAAGCTTTATGAAGTTTGCGTCTGATAATGAATTTATTACATGGGAAACTGAGCTACAATTATTTGATAAGAAAGTGCCTTACGCTGGCACAGTAGATTGGATAGGTAAATTTAATGGAGAGCCGTCAATATTAGATATAAAGACAGGTACTGAAGTCGAGACCCACGATTTACAATTGGTTGCCTATGGACTGTTGCACAACTATATGTTTCCTAAGAATAAAATAAAAAAATTGTACACTCTATATATTAAGAGTGGATACAGGAAAGCACCTACTTATAAACTATCAGAAGTTAGCTGGGATTTAGCAGACACATGGAGAAATGTTTTAAAGGTAGGTCTTAACATGCACGGTAAAAAAGGAAGGTGGCAATTTGCTAAGAAGTTTGAGCCACGTTCTAAATTTAAACTAAAAGGAGCTAAATAATGGCTTATGAACAGAAAGACAAATCAGGTTCATTGTTTCCTAATGATAAAAAGGGAAATGATAAAGCACCTGATATGACTGGTACATTTACGCTAAATGGTACTAAGTGGAACTTAGCAGGATGGAAAACTAAGTCAAAGGAAGGTAAACCATATATGAGTCTTAAGGTCAGCGAACCGCAGGCTAAAGAAGACGATGGAATGCCATTCTAATGACCTATGATAAATTATGCGAGATGGCTGAATCGATGGATGTCAATGAACAAATTGCTTTATATAAACAATATCGTGATAAGGACTGTACTGCCTGTCGTGAAGGTCACTCGTATGATTTTGAAACTGGTTATGTTGAGCCATGTTGGTGCCTCAAGGTTGAGTACAAGGATTGAGGTCAAGACACAACTAAAATGTATTGAATAAATGAAGTTTAATTTCACAGTTAACCATATTAATTCAGTTTTGACCTCATTAAACTATGTCAGATATAGACAGTATATCAGTTAGACTGAACGAAGAGCAATTACAAAGCATTACTAAGCAACTACGCTTTAACAGTAAGGCTGATAAAAGATTTGATGTAAACTTACTGGAAGGCAAGCTCTCTGAATCTAAGTGGGCTAAGATATTAGAAACAGTTGAATTTAAAAAAGATTACAAAGCACACGAGACAGGTAATATAGCTGTAGAGTACAAGTATAGGGGCAATCCCAGTGGTATCGCTACAACTAAAGCAAAATATGTAGCTTATATATTAGTAGACAAAAAGCAAAATGATAATGTTGTTTTCTTTATGAAGACTGAAATATTACGCATGATGTGTAGAGCCTACCTTGACAAACCTGAGCACAATATTATGGGTGGCGATAATAATGAATCTAATCTTATATTATTACCTGTCAAAGAATTAACTAATCCGAGGTATTTATTCGCATGAAATCTAATGCTTTTAAAGGGGTGTGGATACATAAAGAAGTTTTTGAACTTGACTTGACTCTACACCAAAAAATGATATTTGCTATAATACAAAACCTAGTAACAGATGATGAGCCATGTTATGCATCTAATAAATACATAGGTGACATATTAAACTTATCTGAACGCCAAGTAAGTAGACATATATCTTTATTAAAACAGCTTGAATTTATTGATTATAGGCAACCAAGAAAAATCAATGGTGAGTACGAAAAAAGAAAAATCACCGTACGCCACAAGACACATTCGGTCAAAACTTTACCAAAAGTGTCTATCGGTTCAGAGGAGAGCAGTATACCAAACATGTCTACCTATAATAAAGAGTTATATAAAAAAGAATATAATAAACATATAAGTAAATCTTCTAAAAAGGTAATCAAGGATAAGAAGGATGAAGACTTTATAAAGTTTTGGAATACCATCCCATCGATAAGAAGAATTAATAAAAACTTAACACGAAAGCACTGGAAAGAGGCAACACATAAGGAAAGCGTTGAAACAGTACAGAGAGCGATGGAGCTTTTCGTCGAGCGTGTGGAGCCACAGTATATAAAGACTAGCTACAATTGGCTGAAGTTAGAATACTGGAAAAGAGTACCACAAGAAAAGAAAGTGAGGAAAGGTTTTGAGCTTATCTAGCACTGATGAATTACTAACAACGATGTTTGCCGTACATGGCAAGCGACCCATGGATGCTCAGTTCAATGAGTACCTAAAGATTATGGACAAGCTTGGATATGATAACGCAAAGAGATTGTTTGAGCATGTTAGAGATGAAGAGGACAAGTTCCCTACAATAAAACAAATGTGGGGAATCATAAACAGCATGGGTCTGATAAAGAAAAGGCAGGAGCAACTTGAGTCATATGATGATTGTTACTTCTGTGGTGGGGTAGGGTATGTACCTAGAATGCTAAGCCCAAAGAGAGACCCTAGGGTCACTTCGTATAATACAGAGGTTTATGCATGCAGGTGTAGTGCAGGACAATCTTTACCAAGCACACTGCCAAGGTATTTTAATGTATATGATAAGTTGCAATTTGAAGAGACTAGAGATGGTTTGAACTATCCACAGCTAGTAAGTAGATTGCAAATAGAATACAATAATAAACTACATGAGGAGAGCACCGATGATGACAACAGAAGAAATAAAAAGCATAGAGCAGAACGTAGAGTTGGAGAGCTTAGAGAAAAACTTGAGGAGATTACAGGATTCGGTAATGCGAATGAAATTAGACAATGAAAACTATAATACTATACAGAACCTACAGCAAAGGATAGACCGTACAATGAAAGAAATAGCGGAGCTACGTGGGAGGTAATTTTTACAGTGGCTTTCCACAAAAGGTAAAACGCTCATGGACTGACCAAATATTTAGTGAGTATATAAGAGAGCGTGCCAAGTGGACTTGTCAAAACCCTGACTGCAACAAGAAATTTGACAAGAAGGATGGCAAGCAAAAGAGAAAATTACATTGCTGTCATTTAGGTTATGGCAGAGCACATGTACCAACAAGGTGGAATGAATATAACTGCCTTGCCTTGTGCAATGGTTGTCACCTTTGGGTTGACCAGCATCCACTTAGGGCAAGCTGGTTACTCCATCAGCATTTTAGACCTGAAGATATATTATATGTAAGAGACCAGTATAAGAAAAAGATTAAACGCAAAGATTTTGAGATACAGGAACGAGAAAGAATAAAATTATTACTTAAGGAGTTAAGCGATGAGCAATAATAGTTACGAACTACCTGAGGGTGGTGTCGAAGTGGTCTTGATGGCTTTAGGTATGCTACAAACTTTTGGCAAGAAATTTCCTAATATCGTAAAAGAGGAACACTACACTATAGCAGGAGAGATTCAACGTGAGTTACTAGCAAGGAGCTTTGATGCGGAATCAAATGAGTACAGAGACGAAAACATTAGAAAGCAATCTCAAATACATACGCTCGACCTATAAAAAATTATTATATAAGAATTTAATCGAAGGCAAGCCTGTGGATAGGTATGTTGAAAGATTAAAGTCTGTGGAGATACAACTATGGATGGTAAGAGAAGGAGTTGGAACAAAAGACAAAGCATCCAGTGGGTCATAGACCAAATGGAGAAGAGTGTCGTTCAGGACGTTAAGCCTGAAGGCATCTCTAGCTTAAATTACGATAAGAGTTTAGCGGATAAACATCTAGTCTATTGTGCTAGGTGTTCGCTAGTTTATGACAGGGTATATGGAGACATTTATCCTGACTTCCCTAAATATGGAAAGGAAAGACATGACCACAAAAAAGAAGAGTGCAGAGGACAAGATAATAAATCATATGATGGATACCTACCCTACCGTGATGACAGGCGTTAAGAATCATATGAATGAATCATTTAGATTGTTCGCAAAGAAACAAATGGATTACGGCTTAGGTAACATAGCAATGAACGGCAACAAAGAACTTGCCTTGCTTGGTATATTAATACGCCTGAATGATAAGGTTCAAAGAGGATTGAATATTCTTATGAACAATCAGGAGCCTAACAATGAGAGCCTTGAAGATACAGGCTTTGACATAACTAACTATGGTGCAATATTTAATACGGTTCTAAAAGATGAGTGGAAAAAATGATGGTTTACGACGAAAACGAACAAAGTATAAAAGAAGTTCGGCTTTCAATAAAACCAAAAGAGACCCATTTGATTTCAAGACTGATTACAGTGCTGAAAAATCTTGGCAACGCTGTATCGAACGAATCGCTATTGCTCAGTCGACGATTGGAATCAGGGATGCTATGCTTTGCGTTGAAAGTGTGGTACCTAATCGTGAGTACCGTAAGGAAGGCTATGTCTATTGCTCGCCAAGTCAATTAGAAGAGGCATTGAAAAGAATGAGAACAGTGTATCTGCGAAAGAAGAAGTGAGCTTGGTTGGCACGAAGTAAACTTTAATAACCATGTGGAAGTTTAAATTAGCAAGGTTAGCGTAGATACAAAAAAGCCCTCTAAGGAATATCCAAAGAGGGCTTTTGCTTTAGAAGAGGAAAAGGAATGTAAACCTCTTCTTAGTTATGTTACTCTACCGTCTTGCCTAGCACATCCTTTACTCCATCCATTGTGTCTTGGTCTGCTTTGCTAAGCCAGTCCTTGATAATGTAACCAGTCAGTCTAGCCTTAGTCGTGTCAGCCTGCACAGCACGTATCTTTATCAGGTCTTCTGTTGGTTTATCAATGACTGCTCTTATTAGCTTGTTAGCTTGCATCTCTTATCTCCTCATAATCTGACCATAGCATATCGTCAGGGTTTAGTATTACTTCTGATTCCTGTCTAGCGTTCGTGAAGTACTTAATGTTCTCTTTGCTTATCTGCCCTTTAGAAATCCATGGAGTACCACCTGAGATTTTAAATCTTAAGGCAAACATCTTTGCAATCTCTAGGTCAGTTGTCCATGAGACTCCAAGCCTACCGTCAAGTTTATCCATAACGAGTATACCTCTGTAGACCATAACCTCATCAGGTAGCTTGTTGTATATCTCTAGTGATTCATTATGAGCCTTATCCTCAAAGCTCCCAAAAAAGCTGAGAACTACATCCCAGCTTTTGAAGGTGCTCAAAGGAAACTCTGATTCTATGTAGGCATCTATGCCCTCTTGAATTAGTTCCTTCTTCATATTTCTATCGTATCTCCTAACTTCTCTCTCAGGGTATCCATCTTGTCGCTTAGCTTAATTAATTCAGCCCTAGCAAAGTTCAGGCTTTTTTCATCAGCCTTTGGATTCCTAAGTATTGCTATACATGTTATCACTAATGCACGCCAGCTCATTGCGTTTCTGATTGGTATTGACTCAGCCATTATGCCCACCAGTCAGGTGCATAGAAACTATTAGCACACCAGTTTTGGCAGTTCCATGAATCCCATAGCGTGTCGTTGATAATGCAGGTCAAGTGTTTTGTGGTATGTACTAGAAAAATCCCATCGCCACTGTACTTGTGAAAATCATAAACCCTCAACTTTTTATTGTTAGTATCTCTTAAAGGTTTATGCTTAATCCAGCCTTTGGATTTTAAATACGCCTCATAGCACTTTCTTTGATTAGGGGGCGTAAGCATCTCAACGCTTAACTTTGATAGTTCAATGAATGTTTGTTTATAGTCTTGATTAAGGGCAATAGCAATCGCACGCATAACGCAGTCGCCTACTAAGTCCTTCTTGTATTTTATGGTAGCGTATTTTTCTCTACCGCCGTATGTTTTTTTAAATTTCATAGTGAAATTCTCCTGTGTTTGTGATTTAACAATTTAAGTAACATCTGTAACAAAGTCAAGTAATTTTTTATCGACGATGTTAAACAGGTTCATTAAGTTTGCGAGCAATGAATCTACAATCCCAGCATGGCTCCATAGCATCGTGTCGCTCTCTTAATTGTTTTTGTACTTTAAACGTCTCCTTAGCACCTCTTAGCGTACCATCAGTATTCTCTCTAAGATGTTTTATCTCTGCCAAGGTAAGTTTACTCTCCCATTTTGCTTTGCGTTTTATTCTCATAGTGAACCTCTCATAAAAGCTAGGATGAAGTGTCCGCCATAATAAACTATGGCGAACACTACAACTACTAAAGTCATCCTATCGACTTTGTTGTTATTATTATTATTATACATTATCATTACCAAGGTTATTACACCATCCTGTAGCTGAGGTATAAGCTGAGAACAAATCCTCTGTATTTATGCACATGGTTTTTAATTCATCGTAGCTTAAGTCATCAAAGGTAACGGTAAGCTTATACTTGTCGCTATACTTGTACTCACCGTAACACGTAACGTTGTTAGATGGTAGCATACTTTCGTTCATTCGTAAAGGACTCATCTCGCCACACTCCCTATTGAATGTTGTTCTTTCCTTAGCTACCATGTTCATGCTTGGTGCATCCTTCTCCATGATGTCATGTATTGCCGTTCTATCACGATTTTCTTTGCAATAGTCATAGTCTCGATACATCCTGTCACGTTTAGCCTCTAGCTTTTTAAACAAGCATTTAATAATCTTGTCGTGATTCTTAAATTGCTTACTATCATCCCACCTGCCAACCTTAAACCACTTACGATTCTCTTCCTCTTCATGTTTTAAAGCATACCTAGACGACCTGACTTTTTGTCTAATCGTAACAGAGTTTGACCAAGTATCTTCGTCGCAATACATATCATCATCTTTCTTGAATACTTTACGCTTTTGAGTAAGGTAGCAGTAGTCACCTTTTGTAGCCAACATGTGAAGTTTGTGCTCTTCAAATTCAAACTTACTAACTAACCTTGCGTAGTTAAACCAAACATCAATCTCATGGCGTGATTGACCGTCAGCACCTGCTGGTTTAAAATCTATGAAGTATTTGAATGTCTGTAATGTCGGTTCTGCGTCTCTACCAATGACGACTACATTGTTATCTTTGAAACCTTTGTTGAACTCGGCTACCTTAGCCTCTATTTTTTCTGCAAGCTCAAGAAAGTTTTCTATGTCGCTCTTTGGTCTCTCTGTGTATTGTTTTAGTTGTCTAACGTTCATAACGTTTTCTCCTGTGTTGTGTTGTTTTAAGTTAAGTAACAATTGTTACATGTGTCAAGTGTTTTTTTACACCGTCGAGAATAGGGCAGGAATCGAACCTGCCCAAGCTCCAAGCTATCCTTATTGTACCTCTTCAGGTTGCACATCCCAATCTACTGTATGTTCGCAGTCGTTGATTTCATCTTTTGCTATTTGTAGAACTTCATCGTAGAAATCAGGGTTGCTATCCTCGTCACCAATGTTTTCAAGTGTTTCGTCGTCTATTTCAATCTCTTGAATATCTAGGACGTCAACGTGTATTTTAAACTTTCTAGGCATTATTTACCTCCTTTCTTTTTAATATCTCGTGATAATACTAATGCAATTTTCGTACACTTTCTACCCACATGAAGAACACCGTTGTTTAGTTCAAGCCATTTAGTCGTATCTTTGTAACCACTCGTATAATTTATCGTCCTCTTGCCCTTGTTAAATAGTGACTTTTTATCATTGCTAGATTGATTTCTTGTCACTTTGATATTGCCATAGCCACTTTCCTTGTCATCCCATATGACCACGTGGTCACCGTTAGAAAGCTCAACTGTCAACATATCGCCCTCATGTGGATGGCTGTTTATAGTTTCAGATATTATTTTCATTTTATTTTCCTTTTGTGTTTTATGTTATAGCTTTATTGCTATAGAGCCTAAGGGCGGAATCGAACCGCCCTGCATCCA
>Ga0160423_10003241_pt1 | contig 13570 bp, 11 predicted proteins | sample CRUFie14St8metaG_FD_108191 | JGI IMG/M metagenome (GOLD analysis project Ga0160423, IMG submission 108191) | Marine microbial communities from the Costa Rica Dome - CRUD Field 142mm St8 metaG | ecosystem: Environmental > Aquatic > Marine > Oceanic > Photic zone | place: Costa Rica: the Eastern...
GTAACTTCTTTATATCCCTTTTCTGCAAGATCATTGATCTCTTTTAGGATGCTTTTAGGGTCACGACTGCGCTCTCTACCACGAGTGAAAGGAACCACACAGAAGGTACACATATTGTCACAACCACGTGTGATGGACACAAAGGCAGTTACGCCATTGGATTGCAAACGAACTGGTCGAATATCGCCATATGTTTCTTCTTTGGAAAGGATCACATTGACAGCATCTCGACCCTCTTCAACTTCTTTGACCAAACTCGGAAGATCTTTATATGCATCAGGGCCAGCAACGAGGTCAACAATTTTTTCTTCTTCTAAAAATTTTGATTTCAAACGCTCAGCCATACAGCCCAATACCCCAACTTTTAGGTTTGGATTGCTTTTTTTGACACTGTTGAATTGTTCCAATCGATTCCGAACAGTTTGCTCTGCTTTTTCTCGAATCGAACAAGTATTGACTAGGACCAAATCGGCATGTTTGAGATCATTCGTTGTTGAGTATCCAGCATCTTCTAGGATAGAAGCAACGATTTCACTGTCAGAAAAATTCATTTGACACCCATAACTCTCGATGTACATTTTTTTGCCATTTGCCTTAGGGTCATGGACATCAAGCACATCTCCATTATATAAATTCGGATCTTTCGGTTGTGTAGTTTTAGTGTGCAATGGAGTGTTTTTTAAATAAATGCAAGCAAAAATACAAAAATACCGACATTTTGTCAGTAATTGTTTAAAAAGAGGTTCGTCCACTTTTTAGTGAGGCAGTCGTTTTTTGAGTTTGCCATAGACAAAAGTGCCTAGGGTAGCAAAAAACAATAGCACTAAAACAGGTGTAAACCCTGCGCCTAAAAGAATAAAAATTGGTCCTGGACAAGCCCCTACCAGCGCCCAACCTAGTCCGAAAAGAATGCCAAATACAGTGACGAGCAAAGCAGATGGCAATTTGGGCAAGTATTTTTTAGATACCAGAATTAGAATCATGGCGGAAATACCCACAATCATGGTAACTACATTTATTTGGTTGAGGTTCTGTATTAGAGAACCAAGCATTTTTTGGATTTGATTTGCAGATTCAATTTGAATGCCGAGTAGATTTTCAATCTGACTCAAACCAATGATAATTGCAGCAGCAGAAGTAAAACCACTGATGACAGGTCGCGAGAGGTAGTTTGCCAACACTCCCATACGCAACACTCCCATCAGAATTTGTAAAACCCCAACCATTGCTGCTAAAAAAATTGCAGCAGTGATGATATCATCTACATTGGTGATGGAAAGAGTACCAAGAGCAATGGCAACAACAAGGGAGTCAAGGGCAACTGGTCCAACAGCTGGGTGATGAGATGTACCCATCAATTTATGAATAAACTGGGGGATTAGAGCAGCATAGAGCCCGTAGATAGGAGGAAGTCCTGCAATCATTGCATAGGTAAGGCCTTGTGGAATAACAATGATTGCAATGGAAAGCCCTGAAATCAGATCGCTATACAAAGCTGATTTTTTATAGTTCAGTAGGTCGTTGTAAATCGGAAAAAGTCTTGCAATCACTAGGCAAAATTATACTATTTTAATGAATGAATCAGGGCAAAATTCTACTTAAAATTGATCTTTTTAAGAGAAAAATTTTGGATGTTCAAAAATAATTCTACTACTTTTGTTCCCATTTTCACTCCGATTATATGGCAAAAAATCTAGTTATTGTAGAGTCTCCAGCCAAAGCAAAAACAATTGAAAAATACCTTGGTGCTGACTTCAAAGTTGTGTCCAGTTATGGTCATATTTCAGACCTTCCTGACAAAGAACTAGGGGTTGATGTTGAGCGCAATTTTATGCCAAAGTACACAGTGTCAAGTGATAAGAAAAAACTTGTATCAGAGTTAAAAACCCTTGCAAAAAAGTCAAACACTGTATGGCTTGCAAGTGATGAGGATCGAGAAGGAGAAGCGATTGCTTGGCATTTATCGAATGTACTTGAGTTGCAAAAAGAAAACACAAAACGAATTGTTTTTAATGAAATCACAAAAACTGCGATACAACACGCCATTGAACACCCCCGACAAATCGATCAAAACTTAGTCGATGCGCAACAAGCACGAAGGGTGTTGGATCGACTTGTGGGGTATGAGTTATCTCCAATCCTTTGGCGTAAAGTACAAGGTGGATTATCTGCTGGGCGTGTCCAATCGGTAACGCTTCGTTTGGTTGTTGAGCGAGAGCGTGAAATCGAAAATTTTGTTCCTAAAGAGACATTTAAAGTTCAGGCAAATTTCACCACAGCAGAGGGCAATGCCTTTACTACCGAACTATCTAAAACTTTTTCGAGTGAGCAAGAAGCGTTGGATTTTTTAAATCAAAATATTGAGGCTCAGTTTCATATCGATTCTATCGAAAAAAAGCCAGCTACAAAAGCGCCAGCAGCGCCTTTTACGACTTCAACTTTGCAACAAGAAGCATCGAGAAAGCTTGGGTTTTCTGTCAGTAGAACCATGCAAAATGCACAACGATTGTATGAGGTAGGTTTGATTACCTATATGCGAACAGACAGCGTAAACCTTTCAAAACAAGCCTTGGGACAGGCTGCTTCAGTGATTGAAAGCAACTATGGGAAACAATATGTACGAACCCATCAGTATGTCACCAAAAAGAAAGGAGCACAAGAAGCGCATGAAGCCATTCGTCCAACTGACTTGACTCGAATGGAAGCCAATGTAGAAAATGATCAAAAGCGACTCTACGATTTGATTTGGAAGCGCACCTTGGCCTCGCAGATGAGTTTGGCAAAGCTCGAAAGAACAGTTGCCAAAATCGTTACAGACAATCATCCGCATGCATTTGTTGCGCGTGGAGAAGTGGTTGTTTTTGATGGATTTTTAAAATTATATTTAGAAGGTGTTGATGACCCAGCAGATGAAGATCAGTCGCTGCTGCCAGCAATGAAAAAGGGTGAGCTTGCCCACGTAAAACAAATCGTTGCTACACAACGCTTCAGTCGACCTCCTTATCGATACTCAGAGGCATCACTGGTCAAAAAATTGGAAGAGCTTGGCATTGGAAGACCATCAACCTATGCACCTACCATATCAACTGTTCTCAATCGTAAATATGTTGCCAAAGGCACACACGAAGGAGATCAGCGAACATACAAACAACAACTACTCAAGGATAACAAACTGACAACTGAAAACAAATCTGAAAAAACAGGCTCCCAAAAAGGCAAACTTATTCCGACAGATATTGGTTTTTTGGTCAATGACTTTTTGATCAACAACTTCAAGGACATAGTTGATTATGGATTTACGGCAAGTATCGAACAGGATTTTGATCGAGTTGCAACAGGAAATTCTGAATGGGAGTCCATTATGAAGCAATTTTACTCGAATTTTCATCCAGTTGTAGAAGATGTTAAGAAAAACGCTACGCGAGAAACAGGGCAGCGAATTTTGGGAACAGATCCAAAAACAGGTCGTCAATTGAGTGTTCGCCTTGGAAAATTTGGCCCAATGGCACAGGTAGGTACTGTTGACGATGAAGAAAAGCCATTGTTTGCTTCAATTCCAGATACACTTAGTTTAGGTAAAATTACTTTTGAAGAAGCTTTAGACTTGTTTAAACTGCCTGCAACGATTGGCGAATATGAGGGATTGCCTGTGCAAGCCAACAATGGTCGTTATGGGCCATATGTGCTTCACAACAAGGTATTTGTTTCCTTGCCAAAGGGCACAAACCCACTCACAGTGACCTTGGAACAAGCCATCTCTTTCATTGAACAAAAACGAAAAGACGATGCACCAATTGCAACCTATGAAGGCCAGGGTGTCACCAAAGGTAAGGGGCGATTTGGACCCTTTATCAAGTGGAATGGGTGGTTTATCAACGTGTCAAAGAAATATGACTTTGATGATCTTTCAGAAAAAGATATCGAAGAACTCATTGAGGCAAAGAAGAAAAAAGAAGCAGAGCGAGTTGTTCGTGTTTGGGAAGATGAAGGCATTCGAATCGAAAAAGCGAGGTGGGGAAGACATAACCTCATCAAAGGAAAAACGAAGGTTGAGCTCAACAAAACAATCGATGTGGCAAATATGACCCTAGACCAAGCCACAGAGATGTTGAGCAAAAAGAAGCCTACAAAAAAGAAAAAAAAATAACAAATGGCGATTGAGTTTCTTATCCCTGTAGCCGAAGAAGTTTTATCACTTCGAACGACTTCAGAGCCACAGACATTGGGGAATAAAATTAAAATTCACACTGAAACAGGAGGGGTTCCGAGCTTCAAAAACAGCAGAATTGCTATTGTGGGGGTTCAAGAAACAAGATCCATAGGTCAGCCCCATCAGCGCAAACAAAACCTAACAGGCATTCGCAAAGCCCTCTACAGCTTATATATTGGAAACTGGAGCAACAGTATCATCGATCTTGGAGATGTCCCCATTGGAGATAAGGAAAGTGACTCATTGAAGGTGCTGCACGATATCGCCAAAGAAATGTATCAACGCAACATTCTGCTGATTGCTTTTGGTGGCAGCCAGGAAAATACCCTTGGCCTTTGTAGTGTGTATAACGAACTGGAGGTTTATTACAATTTAACATCAATAGATTATAAATTTGACTTTGGTGGCGATGGCAATCTCATTTCGCCAGATTCCTATATGTCAAAGCTCATTGCAAACCGACCCAATTATATGTCGAATTTCTGTAACCTTGGTTATCAGAGTTATATGGTAGCTCAAGATGAAATTGACCTGATGGAGCGTTTGTATTTTGAGTCCTTTCGTCTTGGTGCATTAACGCCCGACCTCAGGGTTGTAGAACCCCTAATGCGTGACTCTGATATCCTTTCAATGGACATGACATCAGTCAAATCCAATGAGCTTCAAGGTGGTTTGACACAAGTTAATGGATTTACAGCACAACAATTTTGTGCATTGGGGCGTTATGTTGGTATCAGCGATAGGGTTCGATTTGTAGGGATTCAGAATATTCCAGACACCAGAGCCGCTGCGAATTTGACAGCTCAAACAATGTGGTATATCATAGAGGGTATGCATTTTAGAGTGAATGAATATCCTTTTTCAACAAAGGAAAATGGTGTAAAGTATGTAGTTTCGTGTGATAATCAAGACTTGGTTTTTTATCAAAGTTCGGTGAGTAAACGCTGGTGGTTGGAAGTACAAGCAGAACAGGACTCTAATCAGGAAATCATGCTAATTTCATGTGCTGAAAATGATTTTTATACAGCAGAAAAAGGGGTGGTTCCTGAGCGTTGGTGGAAGGCCATTCGTCGAAGTATAATTTAAAATGTATATTTTTGTCAACAGTATTGTTAATAAATATCTTAATTTCGCACACGTAATGAGAAGCATAACCGCATTACTTGCTTTATTAATTTTAGTCTTGAGTTGTGGAAAACGCGATCAAGGTGAGTTAATTGGAGTTAAGACAAAAAAGTTTATCAAGGTAAACCCACATGGGATGGTTGAAATCCCTGGTGGGTCTTTTATTATGGGTTCTTCCGACGAGGATATCATTGATGTGCAAAACGATATCACTCGAACCATGACTGTCCGAACCTTCTACATGGACGAAACCGAAATCACCAATCGAGAGTATATGCAGTTTATCGAATGGGTGAAAGACTCCATCGTGAGAACCAAACTCGCAGAAAAAGCAGTCTATGTAGCCTTGGGGGTTACGCAAGACAACACTAAGGATTTTAAAGATATAGAGCAGACCTGGTCAGAGTTTAATGATCAAGCCGAGTCTTTGGTCGATGAAAACTCGGATGGTGTAGGTGAAATTAAAATGCCCAACCTCGATAATCTTTCAGATGAAAACGAAAACTTTAGCAGTCCAGAAGATTTCTATACTGCCGAAAAAGGAGAAATACTCACGTATTTCCCTGCCATAGCCGACTATGTTGGGGTTGAAGAATCTGATGGCGACGCTGGCGAAGAATTTAGTGGACTCAATGGATATCAATTACTTCTTCGCTACAGAGCCGAAAACCCTATTGTTTTGTGGCTTAGGGATAGAAATAAGCCTGATAGCGAATATCACAACTATCTCCCCTTAGATAGAGATACTGATATTTTTTGGGAGAGAGAAGATTATCCAGACATCCACTATGCAGAAGTGATGGAAGATGAGGTATATCTTCCCGAAGAAGAATGGTATAATGGCGTTCGATCTATTGACACTAAAATATTGGTTTATCGCTATTCAGAACTAAAGACTGATAGTTTGGTCAATGATATGAAGAATCCAAACTTAGTAGATAACATAAAGCGTTCTGATTACCTCGTTCACGACGCTGTTCGCATTTATCCTGATACGACAGTTTGGATCAAAGACTTTAAGTACAGTTACAACGAACCAATGTTTAACGAATATTTTTGGCATCCTGCTTATGCTGATTATCCAGTAGTGGGGATCAGCTGGAAGCAGGCAAAAGCATTTGCGAATTGGAGAACAAAATACAGGAATGATTATTTAAGAGGAGAAAAAAATAAAACAACAGTAGGCCAGTTTCGACTGCCAACTGAAGGAGAATGGGAATATGCTGCTCGTGGTGGTAAGCAATCTGCAATTTACCCTTGGGGTGGGCCTTATTTGGTTGACAATCGTGGGGATTTTCTTGCAAACTTTAAACCTAAACGAGGCGATTACTCAGCTGATAACATCGTTTACACTGCTGAGGTAGATTCCTATGAACCAAATGATTTTGGACTGTACAATATGTCTGGAAATGTAGCTGAATGGACCTCATCACCTTATTATAATGAGAGTTATGAGTTCAACACAACTTTTAACCCCGACGTGTATATGCCAGGGAATGAAAGAAAAGTAGTGCGAGGAGGCTCATGGAAAGATGTTGCCTACTTCTTAAAAGTTGGAAGTAGAGATTACGAATACGCCGACAGTGCAAAGAGTTATATAGGGTTGCGTTTAGTACGTGACTATTTAGGGTCAAACAGTAGATAATTTAATAGCAATGAAGAAAAAGTTTTTTATACCGGAAAAATACTTAGAATTAATTTTTGGACTTGGAGCATCAGTCGTTATTGTTGGTGCACTTTTGAAAATTACACACAAGGATTTCATATTTAGTGGGAACACATGGCTAACAGCTGGACTCATAACTGAGGCAGTGATTTTTATGATTGCAGGTCTTAGAGGCTATGCTGTCACAACCGAGGATGATGGTTCTGATGAAGTAAGCCCAGAGGCTGCAATTTCTGACGTTTCTAAAGAAGTAGATGCGCTGAAAGAAGCCTTTGCGTCTGCCACCAACCAAATACAAAATTTGACAGGAAGTTTACAATCTGCTGCAACTGCGGCAGCAACAATTAAGGTTCCTGAAAATTTTCAAGTAAACGTTGATGAGCTAAACAACCGCCTCGCTTCGGCTAGTGTTTCTGTTTCGCAAGTACAAGACGTTTACAATAATATCGAAAAAAGCTTGGATGGTCAGCCTGAAGCGCACAGAGATGTTGTGTCTGCAAGTGATAAGCTTGTAGTGCAACTAGAAGAAATGAACTCTCTTGTGAAGCAGCTAAACGAAAAGTACTCTGCGATTTCTAAAGCAATGGGTAATTAAATAATATCAACGATAACTAATGGCAGCAGGAAAACAAGATTCTAGGCAAAAAATGATAAACATGATGTACCTCGTGTTTATCGCCATGTTGGCTTTGAATATTAGTAAGGAGGTACTCGCCACTTTGGGTATTTTGAATGATGAGATAGAAAATTCGATACGATCCAAAAGTGAAAAAAGTGAAGAACTTTATGGCTTGTTCAAGCAAAACGCAGAGAACCCAAGCTATTCATTTGCGAAAGAGTGGGCTCCTATCATAGAAGATGCCACCAACGAATACTATTCATTTATCCAGGGAATAAAAGATACGTTATTACTAGACAAAGACGGGAAAAATAAATATAAAAAAGATGTCGTAATCAAAGACGGCCCGAACAAATCAGATACCTTACGCATTACAAATTATCAGACGATGGACAAGTCACTCGATCTTGATGATATGTTTTTTGAAGGTAACAACTACGATAGCTTGGGTGTAGTGTTCGTCGACAAATTCAAATCATATTCTTCTTTGATGAGTTCTATTATCGATTCTATTGCCTTGCAAGAAAGCCGATTGACTGTCAAAAGAACACCACACGATTTTTCAATTAGTAAAGATCTGTTGAGCAGAAGTTTTAAATTTCAGGATTCTGTTGTGAACTCAGAAGGAACAATCCAACCTTATCTTGATTACAACTACAAGGGCTTTCCGAAAATCGCTTCTCTCTCTAAACTCACAAAGCTACAATCTGATGTTCGTGAATTAGAACTTCAAATGGTGGATGCGTTTAACACGAAAATTTTAAGTGATGGTAGTGCTGTAAACATCAACACCTCGAAGTCGCTATTGAATGCAAAATCAACTTATTTCGTTGGTGAGCGCATCAATGATGCCAAGATACTCATTGGCCGAATTGCAAGTGACTTTCAGCCAGATTCTGTTTCGATTAAAATCGATAATCGCCAATTGCGACAGGGTAGAGACTTTACTATAGAAGATGGCGCCATTAACCTCAATTTAATCTTCAGTTCAGGTGGGGAAAAGAAAATTACAGGAGATTTATTTTTCTCTGATGCTGACGGAAATCTTGAACCAATCCCTGTTGAACAAACCTTAGTGGTGAACAATCGTACTGACTTTTTCATCGAGATTCCACGAATGAATGTGTTGTATCGAGGATTGCCAAACGAAATACGTGTTATTGACCCTGAAATTCAGCAAACTAATATGACACTTCGATCTGGCTCTGCAGATATTATTCGTGGGACAAGCAGCACTTTTGAAATCATACCCAAGAGCAATGTTAAAAGTGTTAAAGTTACTGTAGGAGATCGTTCAAATTCAAGAGTAAAAAAAGAAAAAACGTTTAGAGTAAAAGACCTACCTGAAATGGAAAGTTCTTTACTATACAGTAATAATTTCTTTACAAGTTCTACAGGAATCAGTAAAAGAGGACTCCAAAGAGGTAGATTGACTGCCAAAATCCCTGATGATTTTGATTACGAGCTAACAATTGAAGTGGTGAGCTTTACATTCCAAATTGGAAATTCAGCCCCCAGGGAAATCAAAGGCGATAAACTCAATGAATTGTTTGCAGTTATCGAAGCACAGCCAAAGGGAGCTAGAGCTTTCTTTGACAATGTGATTTCTCGAGCCTACTTTAATTCTGGTGGCAAGAGACGCTATGTAGAAAATGTAAAGGTTAAAGATTTCAACATTAAACTTAGATAACGCCATGAATAAGTTCATTTACATTCTTGCTTGCTTGCTGGTTACTGCCTCCTATGGGCAGTTCAACTTGTTGAATGCTTCATCCCCAGATGAAGTTGGTAAAAAGACTGAAAAGCAACTAGAACTGGACTATAATGAACCCTTAGTTTACCCATATGTTGATGATAAAGACATACTTTGGAGTAAAGTTGTGTATGAGTACATTGATGGCTATGAGCAGTTTAATTACCCACTGTTTTTTCCAACTCAGGATTCACAGTTCTCAGAAGACCGTAAATCTCTTTGGCGGATTCTAAGAGAGTATTTGTATGAAAGTGAAGACTCAATTACGGTTTACGATGCTAACTTTAGAAATTTCAATGTTAAATTTACTTATAACCTAAGAGAGCCAAAACCTTCCGACGTAATCGGAGATCAATTTTACTTGGTAAACACAAAACTCCCAGGTGACGAAACAGACTACAACCTCGACGGTGTCGTGGATGAAAATGACGTTGAATACTTACCATCCGAAAATATTGTTGGGTATAACCTGAAAGGGGTATGGTATTTCGACAAGAAGTATGGAGAGCTTCGCTATCGCTTGATTGGTATCCAACCTGTTGGGTATACTGCATTTGATCTTGGCGCTGCTCAAATCGCTGCCGAGAATGATGGGAATGCTCTAAAGCCTGTTGCCTTTTTCTGGCTTTGGTATAAAGATATACGTGAGGTGTTACACAAGCACTATGTCTTTAGTGACAGAAACAATTCCAAGCGAATTACTTTTGATCAACTACTTCTTTCTCGAAAGTTTCACACTTATTTGTACCGAATTGACAATGTGATGAACGATCGTGATTTATTGAACACGCCATATATCAATGATGACCCTTATTTGCGAATCACTGAATCACAACGCCTCAAAGAAATCATTCGAAACTTTGAGCATGATATGTGGAGTAACTAGTTGCCAACAATCATCTCTTTTTCTTTCTTATGCATCTAATTTTCTAAAGTGATCGACTATATTGTTGTTGGACTTGGATTATCAGGAATTTCCTTTTGCCATCAACTCCAAAAGCATCAGCATTCATTTGTTGTCATTGACAACGGAAAACAATCTGCTAGTCGTGTTGGATCGGGCTTATTCAATCCCATTGCCCTCAAGCGCACCAAACCGGCATGGATGGGCCATCAAATGATGTCAACCTCGTTGCCGACCTACAAGGCATTAGAAATAGAGCTTGGCGTTCGCCTTATTCATCATGCCTCGATTTTGAAAATCATGCATCAAAAGGCGGATATCAATGACTGGCACCAAGCAAGTGTGCAAGACGATTGCAGACCTTATATGAATCCAAACATACAGCAAAATATAAACCCAGGTATTCGTGCAGCACTTGGTTTTGGAGAGGTGACGAATACAGGTTGGGTGGATACTGCATTGCTTGTTGATGAGTTCACAACCTATATAAAAAGCAAGGAAAAGTTGATGCAAGAAACTTTTGAAGCTAATGACTTGCAAATAGACGACAACTGTGTTCGCTATAGAGATATCAAAGCCAAACACATTGTTTTCACCCAGGGTGTTGGAGGACTGACACACAACCCATGGTTCTTACAAGTTCCACTGCAGCAAAAAAAGGGGGAGTTGATGATCATTGAGAGTAAAGATTTGCAAGAAAAAAGCATCATTAAAGGAGGTGTATTTATGATACCCCTTGGAAATCATAGATATCGAGTAGGTTCGACCTACAACTGGAAAGATCAAAACGAAGGGCCAACACAGAAAGCGCAACTAAGGCTACAACAACAGTTGGAAAAAATGATTCAAGTTCCCTATCATATTGTGAGTCAATCTGCAGGCTTTCGCCCCACCATTCCCGATAGAAAACCTGTCATAGGGGTTCATCCACAGTTTTCACAACTTGCGATTTGCAATGGTATGGGTTCTCGAGGGGTATTACAAGCCCCTTTTTGCGCTAGATTGATCTATGATTTTATCGAAAAAGGGACTCCTATACCTTCTGAAATCAGTTTGCATAGGTTTAAAAAATAGAATTTTAGCCCAAAATCGAGAAATTAACAGTGTTGAGATACATTTTTTTCGATTTTTTCAGAATAAAAAAGAAAAACTCTTTTCCATGGAATTGAAGATTGAATTTTAAACTAAATTAATGATAAGTTACTCATAATCAAGTAGATACATATATTTTTTTATCATTTTAATGATTTTGGTCGATCTGATGGCAATCAATTAAAAAATATCAACCTTATAAAAAAAGGGGTTTTATTTCGATAATTTGTTAACAAAAGGGATAATATGAGAAAATTTACGTATTTTAGATACAAATTATTAATCATGGCTTATTCATTTGAAAATAGTAAAGGAAAAACGTATTACTTACACACCAAAGATGTAACTCTTAAGGGTGGTAGAAACCAAACAATTTATTACTTTGCAAAAGATCAACGCAGCAATGCATGTGATTTACCAGCTGGTAAGAAAGTTGTTGAAAACGAAAGAACAGGACTTCCTTTTGTAAAGTCTGTTTAAACAATACGTTTTGACAAAATAAAACCCCGAGTAATCGGGGTTTTTTTATACATGGTTTTTTGATTGCTATCGCTTGTACACGATACTTGCCACGATTCCAGTAATAGCGTAAGTTATTACCCAAAAAATGCCATCAATCAAGTGCCCTATTGCAGTGATTCGCAATTCTGTTCCATACATGACAAGTCCAACTCCAGCACCAAAAAAGAGCCCAATCAATACGCCTAATTGAATGCCACTAGTAATGCTGTAGGAATCCTTATCCCATCCTTCACAAATGGATGAAAATATATAGGCCATAATGAGACAGCCTAAGGTAAGAGGGAGAAGCAGCATATCTTCCCCTCTCGAAACGTCGTTCTACATTTGACTTTCGAAAAAGTCTGCAGCGAGATAAGAATAAAAAATCCAAGGTAAAAAGTAAATCGGTACAAAAGTTGCGAAAGTAGGGATGATTCTATTTTTACTAAACATGATATTAAGAATTTGGTTAAACAGTATTAATATAATAAATCTATTGACCTATGAAATAGGCCATAATGAAATATGGGTGCTATCTTTGTATCAACTATGATGATTCGTACAGAATTTGTTCCTACAGGTGGGGAGATGGAAATTTCCTTATTCAAAACCACTTGTACAGCACCGAGCAACATTGCTTTGGTGAAATACTGGGGAAAAAAAGAGTTACAAATCCCTTGCAATCCCTCTGTTAGTTTTACTCTCGATCAATGTCGCACAACAACCACTGTTCGATTTGAAAAACAACTTGATGCAAAAGATGATGTTGTATTTACAATTCAATATGATGGAAAACCTGCGCCTTCATTTGAACCCAAAATCAAAACCTTTATCGATAGGTTACTGCCCTATGCTCCTTATCTAAAGCAGTATAGCCTTGCAATCGATACATCAAATTCTTTTCCCCACAGTAGTGGAATTGCTTCGTCTGCATCTGCTATGGCTGCGCTAGCTGCCGCGATCATGGATTTTGAAAAGCAACTTTATCCTTCAATGACAAATGATCATCAAACGAAAAAATGTTCCTTTCTAGCTCGATTGGGGTCGGGTAGTGCAGCGCGAAGCGTCGAAGGGCCAGTTGTGCTTTGGGGAGAACACGCCAATACTCCCGAAAGCAGCAATTTATTTGGCGTTCGATGGACCAAAGGGGCAGAGGTGTTTAATACCTTCAGAGACACTATCCTTTTGGTGGATAAGGACGAGAAAGAAGTGAGCAGCACAGTGGGGCATAATCTTATGCACAATCATCCCTTTGCTGAAAGTCGTTTTTTGCAAGCAGAAAAAAACTACCAAGCATTGCTTGGTGTTTTACAAAATGGAGACATGAGTGGCTTTACCAACATTGTGGAGCAAGAAGCATTGAGCTTACATGCCATGATGTTGACCTCTTCTCCATCATATATTTTGATGCATCCCAACACATTGGAAATCATTCAAAGGGTGCGAAATTTTAGAAACAAAACTGATTTTAACCTCACTTTTACTCTCGATGCTGGGGCCAATGTTCATTTGCTTTATCCTGAAGATCAATCAAAACACATCGTTGAATTTATTGAATCGGACTTAGGTCAGTTTTGTCAAAACAAGGAATTGATTCACGATCGGGTTGGAATGGGACTAAAAAAAGCGTAGTTTTATCACATGAAAGGGCCATTGTTTTACGCCAAAATTTTACTCTTTGGAGAATACGGAATTATCAA
>Ga0160423_10003242_pt1 | contig 13569 bp, 11 predicted proteins | sample CRUFie14St8metaG_FD_108191 | JGI IMG/M metagenome (GOLD analysis project Ga0160423, IMG submission 108191) | Marine microbial communities from the Costa Rica Dome - CRUD Field 142mm St8 metaG | ecosystem: Environmental > Aquatic > Marine > Oceanic > Photic zone | place: Costa Rica: the Eastern...
AACGTATAAAGAAATGATGCAGATGCGTCGTGATATACGGGCAAAACGTGAGCGGATAATTTATAAACAACGGAGAAGGCAGCGAAGAATGTTAGATGTTTCAGCAATTATTCTTGCTTTGATGTTTTCTGGGGGAATTGTTTATGCAACGGTATCGATCATAAGGAGTGCGGGATGAAAAACATATTGGCGTTTGCGGCTATTTTGACAACGATGATTGTTTCTGCGGATACAGTGATTTTGTATGACGATGGCAGTCAGTATACGGTTGAAGATAACGAGCATATTTTTATAAGCAACTATCAAAAACTTTATTATCAACAAAGATACAGCAGGGGTGATGTGTTGTTTCATTTAACACTGCCAAATACAAAACGTGATGTTGAGTATGTTGAAAATCCAAACCCAGTGGGCAGTCACGAGTGGTGTGAGTCTCACGACCTTCATGCAAATGGCTACACCTTTGAAGATCATGCTTGGTACAAGTCATGCGATTCTAATAACGATGGTGTTTATGACCTTTGTGATTGGTATGAGCCGACAGGCATTTCGACATTTGATGAAATTGAGTGGCAAGACAAGTGTAATGATGGCGATCCTTGGGATGGCTCATAGGCTGGTATGCAGATAATGGCAGATGAAGGTTTGAAACAGGTAGCAGACACTGTATCGGTTGCAACAGGTGTTGGTGCATTGGCTGGTGTATTGCCTGCTATTAGCGCATTGTTGACGATTGTTTGGATGTCTATCCGAATATGGGAGACAGACACTGTTCAGCGCATTTTTGGGCGAGGTAAGTCGTAATGCTACAAGCATTGATTGGGCCGATAGCTAACCTTGCATCTGGTTATCTGAGCAATAAGCACGAGCAGGCCCAGGCCAAACATCAGGCCAAACTACAGGTAATACAAAATGATGCTGATTGGGAAAGTAAGATGGCTGCGGCATCAGCCAACAGCTGGAAGGATGAGTTCTGGACTATTGTTCTCGCAGTGCCGCTCTTTTGTTTGGGTTACAGCGTTGTTGTTGATGACCCCGCTATTCTTCAGCGCGTTTCTGACAGTTTTTCTGCTTTGGATACTCTGCCAGATTGGTATCAGTATTTATTATTTCTTGCAGTATCTGCGAGCTTTGGAATCCGTGGTGCTGATAAGCTGATGAAGCTCAAGGGAGGTAAATAATAATGAGTCAAGAGTTTTATGATCAATATGTGGATCCCAATGTAACATTTGCAGATATTTTTGAGTTAGTTGATTTTTTACAAGGAAAAATTGAACGAACTCCTGGCTCAAAGGGCGCCAAGCCTATTCAGTTTGCTCTTAATAAGTTTGAAGAACTACTTGCTGCCTACGAAAATGGTGATGTAACACTGCAGGACTTGAAAGATTTTGATCCTGGCGTGTTGGGCAACATGCCTCAGTGGGTAGAGTTTTTTAATAATTTTATTGCTGGAGAAGAGGGCACTGTATTTGGTTATCCAGAATCAACCGGAGAAGGCGGGGACGAGGGGGTAATTTTGCCCCCACTACTGCCGCCATTACCTACCGATGATGAAAATAATGAAGGCGATGACACTGCCGCCGGTGGTGGCGGTGGATCAGGAGGAGAAGAAGGCGGTGAGGCCGGTGCCAGTGATGATGGTGGTGAAGCCGGTGGTAGCGATGACGGTGGTGGTGATACCGGTGGTAGCGATTCTGGTAGTGATGACGGCAGTACTGACTCTGGTGGCGGCAATCTTGACCAAGGGGATGGAGAAGGGGAAGAGTCAACGCCTCAGTATTTTGAGGTTGATGAAGATGGCAATGTTTACATTATTGTTAGACCCGGAGATTTTGCAGAAGGGTCAGGTTGGGACGAAGATGGTTTTTGGACCGGTGAATGGAAAAAAATTGGCAATATATATGATGGAACTGGCGCCTGGTGGGAAGATTTTGAACCAGGTGGAATTTATGGTGAGCATGGTGAATTAATAATTAGACCTGAGTCTGATCCTGATCCTGATTCGGATGACGATGACGACGATGATGACGACACTACTGATCTTACGCCAGATCCTGATCTTTTTGGTACTGGCTTTATTGATGACGGCGGCGATGACGGCGGCGATGACGGTGGTGGTGATGACGATGGCACGGGTGGCAGTGATACCGGCGATGGCACGGGTGGCAGTGATACCGGCGATGGTTCTGACACAGGTGGAGGAGATACCGGCGGAGGAGATACTGGTGGTGGAGACACCGGTGGAGGAGATAGCGGTAGTGGAGATGGCGGTGGAGGAGATACAAGCACCGGTGGCGGTGGTGATGACGGTATAGACACTGGTACCGGTGGCGGTGATGATACTGGTGGTGGCGGTGATGATACTGGCGGCGGCGGTGGCGGCAGTGATGGCGGCGGCGGTGGCGGCAGCGGTGGCGGAAATGGCTCTGGTGGCGGTGATGGCTCTGGTGGCGATGGCTCCGGCGGTGAAGGTGACGGTGGTGATGGCTCTGGCGATGGCTCTGGTGGTGACGGCAGTGGCGATGGTCTAGGCGGAGGTGATTCAGCATTTGATCCAGATAAGCGTTCTGCATATTTACCTTTTGTTGTTCCAGATCTTTATGATGTTCCTCAAGAACGTGGAATGTTTTTATCACAAATTGGACAACCAGAATCCAGTTTAATGTTGGATGATTTTTTTATAAGAGACTTTAATCGCAAAATTAATCGCAAAAATGGAATGCTGGTATGACTTACTTAAATTTAGTAAATAATGTATTGCGTCGATTGCGTGAAGATACTGTCACTACAGTAACAAATAATACCTATAGCACTATGGTTGGTGACTTTGTAAACGATGCAAAAGAAATTGTTGAGTCAGCTTGGGATTGGTCAGCTTTGCGAACAACATCAGGATCTCCACTCACGATTACAACATCTTCTGGAGACTTTACTTATTCGTTAACTGGTAGCGGTGACAAAGGCAAAGTTTTAAATCTTATCAATGATACATCTAATCTTATGATGCAGTATCAAACACAAAATTGGTTTGATGATAAGTTTTTGGTTCAGAATCCAGCATCTGGTGCGCCTGAGTATTATACCTATAATGGTGTTGATGCTAATGGTGATACTCAGATTGATGTTTATCCTAAGCCAGATGGCGTCTACTCGTTAAAATCTAGAATTGTTATACGCAAAACAACATTGAGCAGCGATTCAGATACTCTTGCTATTCCTAGCCAGCCTGTCATTCATTTGGCAGTCGCTTTATTAGCCAGAGAGCGCGGTGAAACTGGCGGGACCTCTACAGCAGAATACTTTTCTATTGCCGATAAGTATCTTTCCGATGCTGTTGCACTGGATGCTCAAAAACACCCTGAAGAAACAATTTTCTATACACCATAGGAGCAGTCGTGGCATTACCGTTACAAAGCATTGATCTGATTGCCCCTGGGTTTAAGGGATTAAACACAGAGGATTCGCCTTTGGCACAGGACCCTGCATTTGCAGAGGTTGCTGATAATGCTGTGATTGACAAGCGCGGTCGTATAGCGTCTCGGAAAGGCATCAGCGTTCTTACGACAAATAAAACTGTTTTAGGTACTGATTATCTACACAAAGTTCATCAGTTCTATGATGATTCTGGCAATGATGTAATTTTTAGCACTGGCAACAACAAAATAATGACTGGTACAACTACGCTGGTCGATGTTACTCCAGGTTCATATACAATAAATGCTAATAACTGGAAGATTGTTAACTTCAACAACAAGGCATATTTTTTTCAGAGAGGTCTAGAGCCGCTTGTTTATGATAATGCAACAGGATTGCGGACATTTGGTACGGTTACTGGCACAACAACAGCAGCTACGCTTAAGTGTAATGAGGCTATAGCATCGTTTGGGCGTTTATGGATAGCAGATAATGCATCTGAGGCTCAAACAGTATATTGGTCTGACTTGTTGGATGGAGTTGATTTTACTGGTGGCTCAAGCGGCTCTATAAACGTATCAAAAGCATGGCCTGATGGCCATGATGTGATTGTTGGTCTGGTTGCCCACAACAATTTGCTTGTTATTTTTGGTGAGCATAGCCTTTTGGTTTATCAGAACGCCGACACTCCTGCTGTAATGAGCTTAGCTGATACCGTTTCTGGCATTGGCGGCATTGATAGAGGCTCAATACAGTCAATGGGGACAGATGTATTGTTTTTGTCTGACTCTGGGCTGCGTAGCCTTGGCAGAACAATACAAGAAAAGTCTTTGCCACTATCCGATTTAAGCAAAAATGTAAAAACAGACCTAACTTTACTTGTTGCTGCCGAAACAGACCCAATCCAATCTGTATACAGCCCTGAAAACTCATTCTATTTACTTTGTTTTCCAAGCCAGCAAACTGTTTTGTGCTTCGACCTTAAGATTAAGCTAGAGAATAATGCTTATAGGGTTACTCGGTGGACATCTGTTAAGCATAAATCCTTTGGACGAGACAAGGATGGGACACTTTACATTGGCTCTACTGATGGAGTGGGCAAATATGATGGGTATAAAGACAATACCTCTACATATCAGTTTAGATATACCAGCCCTGGCCTGACGTTTGGCAGTCCTAGCAGAACAAAGCTAGTAAAAAAGATTAGGCCCACGTTGGTAGGCTTGAATGATGGAACGGTATTCGTTAAGTGGGCATACGACTTTAGCACTGCGTTTAAAAATTATGAGATCAATATTGGAGATCAAAATCCAGCATTTTTTGGCACAAGCGAATATGGTGTTGGTACGTTTACTGGGGGTTTGTTAGTAACAAGAACGTCTGTGCAAGGCAGTGGTAATGGTGCTGTCGTAAGCATAGGGCTTGAATCAAGCATTAATGGTGCTGTGTTATCAATACAGGAAATTAACGTGTTAGCGTTGGTGGGCAAAACAATATGAGCAATTACAGCAAGACAACAAACTTTGGTGCTAAGGATACATTGCCCTCTGGCGACAGCGCCAAGATTATTCGGGGTAGCGAGTTTGATACGGAGTTTGATGCAATAGCTGTTGCATCTGCAACAAAAGCTGATCTTGCTTCGCCTACATTTACGGGAACCGTAACGGTGCCAAACTTGTCAATTACAGGCAACCTGGTTGCTAACATAGGAAGCTCTGATGCCGTCACGATTGATGGAGGAACATACTAATGTCTATCTTTAGTGACATTGCTGGATTAGCGGCAATAAATGCAGCTTATAACAGGTTGGCAAATGTTGGCGCTTCAACTCAATCTGATGCAAATCAGCTTGCAGCTCAACTTAAAAGCGATGCTGAGTTTAAGCCCTTTGCTGTTTCTAGTGGAACTGGCAGATCATATATTGGCGATAGAGGGTCTTTAGATGTTAGGCCTACTGGTGTAGCTGCAGATATTCAAGATGCTCTTTTGGCTGAAGGGATGTTTAACATTGGCCCTGCTTTTGGTTCAAGCGCAGTAGGCAGACTTGGCGGTGAGTTTCTTGGTCGCTCTAGTGATGAGCTTGACCGTAGCTTGCCAACATTTGATGCTACTAATCAGCTTGCTATGCAAAATCTAGCGTCTGCGGGAGGCTTGTTGGACGAAGCAACAATGAGTCCAATGGCAAGAGAGCAGGCTATTTTTGAGCGTATACGTGCAGCTCAATCTCCAGAGGAGCAACGACAGCGTTTACAGCTAGAGGAGCGTCTTGCATCTCAAGGCAGACTGGGCGTTTCAACCAACCTATATGGCGGAACACCAGAGCAGTTAGCTCTTGCTAAGGCACAATCAGAAGCGCGAAATACGGCTATGCTTCAAGCCATGCAACAAGCGCAGGCTGAGCGTGAATTTGCTGGTCGCCTGGGCACTCAGCTTGCAACCACGGGCGCTGGTTTAGGACGATCTGCACAGGATTTATTAGCAGGCCGACAAGCGCGTGGGCTTCAGTTGGGTCAGGCAGGACTAGGAATGCTGAGCGGCCAGCAGGCGCTTGAGACAGATCAATTGAGGAGAGCTTTGGCGGCAACGCAGGGTGCGTTTATTCCTCAGTCAGCGGCTCTTGACGTTACTCAGGCGGGGCTTACCGCTGGTGGTATGGCGCAACAGGCACAACAGTTTGGTGCTGGATTGTTTGGTGAAGCTACAGTCACAGGAATTGAATCGTTACTTGCTTCTGGTCTTGGTCAAGGTGATCTTCTTGGTGAGGTTGGTGCTGGGGTATTAGCCGCTGGTGCAGCAAGTGACGACACAGGACTGTTTGACAAGCTTCAAGAAATTTTTTCTGACATTAGGCTTAAAGAAAATATTAAGTTTGTTGGTCGAAACCAAAATGGATTTAATATTTACAAGTGGGATTGGAATAACAAGGCTAATGAGCTTGGCGAGTTTGGCTCAGATGTTGGAGTTTTGGCTCAAGAGCTTCTTGAGACGCATCCTGAGCGTGTAAGCGTGAATGATAGTGGATATTATCAAGTTAACTATTCTGGTATTTGGAGATAAATCATGGCAAGAAGTTTTGGATCGCCTATTCCGAGAACGTCTCTTCCAAATTTAAGAATAAATAGAAGCTTGTTGACTAATCTTGCAAACCCAAGCTTTTCAAAATCAGTTGGAGAGGCGTTTGGCAAAGCAGTGCTTGGCCCCGAACTCAGGAAAGAAAAAGAAGAGGACAAAGCATTTTTTGAGGGATTGTTAAAAAGTGCTGGTGAAGGCAATACATCTGCTATTGGCAGCATGATTGCTGCAAGAGGGGCAGAAGACAGAGACCTTCCTACAGTTTTGCAAGGTATTGGCATGATGACCTCTGGTGCAAAACAGCAAGGTTTAATAGATATTGATAGCAATTTAGATATATATGCTGATCCTACAAAGTCTGCTGCTGAAAGAACTGCAGCTTTGACTCGTGCTGAAACTCTTGCTTTTTCCAACAATATAGGAATGACACCACAAAGCTTTCAGTCACTTGTGAATGGTGCGGCAACACGATTTGAAACAACCCTAAATAATCGCGCAAGGTCTTTAGTGTCTGCTAATCCACAAACAGCAGTGAGTGAATATAGGGAGTTATTTGGCTCTGAAGAAACATGGCGAGTAGAAGAGGCTCTTAAACAACAAACTGCTACACGAGCTTCAATTTCAAATCAGTCAACAGCAGCATTTGTAGCATCCCAACAACCCGATATTGCTCGTTTAGAAACTGCTATAGCACAATTTCAAAATATTCCTGTTGATCAATGGGACATGGATCAACTTAGATCATTATTTCAACAAAGATTTAATATTGCTCAGAGTATTGTGGATAAGGGCGGCGAAGCTGATCCATCAAAATTTATTGGTGGCGCTGAAAAGTTTTATGATGCTGCATACAAGGTTCAAGATGAGCGCAATATTCGCGTTCAGAATGAGATAGATACCAGGGTTGCCACTCAAAAAGCTTTACTTCACATGAATGGTGCAAATCAGAAGGAATTTACATCAGATCAATATGTAAAAATGATAAGGGATGCATCAGCAAATGCTCCTGTTAATTTATATGTTGATTGGCAAGAAAGTGATTGGGAGGATTTAGAACAGCAAATATTTGACTCACAACAAACAAAAAGAGAAAGACAAGAGCTTATTAGCAATGGCAGACTTGCAGATGGCCATGAAGAATGGTTGTCAAAATATCCAAGTTATTTTGATGGTGATGACGAGTTTACTGATGCATTAAAAACGTACAGAGATCCTAGCACATCGCCTATTGATCGAATACCAGCCGGAACAATAGTTGTAGATAAAATTAAAGCTGCTAAAGAAGAGCAGCGCCAAAACGCCAGAAGTAATGAAAATATTAAGAGACGGGCAACAGATTTTGTAAATGCTTATCTTGGTGCCGGTGATCCAGATGATCCTCGTTATAACCCTAACCTTGTTGTTGAAGGTGGGTTTATGCAGGGGGATAGTGTTTATGATGTAATTCGCAGAGATAAACTTACTGCAAGTGATCGCTATGATGATCTTGTAGCTAGAATTGGAGAAAAAATTAAAGATAATCGAAACGCCGATATGCGATCTACAGTTACGGAGGCTTTCGCAGAGCTTTATGTTAGGACTCCTGGCGAAGAGGGCGTTCAGGCAAGGCAGGCAGTAATAGACGAGCGTATGGAAATAACCAAAGAAGGCATTGCTTTGCGTCAAGAACAACACAAAAAGCAAACAGGCGAGGATCTTTCTGCAGAAGAAGCCGCTATGTTAATCCAGCAGGACATGGCAAATGCTTTGCAGGCTGATGCAGATCGAATGTCAGCTGGCATTCGAAGTACTAGACAAAGAGCCATGGCTAGAGGTGAAGACTCATTTTATGCCCCATCTGTTGATGATTTGACAGAAGCTGCAAGCACTATGACAGGGCTTGATGCTCTTGATGAATTTGCTAGAGAAAATAGAGCGCGTGTAGGCAGAATTGTTCGTGGCGAGGGAGTACCTGTTTACGATAAAGCAAGAAACAACTAACTCTTTTGTAAAGGCGTTGTGAAATGGTTTTGTTAATAAAAACAAGCACTAACGCATCATTGAGGTAAAGTGTTATGGCAACCAGAAATTTGGTTGATGAATCGTCTGAGCCTAAGTCTGATTACGACAAGTGGTTTCAAGATTACTATCAAGGTTATAAAAAACGCCGCACGGAGGAGTTAACGGGTGCCGTTAGGTCTGTTGCTGGCGGTTTAACTTTTCAGCTTGCAGATGAAATAGAGGCATTGATTCGAGCAGGCTCAAAAGAAGAGGGCAACTATGAAGACGAGTTAAAGATAATTCGTGAGCAACAGGATCGCTATGAACTATTAAATCCTGGAAAAGCCTTTGCATTAGAGGCAGGGGGCGCTGTTGCAACAGGATATGGGCTTTCTCGTGGTCTTACTGCATTGGGCGTAACTAGCCAACCAATTCAGTTTGGCATTGAAGCTGGCGCATATGGTGCTGGATCAGGGGACACATTTGAGGAGCGTGTCCAGCTTTCAACAATAGGCGCGGCAAGTGGTTTAGCGTTAGGCAAGTTAATTCAAATGGCAACAACGCCATCGTCCGCTGGTGGATTAAGAACAAAAGCTGATGAACTGGCAGATGAATCTGAAGTTATTGATGATAAAGGCCAGATGCGGGCAATACAAAAAGCCGAAGAAGAAGAAATATACACAGAGGTAGACAATCCTCAGTACACCAGAAAGCCATTGCGTGATGCCCAGACTGCAGGCGAGTTATTTGATGGCATGATTGGTGCTGTTAAAAACTTCTACGATGACAAGTTAACTGGTGTTTCTGACAGGCTTATTCGTAGGGTAAGCGCTCAGGTTGGCGCTAGGTATCAGCGCGCAGATGAAACCGCCCTGCGCGTTATTAACAAAGAGCTTGATGGTTTATCTAAAGAACTTGTCCCTGTAATTAAAGTAATTAATGAAAGTACCAGAGCTAAAGGTGTACTGCTTGACTTTGCGGCAGGCAAGCTTGGCAAAAGTTTTGATGATTCTATTGTACGCCTAGAAAAAGAACTTTCTGAAGAATTAAATACTGAGCACATGGCATTGCTTAAACGCTATATTGGTTACAGTAGTAGAAAAAATCGAGAGCTAAACACTAAGGTATTTGGAGCAGATTTTACACGACAAAAACAAACGGATTTTTCTGGTAAATATACATCTAGACTACTTTCTATTATTGGGGCGAAACCACAAACATCTACTTTAGTTGATGAAGTGTTTAATGCAAGTCAGCTTACCAATCGATTTGAACTTTTTGATGATTTAGGTATAGATGTTAACAACATTAAACAGCTTAACGATTTTAATCAGTCAATAAAAGAGTTAGAAAGCTTAGGGGCTTTAAGAGAATCAGGGGGACTTATTGCTTTTAGGGGGCTGGCAGACGCAACAGAGCCAACATACTTGCATACTCGTAACAGAGGCTATCGTGACAGGCTCAAAGAAAAGGGCATGACTGACGCAGAGATCGAGAAGATGTTTGAAGATCCTGCGTTTGAACAACGAACGCGCGGCTCATATCTTGATGAAGCAGACCCACGTCGACCTGATCCATCTGAGTATGAAAATCCTATTCTTTCTGATATGCGCCGCATATTCAAAATGCAGCGGTTAGCGGAAATACAGCGCAAGTTTGGCGTCCGCATTGATGATTACAAGCAAGGCCCTCGCAAAGACGAAGCACTAATGCGTTCTTCTGTGCCTGTGTTTTTAGGCCAACGCACTGGAGAAATGGCAACTGATCCTATATTGCTTACCCGAAACTATCAGAAAGCAGCTACTGATCCATTGACGCCAGATGAGTTTATGGATGCGTTTGAGTTAACGCTCCGCAACAAAGGAATTAGCGATGAAGGCGCGGCATTTGCTAGAAAGGAAATTACCGAAGCTATAATGGGGCAAGCTAAAACCCCGCACCCATTAATTCAGGCCGCAAACTCCCTGGCGTATGCGGTTACTCTTGCTGGCCCTATGTCTGCCATATTAAACCTTGCTGATATTCCAATGCTTGGAGCAAAGTATGGCGGCGGTGCAGTAAGAGAAGGGCTAAAGGTGGTTAGCCCATTTAAGAAGCCACCTAATGCTGATCTTGAGAAAATGGGGTTGAACAATCAAACATTTGGTGAATTTGTTAATTTAATTAACGATCAGATTGATAACCAACAGGGGTTTATGGCTCGTACTGCTGAGCTAATGAGGAAGGGTACTGATTTTATGATGCGTGGCTCTGGCTTTGCCGCTATGGACCGAGTTGGTAAACGGGGCGTCATGCGTGGTGTTCTTAAAAATGCAACAGATAATGCAAAGGCTGGCAAACTTGCAGATAATTGGGGTTTTTATTTTAACAAAACCGAGCTAGATATTCTTTCTGACCAGCTACAAAAGCATGGCATGGATTGGCAAAATTACACGGGCCGTGGGTCTGAGTTAATAGAGGAGTTAATGTTTGCTGGCCTTGGTCAACAACAGCTAATTAGTGCGGCAGGCAGACCGGCGGCATGGGCGCGCCATCCAAACCTCCGACCCCTGTGGGCGTTGCGAGGCTTTGTTATTAAGCAACAAGCCCTCGCCTTGCGAGAGGTGATGGGGAACATCAAAGCTGGCAAGCCAGAAGAAGCAGCTAAGTTTCTCGGGCGGTACGCAGTTTATGGTGCTGGCGGCTACGCAGTAATTAATGAGGGACGGCAGTTTATTTTTGGCGATGGTGAAGCTTCATTTGGTGGTTTAGCTCGTGGTTATGGTGATGCTGTTGCATCGTTGTTAACAGCCAACACCCTTGGAATGAATGACTATCAGTTTGGTCAAATGAAAACTATCGGCATTTTGCCAACTTTTGCATTAGGTTTAGAGCCAATTGCTACTAGCAGGGCGCGAGATTTAATTAGTACCGGCATTGAGGTGCTTGATAAAGAACGCCCACCACAAGCTTTGCTTACAGAAATTCCATTTTTTAAACAAAGTTTAAGAGCTGGGCGAAATATATCAGAGTTGCTGGATGAGCCAGAAGCCCAAAGTATGTTTGAGGAGGCGCTTCGCCAGCGTAATGACTAATTCCAACTAATAATCTCATAGGTTGGATCAGCCTCAGCTTTTCTAAACTCTGCCCTGTAGTGATTGCTTATTTCTTTTCGCAGTAGCTTGTTAGTTTTTAGAATAGCATTAGCTTTTTCGCGCAGTATGTCCATGTGACCTCCGCCCCAGGTCTTGAGCAGGAAGTCGTGGAACTCTATTGGGTTAGCTGTAAAGTATCTGTGGTGGTATCGACATAGCGTGATAGCATTGTCCATGCTCCACCTGACAGACTTCTTGGCCCTGCCGTAGATGTGAGCGCAGTCAGTGCCTTCTCCGAAACAGTAAACACAGCGGTGCTGGTCACGATGCCGAACACACTTGCTGAACCAATCATCACACGCTTCACGTTTAACACCCACGTTAGGACTCCTTTACTTCGCTTGGAAATGGCACAAGCATTCCTTTGTGTTCTGCAAGCCACCTGACAAGCACCTCAGCGGCTTCGCTAAGCTCCCTTCCAGATAACCCTGCTGTAGATTTTTTGTCGTACATAGCCTTAATGATAGGCTTGTACAGCATTTCTTTTACTAGCACCTCAGTAAACGGCACATCTACTTCGTCGTTAAACGGGTGCGTTGCAGAGTAGCCGCCTTCATTAAGCTTTTCAGCTATCTGCCGAAACCACAGGTGCATGGCATTGTTTTGCTTTTCTGTTCTGCCAGCTGGCTTGATTGAGTACAAGTGATGCTCACCGTTCTCAAGTGCCAGAGTTGCAAAGTTAACAAAAAACTCCAGTTTGTTTTTGTGGTCAACCAACCACTGATGTCCATCTGTCATACAGCACTCCACCATTCGATGATTTGAAAACCTATAGTTAATAGGATGACGCCCAGCAGGGCCATGATATGTTCGCCTAGCTCGTCCATTTTAGAATGCCCAGAATGCCCAAGATGCCCAGCCAGCCCAAGAATTAGGGGGCGGGCAAGGGGAACCCGCCCCGTAAAACATGGGCATGCAGGACAATCTGGGCACTCTGGGCAAACTGGGCAAACTAGAATGACTGCCAGCGATAGAACTTTTTGCCATGTGCGCCTCGTCTTTCTAGTTGAAGATAGTTATCTTTAAGTAAGTCTATGCAGGTTCGTAATGTTTTGCGAGAACATCCGTTAGGATTTACCTCATCATCATTAAGCAACCCGAACAGGTCAGATTGAGAATATGATCTGCCATCTTTCATCACACTACTCAGCAGAACAAACTCATCCTCATACTTGCTCAGTGCTTTGCCAATATTGATTTGACCTTTCTGTTTGTTCTTAAGATCTGATATTTGATCGGGTGACATAAACTGTACGGAGTCAACGGATTCTTCATAGCTAATCAATGCTCCAGTCTGCTTATATTTAAATCCACCCTCAAAGCTGATTTGACTACGATCCTTTTCATTAATTACTAAAAGCTCTTGATGCTCCGCGAACTTGTCATTGAGTGGGTCAAGTCCAAACATATTGTCAACGTCAGCTTTCAGGTCACCTACACCTTCATAGATCAAGCGACCATCCATTGTTCTATGCTTGTTGCAGTGGCCTAGCAAGATCACTGTGCCACCGGCGGCGGCGAACTCTCTGAATACATGCAGAACTTCCCGCATATCAGCCTTGTTTAAAACCGGAGCAAACTTCTTGAGCGTGTCACAGATCACGATCTTGCCATCGGCCTCACCCTCCTGTCGGATAGCAGATAATAAGCGGAGTGCGTCACCCGTATTCCGTAGCCCAGGATCTGGCGAGGTCGCCAACGTCACCATCGTCATGCCGTGTTTGTGACCAAGCTTTGCCTTTTGAAGTACGCCTTTCGCACCGTCATCTTCATTGAAGTAGATGACATCAGATCCTTTGATGAGATTATTACGGATTGATTGAAATAGGTTGCCAAGTATCCAGACCGTTTTGCCTGCACCACTGGGCGCATACACCAAGGTCACAGTGCCTGTCGTAATCATGCCAGGAATCACATCCCGCTCTTTGGCAAGCCGATCCTCTAGCTCTTGGATTCTGTCGTTGATAGC
>Ga0160423_10003243_pt1 | contig 13567 bp, 11 predicted proteins | sample CRUFie14St8metaG_FD_108191 | JGI IMG/M metagenome (GOLD analysis project Ga0160423, IMG submission 108191) | Marine microbial communities from the Costa Rica Dome - CRUD Field 142mm St8 metaG | ecosystem: Environmental > Aquatic > Marine > Oceanic > Photic zone | place: Costa Rica: the Eastern...
AACAGATTCAGTGGTGCTTATGCTAGTAATTTTTATAAGTCCACTGCCTGTTTGATTACGTTTTGGCACATAACTTAAAAGTCTTGCAAGTCTTAAGATTGAATCTCTTCTTTCTGCTGTGTCAATGAAGTTTTCTCTTGCATTTAGATCTGTTCTAAATGATAAGTTTTGACCAAGATAAGCAATAAGATCAATCAGAGCAATGTATTCCGATGATTCAATGTAATCATTAAAATCTTCTGGATAGTTGTTTTGCAGATACTGTATCATTGTTCTTCGAAGAGTATCAAAATCATATGATGTAAAATCACTTTGCTGAAAAGATCTATAGATCTTTTGCCAGTCTTGTGATACTAGTAAACTATTCTGTCTATCTGTTGTGGCCATGTTATGTGTGTATTTATTTTAAGAATAATGTGCGTACTTATTAGTAGCCAGTGCTACCAGCGGTAGGAACGTTAGTAGAAGAGCCTGCAGATACAGAATTACTTGTAACTTCGAGTCCTTGTTGTTCATTAAATGCTAATTGTAAGGATTCTCCTATGTTATAAGGAATATATGTTATGTCTAAGTTGACTGACATTCCGTATTCTCTTTGCAATATTTGAAGAGTATCCAACCTCCATCTAGGATCTTGTGCAACTATATTGATTACATCTTCTTCTACTGACTTGCTTAATTCACCTGTGAATGGTTCGAACAATAGATCCCAAATTATCGTGCCATAATCAGGTAATTCTAGTTTTTCGCCCTTTCTAATATAAAAAGAATTCAGTAGATCCGTCCTTGCTAATTCATAATCATACAAGGTGTTTGAATCAAAATCTCTGTTTACAGTACTAAATCCAACATAACTTTTTATTCTGCGTGGAGTCGCCAACGGATCATTTGTAGTAGTTTTTGTTAATTTTACTTTTGCCATGTTATCCTGCGTTTACGTTTCCTGATCCATTTTGATGTGGATGAGCACAATCGGCTAGATCACCATTTCTAATAACAAATTTTCCTCCTGCTTTGACAGAGCCGGAACTTTGATTAGTGCTATTAGGTGCCGCATGTATACCTATACCATGTCCATTGTGTGGACCATCGCCTTTCACATTTATATCTGCTCCATTAACTTTGACGTTGGAGACTTGTCCATTAGCGAGTGTACCTCCTAATATATCACTTACTCCTATTTTTGTTACTGCTGGCATACTGTATTTACGTCCTTGTGCTTAGGTCGTTTGGCGCTTTTTTGTCTTTGAGCGGTTCAAAATATTCCCTATCAGTTCTATCAGGCGTAACCAATGGTCTTACCTTGTCTTCATGCAATGACCATTCTTCATGCACAGGCACTCTTTTCATAATTGAAGTTAATTGTAAGTTTTTACCCACCGCTGTTACAGACCTTGCATCAGTGCGATATGGAAATACATACTGATCATCTGTGTTTGGAAGTTGATGTACTTGAAGTGGTTGTATTGTGGCCTGCCCTGCTGTAGCAGATTCACCTGCTGTGGTTATTGCAACTGTGCCTGAATTCAAATTGATGATACCTCCATCTATATCAGTGCCTGCATTTGAAACTTGCAGTTTTGCTGAACTTTTTAATGATGTATCCAACACACTGTCTATGTTAACTTTGCCTGTTGTTTTGAGATTAAAATTGCCAACTACAGCATCAGCATCAGTTAAAGTTTGTAAATTAATGTTTGATGTAAGTGCATCATCTTTGTTTGCTGTGTTACCCGCAACAAAATCAATATCACCGGTAGCATGAATCAGCACGTCTTTTCTTGGGATAACATTATCATCTTCGTCCTTTTTACCTACTTGTGATGCCCTTATGTTTACATTTCCTCGCACAGATTCCATTGCAAAATCTTCACCTATTTCAATTCTTCCTTCACCATTTGCTTTGATGTGTGTTTCACCTGCTGATTCAAGACGTATCGCACCTGTGCTAACATTATCAAGTTTGTTATCATGAAAAGCATTTGCATCTTTTCTTGTAGTACCAGCGGCCTTCATGTTTATGTTTCTACCTGCCTCTATATTGACATCTCTATCTGCTTTGAAGTTGAAATCATTTTTAGTATGCACACTTACTGAATCATTTGCAAAGATATCAATTTTTCCATCTTTGGTGAACTCCATCCATGACTTTCCATCTGCTGATCCTATGTAGATAAGTCCTTCGGTATCATGCATCACCAACTGGTGTCCTGTGCGTGTACGCAATCTTATCAATTCATTGGACTTGACTCCAACCACTTCATTGTTTATATTTTCTTGTGGAGTGCCATCATCCATGACAAAGGTATGTCCGCCTTGTCGTGAATTGGCTCTTTTTAAGACTCTTCCATCTTTATCCTGTATTGCTCCATGTAAATTTCCTACATTTGGATTGCCTGACTGTTGTCCATAATAATCAACAGGTCCCGGCGTGGATATGCCAAACACTTGTGATGGTGATTCCCTTCTTGCTGAAGATGATGTGTTGCCTCTTATGTTATCGTTGGCTAGTCCTTGTTCAATTAGTCTATCTACAAATGGATGTACAGGTTTTCTTGTAGTGTCAGGTGTAGTCCTAACCGACTCACCTTTGTTATATTCAGTGGTAGGAGTTGCCGCTATTTTGTTTTGTATAAGTTCTGCATCATAGTCTGCACTGTTTTCATCTACATCTTTTAACCTTGTTGATGGGTTGCCAGGGATCATATGATTCATGTAAAGATCCATTGGATATCCAATAATATATCCTTTGCTTAAATCGCCTTCTTCGAACATAACTGCACACTGAGTTTCTATATCAGGTGGTGGCATCCACATGCCGTATGATTTTTGTGAATCACTCCAATCCTTGGTACCAGGCGTTGCTAAATTGCCTGGTGTTACTCCGTAAAAAGGAGTAAGATATCTAACAGTTATCCATGTATCTGGATTGGCTTCTTGTCCGCCAAATGCAGAAACAAATACTTTGACTCGACCCATACGTTCTTGATCAGTAGTGTTTTTAATTTTTGCAATGTACAATGCATGACTTGCCACACGGTTCCCACTTGTGATAAAATCTCTTGTAGGATTTGGATTAAATTTTTCTCTTGCCATTATCTTGCTTGCCTTGTTCGGTCAAATGGCTCATATGTGTTAACATAGATGTCACGACCACTCTTTGTTTTCTTTTTAGTTGCATAACCGTTTGCTACTTTCCATTCTTTGCCTTTTCTGTGACATTCTGATTTGCCTCCGCCAGCCTCTCTACACTCATCTCGCACCCTTTGGAATCCTCTAAATGCCGCATCTGCCGTGCTAACATCAACCAGTTCAAGACCTGACGCTTGATCTAAACCAACTAACGTTTTGCCTTCGTAGTATTCTTCTCTAGTTAGTCCGCCATATTTGTCAGTACCAGTTTTCTTTTCATCTGATCGAACAATGGTTACGTTTCCTCCTGTTGTTTGTTCTTCAGTCACTGTAGTAGTTTTGCTGTTGCCTTCGACCACTGTTTTTTTAGTTGTGGTTTTATTACCTACAGTTGATACCACTGTGTTGGTTGCCACTGATGCACCTGCAGGCCCTACTGTGCTTCCTGTGCCGCTTCCAATACTTTGTTCTGTCAATGCATTGCTTGATGTAAGCAATTCTCCTCCAAAAGAAGAACCAGTCGTTAGTCCAGTAATTGTGCTGGTTTGTGTATGCGTCCTATCTGTGTTAGATGATAGAATATTATCTGTTGCATTACTATAGTTTGTCTTTTCATTTGTAGTGCCACCTGAGTTGGCAGATAAGTTATTATTAGCAACGTCTTGTGATCCTGATTTGTATCCAAGTGATCTTACAATTTTGTCTACATACAATCCATCAAAAATGTTTGCTTCAGTTTGATCTTCTGTGGTCATTTGACTGTTTGTTGAAAATTCTCCACCTGATGTTGGAATCACGCCAGATCCTGCAGGGCCAACTGTGGTTCCACTCTGACCTATCTCTAATCTTGATTGCTCCAACTGTTGATGTCTGCATCGAACCATTTGTAATTGCTGTGTAAACCTTCCTTCTTCAAAATTGCTTGTGACTGATATTAGTCTGTAAAAGCCACCAAAGAATGATGTGTCATATTTGCCACTGCCTTGCAGTCCACCGTATCTTCCTGTGTCGTCATCAAAGTCCACAGGTGTTTTAAAATTTATTTTAAGATATACTTGACCGGTGTTGGCATCAATAGATCCATCAGATAATTCATAAGCATTTGCCTCACTGCGTGGAAAAATGTTTGGATTGAAATCTTCCTGGACAAGATAAAAAGGATCTCCTAGTATGTCAATTTCCAAATTAATTAAATCTGCCTGTGGATCAGAGAGTTGTTTTTTAATAATAGATGCTGTTTTGTATCCTGCAACATTACCACGTTCGCCACCTTGGTATTCAGACTCTCCGTCAACATCACTGAATTTACTTTCAATTACAGCAAGTCCTTTATCAGCCGCTTTGTCTTCTTCTTCACTGCCACCCATACTATATTGTTTGGTTACTACTTTGTCTTGTGCAATCTTATCGTTGGTGCCACCTGGTGTCTTATCTGCCTGTGCGGCTACGGCGGCATAAAACGCAAAATTATATTGTAGATCAAAATTGAGAATATCTCTGTTTTCACCTGTATAGATATAGTTGTATTCTCTAGCAACTTCTTTTACATTCAGTTTAGTTCTGGGATCAGTATCTGGTAAAGCAACATACTGATCTACCCAATATGGACGCACAATGAATTTGTTAGGGGTTTCACTTTCATTTGCATCAACCCATTTGTAATCTATCTTGTACCAAGGAACTTCTCCATATGCGTTTACATCAACGTTCATAGTGTCTTCTGTTTTGAATTGACGCATAATGTAATCGCTTGAATCAATAATGCCTTGTATGATGCTTAACACTGGTGTGCCTGTGTTGTATGTGTAAGTTCTTATTGTATACTTGTCTTGAAATTTAATTCCTGTTTTTAATCCAGTCAACGTTTCGAATTCTTTTTTGGCTAATTTGCCTTCTGGGGTTAGATCTTCAGTGACTTTATTAGCAGATGAAGAGAACGCATCATGGTTCATTGTAGATTTGAAAAGGTCAGTAGCCAGTTTTGAGTCTTCTCCTGACCCTGTCAGTAAAAGATCTGAAAAAGGAACTTTTTCAAGTCCTTGTGGTGTACCTTCAAACAAACCAATATTGTATCCTTCAACATCAGTATCAGCCACACCTGGAGTTGAACCATATTTGAAAGGTTTGCCTGCAATTTTAAAATCATATCCTTCTTTGTTTTTTTTAATTTTTGGTTGTTCGTTTAACTGGTCTTGCAGATTAAACAACAGTTCTCCCACTGTTGATCCTTTTAGATTAATTGGTTGTGTAATTTTTGCCCTGTTATCTTCAAGTGTGTTTGCATTGTAAGGCACTGCTTCAAATTCATATTCAGTACCTCCTCCGGTAACATTAAAATTACACTGTATGATTTTCATAGGAAAATATTTTTCTACACCAGCATCAGATGGCTTGCCTTCGTCATCAGGTCCATAAAATTTTAATTTGAGAAGATAGATGCCTTGCTGATAGTTCTTGTGCCCTGCCTGTACAGCGGCATCATGCAGGTCATCTAAAAGCGATGCACCAAAAGGTTCAAACACTATGAACCTAATGTTATGCACATTGGAAGTAACTGTAGCCGAATTCAATCCAATCGTGCTAGACAATGAAACGTTTCTAATATGGTAATTTAATTGCGTGCCTGGTGCTAGTTCTGGGCCTTCTTCTGGCAGTCCGCTTGTTTTTATGATGATTCGTCTATTTGACCATACACGAAAATTGCCAGAAGCATATTGAGTTTTTGTTAATGCACTTAATTGAAACTCGTATGTTGATGGTTCAAGTCCATATAAAACATTTTCTCCTATGTTTCTTGTGCTGACAACTGTTTTAGTTTTTCCGCGTTTAGTTTGTGCTTTTTTAGTTCCTTCGACAGCATCTGATTCACCTTGCACTCCAACTGATGTGTCTTTGTTGTCCACAATATCTACAGGATTAACTTCACCATATGGCGGTCCTTGTACACTGCCTGGTTCAATTGGCACTGTGTCTGCAACTGCAACAGATTTCGTATCTGCTTGAGTCACAGTCTTTGATTGTGCAAGTTGATTACTGACTAGGCTTTCTTTAACGTTTGGTGCATTTACCAGTGGTTTTGTTTCAATGGCTGTAGTTTCCTTTTGTGTTATGCTACCTGGGAATGTTTTAACGTTTGGTTTGATGCCTTCCTTTTCTTGAATCTGCACAACATTATCTTTTACTGCTATAGGATTGGTTTGTTTAATATGATTAACAACCTTGTTTTCTTTTACTTTTATTTGGTTATCATATGTCTGTTTCTCCAAAGTCCCTAGTTTGTCCCATTCTTTTGTTTTTATCATAGTGTCTTTATTTTTTTGTAGTAAAACAACATCGTTCAGTTCTGATTTGACCTGTGGTGCTTCAAAAACTTTTTCATCAAGTTTTACAACTGTCGTATTGTTAGGTATTACATTTTCACCTACAAATGTGCTTCTATAATTGTCTACATTGGTATAAGCATTTTTATCTGCTTTGATATCTTTAATGGGTTTATCGTTGTTGTAAAAACTGTCACTATATGTTTTGTATTCATTAGTTTGGGAATTTCCGTATCCAAGTTCTTCTAACGTTACAAGTTCAGGTTCATTGCCTGTAACATAGTCTATGCCATCAACTAAACTATCTTTGAGTTCGTCACCTCGCCAATATGCATAAGCGGCCGCCAATGATCCAAACGCAATGCCACCAACATAATATACAACTGGTACTGCCGGCAAAAATACAGGCATCTTATACTCCTATGCCGGCGTCGATATCGTCCTGTCTTGGAATCCTAATGATTGTGCCTTCTACAAAGTCGTTGACAGGATCTTTTAGTGTGTCTGGATTTCTAACACTGAATACCCACCAAAGTTTTGCATTGCCATACAAATCGTAAGCCAACAAGTCTGGTCTTAAACTATAAAATTTATCAATACTGTACTCAATGTCGTCATTGTTAAAGTCAAATGTGCGTGGTTGATATATGTCTAGGTATCCACTGCCTTGTGGTGTGTTAGCATAAGGTGAGTTTGATGCATATTTTGCCATTAGATAAATCCATCTTTAGCCAATGTGCCGTTAGCAAAATCTTTTAGATTAAATTTTTCTTTAATTTTTTTACGTGAATAAACTGGTTGTACAAGGACTGTAAACACTGAATCAGTAGGCACTCTTGTTACTACTCCTCCAGATATTTCACCTGCACCTGAATCTTTTGCTTCAGCAACAGTCATGCCTGCAGGACCACCTCCTGCTTTACTTGTTTTTTCTCTTGTCTGAGCATTGGTATCTATTCCTGCTCCTTGGTGAATTACAGAAATGTAATCCACTGATTCTCTCAATTCAACTGTAACTTGTTCTACTATAACTGGAACATCTTTGAATATATGTTCACCATATCCGTTCAGTCTTAAAATCTGTGGTGGATTGCCTTGTGATTCGCCTGGACCATAAAACATTTTTGATACCGAGCGAAGAAAATGTAATGCCGCTACCCAATAAGCACCATCTCGTGAATTTTGAACAGGAAAATTACCTATAATACTCATTGCATCAACTCTGCTGTTATTGTATGCGTAGTATGGATAATTTGCATGTGTCACTTCTTGTGGAATATAGTTTGCACTCTTTTGTAATATTATGGTTGGTGTCACTGGAAATGTAAGACCGTTTGTTGCCGCCAAAGGAGCCATCACAGGAGACTCTCTATAAAAACCTGTAGCGGCAGGCGGCAGACTCAATTTTACACGCCAGTCACTGTCAGCCGCGGCATCACCACTTATAACTTGTGGTTGCGTTGGTGTTCTACCTGTGTTGCCTACAATGCCTCCTAAAGGTAAGTTTGCTAAATTCAATCTTGATGAACTTTTATTACCCAAAGAAAAGCCAGTGCCTGTAGCATTTTTAAAACCTGCGTTTGCTTGGGCAAAACTAGAACTAAAACGTTTACCTTCATCAGCAAAGTGTTCACCCATTCCTGCATTTTTTAATTTTCCCATGATGCTGTATTTATTGTAAACAAAAAGTGCGTATATTATTGATTAATGGTTGCAAAATATCAATAAATACCATACACTTATTAGTACATGCCAGTAAATTATCTTAACAACAAAGACATTTTAAAACAAATTCATAAGTCAAAAAACTCTTATTGTTCATTTGTAAGAGACGATTACGACAAGTATGATATAATTGTACCTACTTTGGACAAAATTAACATTAGGACTGTTGCACAAGCCAAACGTAACCGTGCAAGTAAAATGCAAAAAGAGGCCTACGAACAGGCAAAATTAACAAACAAAAAAGTAAAACAAGCAGAGTTTGAAGTGAAATGGCAAAAGATTCCTAAAACAGATTTAATTTTCCGTGTAATGACATATGATCATATACCTTTAGAACCAGGCCGAAAAAGGAAGCCAAAAACCGAAGCAGATCACAGAGTCAAGGTAAACTTTCCTCCTTTTCAACACTATAAGTTTGATGCATCCGATAAAATCAAATGTGTAGGCAAATCACACTGGGTAGGATCTATGAGTAATGGAAAGTTTATAGAACCATTAAACCATCCACAAGGGAAAATGACAAATGAACTTGCTAGGATGTTTCTAAAATTATGCAAACGTTATGCTACCAGAGCCAATTGGCGTGGTTATACAGCAAATGACGAAATGCAGTCTCAAGCACTGCTACAATTATCACAAATTGGTTTACAGTTTGATGAGTCAAAGTCTGACAACCCATTTGCATATTATACTGCGGCAATTACAAATTCATTTACAAGAATTTTAAACATTGAAAAGAAAAATCAAAACATAAGAGATGACTTGTTAGAACTTGCACAAATGAAACCTTCTTCAACAAGACAGAATCAAGACCTTACTAACACACCATACACACCAAAAAAGTAGATTGACTTTTTGATGTAGTATCCTTTATACTTGTATTAAGGAAAGCGACACATTGACACAATTATTTAAAAAAGCGGCTTGTTTTACAGATATTCACTTCGGTAATAAAAGTAATTCCAAGCAATTCAATCAAGACGCAGACAGATTCGTAGACTGGTTTATAGAACAGGCTAAAGAAAACAACTGTGAAACTTGTATTTTTTTAGGTGACTGGCATCATCAACGTGCGGCCATCAATGTTGACACACTTTCCTATTCTTTGGACAATTTAGAAAAGTTGTCCAATAACTTTGACCTCACTTATTTCTTATTAGGCAATCACGATTTGTACTACAAAGAAACTAGAGAAGTCAGTTCCATGGCGTTTGCAAGAAATATTGAACGTATAAAAATTATATCACACCCGACAGTCATCAATAATGTCGCATTTATCCCCTGGCTAGTTGGTGAAGAATGGAAAACTATTCGCGATATGAAGTCAGATTATACGTTTGGGCATTTTGAACTCCCTAACTTTTTGATGAACGCCATGGTTAGAATGCCTGACACTGCAGAAATACAAAGAGAAGACTTTGCAAATCAAGGTCAAGTCTTTACAGGACATTTTCACAAAAGACAGATTGCAGGTAACATACACTACATGGGGTCACCATTTGCACACAATTACGCAGACGCAGATGATTTTGAACGTGGTATGATGGTGTTAGAATATGGCGATGATCCAAAATACATCAACTGGTTAGATGGTCCAACTTACAAAGTAGTTAAGTTTAGCGAACTGTTAAACAGCACAGACAAAATACTCAAACCAGAAATGCATGTAAGAGTTGTGTTGGACGTAGAAGTAACATATGAAGAACTTAATTTTGTTAAAGAAGAATTTATAAAAAAATACAATCTGCGTGAACTATCAATCATGCAAGATCCAAAAAGTCTTACTGAAGATACCAATGAAGGAGTCGAAGTACAATTTGAATCCGTAGACAACATTGTTCTTAACCAATTAGCAACAATCGAATCTGATTCATTTGACAAAGAACTGTTGAGGAAAATTTATCAAGATCTATGATCAATATTAATGCAATCACAGTAAAAAATTTTATGAGTGTGGGCAACCAAACTCAAGCAGTGCAATTTGACAAGAGTCAATTGACACTGGTGCTAGGACAAAACTTAGACCTAGGTGGTGATGATGTTGGTGCTAGAAATGGAACAGGTAAAACAACTATTGTCAATGCACTGTCATATGCACTGTATGGTGAAGCATTAACGAAAATTAGGAAAGACAACTTAATTAACAAGACTAACAACAAAGCAATGTTAGTAACAGTTGAATTTGAAAAAGATGGAGTGCAATACAAAATCGAACGTGGACGTAAACCTAATCTACTCAAATACTATGTTGGTGACCAAGAACAAGAAATCACAGATGAAGCACAAGGTGATTCCAGACTAACACAAGAAGATATAACCAAATTGATTGGCATGTCGCCAACTATGTTTAAACACATCTTGGCATTGAACACATACACTGAGCCGTTCCTTGCAATGAAGCCAAATGATCAACGCGAAGTAATTGAACAACTTCTTGGTATCACGTTGCTGTCAGAAAAAGCAGAAGCATTGAAAGAATTACAAAGAGCAACACGCGATGAAATCAAAGAAGAAGAATATAAGATAGATGCAATCAAACAATCAAATGCAAAAATACAAGACACTATCGACAGCACAAAACGTAGACAAAAAATGTGGACTGAACAGCGAGATGGACAAGTAGTTGGATTGCACGACAAAATAAGTGTAATGGAGCAAGTTGATATCGATGAAGAGATTCAAAATCATAAACGATTAGATGAATGGATTAAAAACCATGAAGCCAAAAGAACGTTGGAACACAACAAAGCAAAAAATGAAATGTCTATATCATCAGCACAAAAACAAATTGATAAGATTACTGCATCTCTCAAAACACTCGAACAACCTATATGTCCTACATGTGAACAAACTATAGGTGAAGAAAAACATACACATCTTTTGGAAGATTCACACAAACAAAAAAATGAAATAGAAACACAGGTATCACAACTATCACAAGAACTGCAAACATTTATAGATGACATCAATGCAATTGGTCAAGAAACTATCAAACCCAATACACATTATGACAATGCCGAAGAGGCGTATAACCACAAAAGTCATCTACAAAGATTAAGAAAAGAACTTGATAGCAAAGCAAATGAAATTGACCCGTACAAAGAACAAATACAAGAACTTGAAAAGACAGGATTGCAAGACATCAACTACACACAAATCAATAGACTGCAAAAATTACAAGAACATCAAGACTTTTTATACAAACTGTTAACATCCAAAGATTCATTTGTGCGTAAACGTATTATTGATCAAAACTTACAGTTCTTAAATCAACGTTTGCAACAATATTTGTTGTCCATGGGATTACCACATCAAGTGGTGTTTCAAAATGATTTGACTGTGGAGATTACAGAACTTGGTAGAGAACTTGACTTTGATAATTTAAGCAGAGGTGAACGCAACAGATTGATACTTGGCCTAAGTTGGACATTTAGAGACGTGTGGGAAAACTTGTATCACACAATCAATTTACTGTTTATTGATGAGTTGATAGACAATGGTTTAGATGCCAATGGTGTTGAGAACGCCATAAGTATTTTGAAAAACATGGCACGTGAACGTAAGAAAAATATATTTTTAATATCACACAAAGATGAATTGCAAAGCAGGGTTAACAATGTGTTGACTGTTATAAAAGAAAATGGATACACATCATATGCAAATGATGTAAAAATAGTATGAACTTAAAAATACTAAATGAACTAGAAAGAGTAATCAAGACATCACCACAGGTATTGCGTGATCCTTTAAAACTAAGACAACTAATTCAAGCAACATTTAATATCACAATTATGGATACTGCTGGCACACTTGCAGAACTTACTGATAAAATAGATGAAGCAGTGCTACGCAAATACTTTGGAGAAATATGGCAACCAAAAACAAAACAATTCAAATACAGTGGTTTGAATGTTGTTAAAGAAATAAATGATTTGAAGCCACGTTCAGTGGTAGATCTAGGTTGTGGTTACAACGAATTCAAAAAACAGATTCCAAATCTTATTGGTGTTGATCCATACAATAAAAATGCAGATATACAGTTACCTATACTTGAATACAAACCAGAAAAAAAGTTTGATGTTGTAGTTGTGCTAGGATCAATTAACTTTGGATCCACAGACAAAATATTTGCTGAACTTGAACATGCCGTAAGTTTGTGTGCAGAAGGTGGCACTATGTTCTTTAGAGTCAATCCAGGCATGAAGCATGAACCACCTGAATCAGAATGGATTGATTTTTATCACTGGGATGCAAACTTTATCACTAATTGTGCGTCTTATTTCAAAGTACAAATGTTGGACATGCGTAATGACTCAAATGACAGAATGTATTTTGTATGGCGTCGGTCATAAAAAAAACGCAGTTCTTATTATCGAAGATTCTTTCTCTGCGTTCAATAGTATTTATCTAAGACTGTGAAGCATACGCTTTTTATGATGCAATAGCAAATGTCCTTTTTGATAATCATACATTATTTTATATCCCCATGCTTTTAAAAGATCAACGCAGTCATATCCTTCTTTAGTTTCACAGTAAACTATTGGTCGATAAAGTCTTACAGTCTGTTCTGCCCCTAAGAGTGCATTATATTCTGAACCTTGTATGTCTAGTTTAATAAAATCACAACGTGATAGTCCTAAAGTGTCTAGAGCAATTTGTTTAACCGATTGTGATGTCCATCCATCATATCTTGTTGTAGATGCGTAGCCGCTGGTCTGTGGATCTAATGGAGTGTATAATTCAATTAGATCTTTTTCATGCCCTGCGGCGGCTTCTATAACTTGATAAGTGCCCGATGGCATTCCGTTTGTTTCTTGTTCCATATTACATCGCAGGCATTCTGCTGTCACAGGATGTGGCTCTACTGCAACCACTCTTTTAAAATATTGTTTCGCCATCACACTAATCAGTCCAAAATTAGCACCTAGATCAACAAATGTGTGCCGATGTTTGCCGTCCATTTCAAAGATTGCAGTTTTTAGTTTATCCCAATCTCTGTAATTCACATGCCACGAAGGTCTGCATGAACCATTTAATAGTGTTTCATAATTTGGAACTGTCCAGCCGTTCTCTTGTTTAGTGTGCATTAGTCATATTTAAAGGCGGAACAAGTCCGCCCTTATATTGTTTATTGTGGTACTATGCCGTCTATGCCTTGAACATACCAATTCATGCCAAGTAACATGCCGTCTGGTGCGACTTCACCTTCTGGTACCATTAGTTCACCTGCTTGGTTGTATATTGGTCCTTCAAATGAATGCATTTTTCCTTCAGTCAGTTCTTTTTGCATTTTGATTGCTTCAAATTTTGTGTCTGGATGCATGTTGCGATAAGGTGCCATTTCAACCATACCACTTGCTAAACCTTTCCAAGTGTCAGTTGATTCCCAT
>Ga0160423_10003244_pt1 | contig 13566 bp, 9 predicted proteins | sample CRUFie14St8metaG_FD_108191 | JGI IMG/M metagenome (GOLD analysis project Ga0160423, IMG submission 108191) | Marine microbial communities from the Costa Rica Dome - CRUD Field 142mm St8 metaG | ecosystem: Environmental > Aquatic > Marine > Oceanic > Photic zone | place: Costa Rica: the Eastern...
AGAGCGACTACCACCGCGGCAAATACCGCTAGTGAAACAAGAATAATCTGTGTCCATGGATAAACCAACGTCCGCTCTATGACCGTACTAGACCCACCGAAAATTTGGAAAATGAATCCAAATATGTCGAAGAATCCATTGAATGAGAGAGCCAATGCAACACCTAAGACTACCCCTAGAGCCATAGACACAATCACAATTGACAGAATCTCAAACAAAACTAATCGGATTATCTGGTTTGGAGATGCCCCAATAGCTTGCAGTACTGCAAGTTCTTTCTGCCTTTGATTGAGCACCAGTGAGAGGAATACGAAACTTGAAGCAACAGCTGCGACACTAGCAACGACAAATTGTAATGAGAGCAGGCCAGGTGTTCCAAAAATTAGGCCACCATTTCTTTCTACCTCTTTGTGTGAAGAGGACCAGTCTACAGTTTCTGAGACTCTAGAGTCCGCTTCGAGTTGTGATGCTAAAGATTCTAAATCATCACCCTCGACACCATCAACCCTCAATATCCAGGTTGTAGAATTGTAGTTGTCAGCTGTTACATTGCCAACTAACGACCTCCACTTACTCTCTCCAATTATCAAAGTAGATTCGATTACGCTCGAATCGATACCAGGTAGGTACTCATGAATCCCCATGTAATACATTTCTGTGCTGTATTTTGTAATCTCTAGTCTAACTGTTGTGTCAGCAAGAAATAGAGGTGCTGCAAGTGGTGGAGGGAACACAGAGGTTCCAGATGAGCATGATGTTTCATCACTATTGGACCCATCGGGGCATGTGGTATTCTGTAGCGTAGCTCCAGAGAAATCGAATAGACCAAACAATCCATTCAAATTTGCATTTGTCAAATCTGCACCATCAATAGACCCTGATTCTATATTTACCATTATGGCGTTTTCTAGGTTAGCACCAGTCAAATCTGCATCTGATAAATCAGTCTCAAACAGAATTGACTCGCTCATATTCACGTTTGACATGTCCGCACCAGAAAGGTTAGTTTCCGATAGATCAACCCTTCCGAGGTCTCTTTCATTCATATTCTGGCCCGGTAGGTTAAGACCTGACCAATCCCCTTCCATCAATTCTGTATATGCGAAGAAGAGAGCATTAGGATCTGGATTTTCTGCCCCACCACTGGTAAAATTGAATTCAATCTTTTCCCATGTCAAATTTACGATTTCAGACTTGTCATCGTTCGGTCTCAAGAGCTCATCGTCGAGTCTGTTTTCATCACCTGACCTTTTTGATCCGGCTAAGTCGAGTGCATAAGCTGCATCTGGACCAGCGGAGAAGCCTCCATTTTGGTAAGCCGCGAGCGCTTTTGCTATGTTATCTCCGGGAAGTGCTTGCTCACTCCATTTCAATACATCATCACTGTCTTCAAACAAGACATAGGTCTGCAAACTTTCTCCACCCATACTATCCTGCAATGCGAGTTGAGGGACGCTCGTGGCGATAGGCTTCACGTCAGAATCTGCGTACTCTTTTACGATACTGATTATTTCTGTTTCATTTACGTTCTGTTCCATCTGAATTTGTAGGTCTGAGCCGACAGTAGCATCAACGGTTTTCTCATCAACAATTGTTCCCGTGTAACCCTGAACTGCAGCAAGGGTTACAATAGAAAGGGTCAGCAACATAATGACCGCTAACCTGTTGACAGATTCTGCAGAACCAGAACCTTTCAGACCTCTCTTAACATCCTTTAACAGAGGGGTTTTGCCAAATATCAATTGCATGATTTTTGGTCCCTTAGCGCCAATGCGTCCAAGTAGTAGAGCACCACCAATCCACAGAGCAAACGGCCCTATGATACCGATCAGACCTTCAATAAAGAAATTGGATATTATTCCGTCTTCACTACCATTCATTTCTAACCACGTATCAATAACAGCGAGCATTCCAAATAGGAATGCAGTCCAGTGTAACCAACGCTTTGGCTCTGATTTCTTAGCAGTTCTTTTGACACCCTCTTCAATCTCAAGTTCTATGAAGTCTCTAGCCCGACTGCGGCCGAATAATATCGCAAGACCAAGTGTGGTAACCGCAGTGAATAATGTGGACCAAATTCCAAGAGTTGGATTTACATCAAAATCTCCGGTCCTAAACTCCATGAAACCAACAGCTGAAAGTACGACTGGAACTGCCAGCAAAGCAAGTATGTAGCCTAATAACCAAGCGATTGAGGACATTACAAACAATTCTAGAAGAACCATGCCTTGCAATGACTTCCCATCAGCACCTATTACACGGTGAATACTTACTTCTCTACGACGCTGTTCAAGCGACAATACCAGTCCATATATTAGTACAGCAATAGATAATATCACGATTGGAATCATTATGATGTAATCGAAAATCTGAATTAATCCTAAGAAAATATTCAAGAAAGTTATCGTGCTACTGACTATATCGGTGTAGTAAAGTTCGATTCCCTCTTCAGTGTAATTTTGATCTTGAACTCTTGTTCCTAAATCTTCCAGCCAGTCCTCTGCATCCTCTGTGGATGTTGTAGGAAGTTGTGTCCTATCGATAGTCACTCCTAGGTACATATGGTCGTTGTCCATTAGTATTCCACGCTGCGTTTCATCAAGAACTTCCCACGTAGTGAAAATTGGATTAAATGGGAGTGTTGGATTACCAAAATCCCATGGTTCATAGATTCCTAAAACTTTGAGATTTTCAACTGTCATGTGTACCCTACAATACAACATCTCGTTTTCTTCTGGCGTAATCTCTCCTTCGCAGTTTTCCTCTGTAACAGAACCCTCAGCAAAAGTTGATTCATCCACAACATATGCAAATGTCAGTGAGGACAGGTTTTGACCTACTTTGGCTTGGGCTTGACTAGCGATCGTTGATGGTAAAATCACGCCACGCTGTTCTTCCATGGTTTTAGGACTAGGCCATTCACCTTGGCCAGCAATAATATTCCCACCTAAACGTTTAGCTAATTCTCCATCAAACGCATTCGGGCCCAAGAAGCGTATTGCCCGCATATCTGAAATCGGCGGACCGTTTTCGTCTGCTTCTGGGTACTCAAAAGTAACGTTTGACCAATATGGACTATCCTGTGATGTTATTTCACGCATCTCGAGGGGCTGGGCTATAACGAATTCAGGATTGAAAAAACCACCACTATGGATTCCTTGACGACCAAGAACCAAAGTGCAATCATTGAATTCTGAAAAATCCTCCAATAATTCTTCACAGACTTGCGTCATAACTGTTGTATTGTTTGACCACCCTGATGCGTTCTCAATTGGTGTTCGCGCATACTCAATCTTAGCATCAAAAGGCTCTGATTTGAGAGATTCTTCAAAAAATAATTGTGACAAACCAACTCCATAAGCAAGAACCGTCGTAATAACCAAAGATGAAAGAAATACACCCGTTATTACTGCTAGGCCCCTTTCCTTTCCTCTCCATGCTCCTTGGCCTGCAAGTCGCAAGCGACTAGGTAATTCCCTTAACTTGTGTCCTAACTTTGCGAACCTAGACCGGTTTGAATCAAAGTCTGATTCTGATAAGTCAATATCAATCCCTGTCATTCTTCCTCACCAGCCTCTTCGTCAAGACCCCAAGCAGAGCGGATGTCAGATGCTTCAGTTACACCGTCTTTCAATAACAACATCCTATCAGCATTTGAAGCGAGATCGGGATCGTGTGTTACCATGAGTATAGATATCGGATTTTCCTCATCATGACATAATTCCTTGAACAGTGCCAAAACCTCTTTTCCACTAGCAATATCGAGGTTTCCTGTTGGCTCATCCGCCAGCAGAATAGGTCTGTTGCCAGCGATTGCTCTTGCTATTGCTACTCTCTGTTGCTGGCCACCCGACAATTGGTCAGGAATGTGGTGCATTCTATCACCAAGGCCTACCCTCTCTAGCGAATATTTGGCTGCTTTTTCTGCGTCGGATGATGGAATTCCGGACAATTCAAGAGACATTGCTACATTATCAAGCGCGCTTAAATTCTCCAACAAGTGGAAATCCTGGAAAATCCATCCTACAAGTTCCCTACGAACATCGACAACGCTAGACGGGCCTTTCTTGCCGTAGGTCCTTTCACCCAGCGTTATACTACCGCCGTCACCTGCTAGTAATCCACCTATTATGTTTAGCAGTGTAGACTTGCCGCACCCCGATGGCCCCATTAGCGCGACCATCTCTCCTTTCCCGACCTTCATATCTACGCCTTTCAAGACGTGGAGTTTACTCGCTCCAGATCCAAAAGACTTCGTTAAACCTGAGATGCTCAGCATTGGGCCACCCATTACTGAGCAGCATTGTAAAGTCCTGATATATCAAGTACTGTTTGATATGAATCTATGAAAATTAATCACTTTCTTCCGAATGTTATTCTCCTAATCCAATGAATTATTCCTCCGTTGGGAAAAATTCCACTGCGGTATTGTTGCTTTTGCATAACATCGTCAATCCAGGTTTCTAGTTCGTAATCCATACTTTTGACCCAGTTTACTTTTGGAACCGGTATTATAATTTAGTTTGGGTTTCGATGTAAAACTAAGTGTAGCAAAAATCACTTAAAAACCTAGATTCTAATCAATCTGAAGAGCCGCTAATCGCTTACCCATGACACGTTTCCACAGGGGGGGTATTACCGCCAACCAAAAACAGACGTAATACCCACTAGGCAGCTGAGGAGATTTATCGTAGGCTTTGAGGTCCCACATTGGTGTACTGGCTTTCAAATGATGAGCAGGATGCAGTGGTAATTCTAACAAGGTCCATCTTGACCAAACACCACGGTGTTCCCATGAATGCATCTCCGTGTGCCTTTCTCCGACTGCCCTACGAAGGCCATAGTGCTGCATATAATTCACATATTCCAACAATATTATCGCTAACGCAGCCTGTATCAAATAAGCATAAAGCATCGGTAAGGAGGCGATGAAAAGAGAAGTCAAGAATAGGATTTGCAGAATAGTGCTGTGAAGAATTGGATTCTTGAAACCTGATCTACCCCGCCTATTGTGGGTTTTCCATGCGGATTTGAATTGGCGAGGTATGGTCGTAACAATTTGGGTCCACAGGCCCCTACCTGCAGGTGAGGAGGCAGCGTCAAGTTCAGTTGCGTAGTTTTTGTGATGGCTGTGATTATGTTCGGTTGTAAAATGCGAATACATTACGAGAAACATGTTAACTCTAGCCATACGCCAAGCAAGCGAACCTTTCTTTCTGTGCCCTGACTCATGTGCATTGATAATACCCGAAATACCACCCACTATTCCTACAGAAAGAGCGCCTAATACTGCAGGAATGCCAAAACCATCTAGGTTAGCCTTCCAAAGTAGTATGGATATGCATGCATAGAAAAACAGTGCATGACCGTAAAGTAATGCGTTCCACGGTCCCTGAGACATTTCACTTCGCGTCGGTGCCCTCTCCGGGGCGAAGTAATCGATGAAAGGACAGATACCGAGTGCGTAGACAAAACCACTCAACGCCCACCAGCCTCCTTGATAAATACCGGCAATGGTTACAATTGGTAAAACAAAGCCCAATAAGTGAGGCAACCAGGACTCCTCGGATTCCTGCATATGTAACCCCAACAGTTACTCCCTCATAAGCGTGGGTTTGAAATCAGCAATACTTGTCGGGTGGATGATGGACCCACTTCTAAAGGCGAAATTACAGAAACAACGCTACCACATTGTGGGCGAGCACGGTGGTGTAAAAGTCTGTCACTGGACTAAAGAGTCATTACTAAGAGATCGTCAATGCTACAAGGGGAAGTTTTACGGGGTCGCAAGTCACAATTGTATGCAAATGTCACCAGTTGTTGACCAATGCAATTTAGCCTGTTCATACTGCTGGAGAGAACCGCATATGGACACGCTAGAACTAAGTGACCAGGACCCCTTAGAAATGCTGTATGACTCTGTTAAAGCTCAAAGGAGACTCCTCTCAGGATTTGGTGGAAATCCAAAAGTTCCAAGAGAAAAATTCCTCGATGCCCAGAATCCAAAACACGTAGCCATATCTCTTAATGGTGAACCTACGCTGTACAAGCGTCTATCTGAATACATGGAATTGTGCCACTCGCATGGTATGACTACAATGCTGGTAACTAATGGTACACTACCACAAGTACTGGAAAGGTTGGATACACTCCCAACTCAACTATATGTTTCGGTTGACGCTCCTAATAAGAAAGTATTCGACGAAATTTGCAGACCAAAGTGGAACTCTGCTGGCTGGAGCAGATTTGAGAAAACAATTGACCTCTTACCAAGTCTAGATACAAGGATTGTTTGTAGACATACGCTGATTAAAGGGCGAAATATGAACAAAGAACACATTCCACAATACGCCGCACTAGACAACAGAGCTGACCCAGACTGGATAGAGTGCAAAGGATACGTTCACGTTGGTAATTCAAGGGAAAATCTGACGGCAGAAAATATGCCGTTCCATGAAGACATCCTAGACTTCTCCAATCAACTCGCTCCGCTTACTGGCAGAAAATTACTCGATGATTCTCCGCCGAGTAGAGTTGCTTTGGTCGGTAAAGAGATAATCCCCATACCAATACCAGAAGCCACGATGCACTTCCCTGATGACCTTGGTATTGCAAAATCTGTAAAGCATCTGAAAATCGTACAATGAGGGATTTTATTGCGTAAGATTTCACTGGCTAGGGGGGGTAAACTTTCTCCTTTTTCCGGCTTAGGAAGTACTCATAAGGCATTGGAAGAGCGACTTGCTTCTGGAGTAGTCGAAGGTTACGAAATCGCTGATACGTTTGAGTACAGTATAACTAAAAACCCATTCAAACGATTATGGAGGAGATGGTTCAGTGGACCTTCTCTCGCAAAAAAAATGACTGAAAATTGTGACATTCTGCATGTAACGGACCAAGAACAAGCGGGATTATTACCTGATTACGGAAAAACTGTTCTCACCGTACACGATCTGTTTCACATATTTCCCAGAGTAAGGAATGGCGTCCAAATTGGCGAAAAAAATCCATCACAAATCAGAAAAAAAGATTTACAAAAAATCAAGCAAGGAATTAGTAGAGCAAAACTACTGATATGTGTTTCAAAAGACACACAACAAGAATGTAATATGAAATTCCCTGGCACACCCACCGTCTGGATTCCCCACGCTATTGACTTGGATGCATATCAAATTGAAACTAGCCGACCAAAATGGTTTGAAGAGGGGACTAATCTTCTGGTAATTGGAAGCGAAGAGCCAAGAAAACGTGTTGACTTTGCTATCAAGGTCTGCTCAGACATGGATGTTACTCTTCACAAAATTGGGGCTGAATCCTCTCCAAAATCGAAACAAGAACTTTGCAAACTTGCTGGAGAAATCAATTGCAGACTAAATTGGGTTGGGCGGTTGGAACACAAAGATATGGTTGCTGCTCTACAGCATGCCGATGCTCTTTTGTTCCCATCAATAGCAGAAGGTTTCGGCCTACCTCCACTCGAAGCTTATGCAGCCGGTACTGTTGCGCTAGTTGCAGATTCACCTGCACATAATGAGATTCCTTTGGAACATCATATACTCAAAACAGATGACTTGGGTGCTTGGCGGGAAGCAATATCCAATTTAGAAGACGAGACCTTCAGAGTTAGGGAAAGAGCGGAAGAGTTCTCCGTTAAACGATGGGCTGAAAAGCATAAAGATGCTTATGACTCTCTCTTCTGATGTTAAACCATCTCCCGTTTAATTCATGGAGGGGTTCGATTTCGGAGGGCACATGCAACCTGTTCAGAACGTAGCAATCATCGGTGCTGGCAACATGGGCTCCGGGATTGCGCAAAAAACGGCTCAAGAAGAATTCAATGTCCAGATGGTCGACCGAGAAGCACAATGGGTGGAACGTGGTCAAACGATTATCTCTGATTTTCTCACGGAGGCTGTGGAGAGGAGAATTTTCTCACCCCAACAGGTAGAAGACATCAAATCAAGGATTACTGGAGTTATAGGAACTGAAAACACAGCCGTAGATACTGATTTAGTAATTGAAGCGGTTTTCGAGGATTTCGACATAAAACGTTCAGTGTTCACTACACTGAATGATGTCTGTGGAGAGAATACTATCTTGGCCTCAAACACGTCATCACTGTCTGTAAATGACCTTGCTGTGGCGTCAGGGAGGCCAGATCGCTTTGTCGGACTTCATTTCTTCTACCATCCAGCAAAAAATAGACTGGTGGAGGTAATTCCAGGAGAAGACTCGTCCGAGGATACAATCGCAAGAACCGTACAATATTGCAGAGGGCTGGGCAAAGTTGTAATCCTATGTAAAGACCGCCCGGGGTTTGTAGTCAATCGATTCTTTGTTCCTTGGCTAAACGAGGCATGTTTACTCTTGCAAGAAGGGGTAGCAAGTGCAGCAGCAATCGATGCTGTAGCAATGAAAGCGTTCAGAATAGGACTCGGGCCATTCGCCTTGATGAATCTAACAGGACCGCCGATTGCCTTGCACTCAACAGATTACCTCGCTGAGCAATTGAATACGCCACGATATGTTGGTGCAGAAAACTTGCGAAAAATGGTAGAGGCCGGCGACCAATGGGAAATTGGCGATGACATTCAGTGTAGTGATTCTGCAGCTGAAATAATCAAAACAAGACTACTCGGACAAGTATTTGCCGTTTCAGGACAGATAGTTGATGAGGAAATTTGCTCCTTAGAAGACGTAGACAGAGGAGCTAAGGTGGGTCTCAGATGGGCACGAGGGCCCTTTGAACTAGCAAATCGCATAGGAATAGAATCGGCAAAATCAATGGCAAAGGAATATTGCAATCTAGCTGGTTTCCCTGTCCCACAAATTTGGATTAGAGACGACGAATTCTCTTTCAGCTATGTTGACCTTGAAGTCAAGAACCAAATTGCTACAATCACAATCAACAGGCCTGAAGCAATGAATGCTCTTAATGAAACGGTAGTTGCTCAATTAGGTGAAGCTCTGGACAAGGCAAATTCTGATGATTTGGTTAGAACAATTGTAATAGATGGGGCAGGTAAAGCATTCGTTGCAGGAGCAGATGTGAAATTTTTTGTAGACAAGATTCGTGATGATTCCTTCCCTGAAATTTATGATTTTACAGCCAACGGTCATGATGTTCTGAATAAACTTGAGGACTCAAAGAAGACTACTATAGCCCTAACAACCGGCCTTGCGCTTGGAGGCGGACTTGAACTAGCACTATCGTGTGATTATCGCATAGGTACTAGGAAAACCCAGTTCAGATTCCCAGAAACAAGTATTGGTATTTTCCCTGGATTAGGAGGGACACAACGTCCCGCCAGGATTGCTGGATTACCAGCGGCTAGGTGGGCGGTTCTAGCAGGAAATTTCATGGATGCAAAGACGGCTTCGGATCTAGGCATGGTTACAGATTTGGTCGATGTTACCGAAGTGGATGCCACGATTCTAGCCTTAGATTCCAGAGGTAAACCAGACGTAAAGTATCCCGCACAGCCTGCTAATCCTGATTCTAAAATCGCAAAGTTCGCTCAGGCCTTTTACAGCGATGAAAATTTGAACACACTCCTCAGAGGTAAATGTCCAGATGGATTTGACATGGAAGACAAATTAGTGTCAAGGCAAATGAAATCGCTCTCAAGAATGGCGCCAATCGCCCTGCAAATGGCTAGTGATTTAATCGACGCAGCAGCGACGACTGACCTCTATCAAGGACTATCACAAGAACTTGACAACCTGGAGGATATTTTCTCGACTAACGATGCTCTTGAAGGTCTTAGTGCTCTAATCGAGGGAAGAAAGCCAACATACCAAAATTCCTGATAGTTTTAGATTTGCACTATGTTTTATCAGAGACACCACTTGGCAATAACATGCCTGAACCGCCATTAACTCTTAGCACATCTGTATTTGAAGAAGTAAAGAGCAAGGTGGAAGAGACGATATCAAACGGAAAGACCGTCCGAGAATTACTCGCCAATAATTCGAGAGGTGGCCCCTGGAACACGGAATGGGAAGTGGAAGCTGCAGTTGAAGCTCTCCACGTGTTCGGTAGCCGCTGGACAATTGAAATATTGTCAACTTTATACATCGCTGGGCCTAGAAGATTCAACCAACTTAAGACCCTGCTTTCGGGAATATCTAGTAGAACGCTCTCTGACAAACTTAGGTTCCTAACCGAGGAGGGTTTGGTAATTCGTCAGGTCGAAGATGGACCACCTGTTAGAGTAGATTACATTCTTTCAGACCATGGTGTAACATGTGGAAGGCTTCTATCACCATTGGTAGCTCATTTGAAAATTCGAAGCGGTTCTGTTAAAACAAAGTGATTGATTCACTTAACCGAATCAATTACAAGGGATTACTGGGTAATACCTAATATGGCACTTCTCAAGCAATGGGTGAATCAGCGCCCGTGGCTTGCAGCCGGTATCGCTGGAGCCACAGGGGGAATCCTCGGTATTGGTTCGAGTCTTTCATCACTAATGTTAGCAAGAGGAGGGGTCAAAGCACGTGTACAAGATTTTGAACATCCTCTTCGTCAAAGAATTCTCAAAACATTGGAGAAAAATCCCGGATTGTGCTACCGTGAATTGCAATCGAAACTCTCTGCTGCTAATGGCACCTTACGTCATCACCTCGATGTTTTGACCAGCAGGAAATCGATAACCATCATTTCTGTGAATGGTAGAACCTGCTATTTTGCAGGCGCGCCATCCCAAGTTGAAGCCCTCAGAGGAATGAATGTAGGCGAGACAGAGGCTGCAAGGCGGATGCCGATTGGCCTATCTCTTGTCCAGAGAACGATAATCAAAGATATTCAGATCAACGGAATACCACGATCCCAGGCCTCTCTTGCACGTAGAATTGGACGTACTAGAGCAACTGTCCATTCCGCTGTAAAGGTTCTTCGCAGACGTGGGATTATGCGTGAGGACCGACTTGAGATGGCGCCGCATTTGGTACATGCTGAGGAGTGGAAATCTACCATAAAGGTGGATTATGAATGGTCCGATGAGCGACGTTGATACAATAATCACCTCTCAAGAGACGTTTGCTGCGCATTGTTCAAAACCCAATGGCTATCAGACGCCAATATGTTCGACTTGCGGTTAGACGAAATACCCCTGCCTGCAAGTAAAAATGACAGAGAGAAACTCATATCTTGGCTAATTGACACACTATGTTTACATCGCCGCAGAGACGAAAATGCGGCTAATGATGGAACATTCTCTCCTATCCACAGAATTCTTTCTGAGCATCTGTTCGAAGATTCTAGTAGAGGTTACGAAACTCGTGAATTAGCAGAGGATTTAGGATTAACACCAGCAGCAATCCACCACCACTTTGTCAGATTAGTCTCAGCAGGACTTATTTCAACATCTTCAAGTGGAGGATGGAAAAATTACTATCTTACAGGAGGATCAATTGGAAAGGCTATTGCTAATATGAAATCAAGAGCGAAGTTAATCCATTCTCAAAGATTGGAGATTTTTGACAGTGTTTGGAACAGGGGGAAAAAAGTTGCAATGAAGATTGAACTACCTCCTGACACTAAACCAAGCGCTCTTGTCAGAATAAAAGAATGGGCACCGTTGGAAGAAGGTGAAAATGAATTATCAAGATTCATGGCAGATGTTGGACTATTAGGTGAAAGGCCGGGCAAGGAAAATCTCTCAACTTCTTTGTCGGTCAGAACTTTCGAACTTTTGCTAAATTCAGGGCCACCCATATCCATTGATGAGGCTGCAAAGGCCACAAATGGGCCGAAGCCAAGAGTTGGAAGAATACTGGAGCGATTCAGAGCAACTGGGCTTGTTGAACGTGTAGCTAGAACTGATCGATTGTCTACCGCCCTTTGGTCAGCCATGACAACTCAATACATGCGAAGAGGTGAAGATTGGCTGCTCAAGAAAGGAGGATTTGAGCGACTTTCTGTTCCCAATTCCTTGTTAAAAGATCTGAAAAAAGGAACATGTAAGCCCGAGATTATCGAAAAAACACTCAAATCAATGGATGCTAAGGACCAGATGTTACTCTTGAATCTGCTAGGAGGACGATTACCACTTGGTCACAGATTAGTCGGTATGGATGTTAAAATGCTCAAACAGAAATCGGAAGACAACCTGGATAGGGTTCTCAGGCGTATCGAAAAAGTTGGTGAAACCCTTTCTAAATTAGAAAAAAAGTAGTGTCACCTGTCTAAATTGCCTTCCTAGACTATTTTTACTCTAGAACATAGTCCTAGTTAACGTATATATTCTTGCGTTGGTATCAATCAAAGCTGTGTTTTTTTGATTATTTAGACATTCATTGCTTGTTTAGCAAGCACGGGTTCATGTTTTGATGAGATTTTAGCGTGTAACTATAATCCAAACACCTGCAAAAGTCGTTGATGACTTGTGTTCACTCCGCTGCTTGCATTTCAGCCAAACGTTCTGACAAGAGAATTAGTGCCGAAGCCCAAAGGCCAACAAAAATCCCCAAGTTCTCGTCATGAGCGAAATAAATTGCAATACTTGCAATAATCGAAACAAGACTTGCTCCAAAACCTAGTTTTTTCCAATCCATACATTTTACACCTCTATGTAAGAAAAAAAACCTGAAACATATAAATTTCTGTTTCATTTACTATGTATTCTAGACAGAAATTTTAGAAGATGGAAGAATCTAAAACCTCATTTTTGTAAAAGTCACTTTGTTTCTTCGCTTTTCAATGATTTGTTTTACAACTTTTTTACTAATTTACGTACCACTGTTTCATAAAAACCGTCTAGAGCATTGGGTACATGAGTCTTATATTCTACATTGACTTTGATGTAAATAATTCAATATGTTCTTTTCCAAGGAGGGGAATCTTATTGAATTAGAACACATGAAGTAAACCAATGTGGCTATGTGTATATGACCCGGCGGACTTGGGGAAGGTGGAATGTGCCTTTGCAGACTGGCCGAATACACACTGGGAGTTTGACTTCACTAGGCATGGCTCACCCATCCTAGATAGAGATGTCCTCATCGTCAGCGGAGGTTCTGGAGATAGTCGCTTCCCTTTGTTCAGAAACCTTGAATCTGCTGATTTTGTTATGTTTCACTTTGAAGGAGATAATCCACCACAGTTCGGGCCAGGGCAGCATCATGTTACGCTAAATGAACTCCCAGAGGACTTGCTTAATGCGTCTGCCGAACAGGCAGTTGTAGCTATTGAATTGACCACGCAGAATCCTGCGAATTCAAACGCGGTTCAGCGATTTGGGAGATACGAGGATCACACAGTCATGGGCATACCTTTCCTTCTGGTCACTCCCATTGACTCAATTCGTCTGAAAACAGCAGCAGGTATTGCCGGAGGCCATGGCGACGACCGGTTAATCCCCTTCCAACGCCGACTGGTTCGGAACAATCAGCCCACTACCGAAGATACATTGTCTGGAATGGTCATAGGAGGGTGCCCATTCGATGAAACACGTCACCCTCCTCAAGGCATTAGCCAATGGACTGAGCAGTTTCTGAGAGTTCAAGCCGACTCTCAGAGAATCAACGCAGCTCACCTCACTCTTCCACGAATGTGGTCATGCA
>Ga0160423_10003245_pt1 | contig 13564 bp, 9 predicted proteins | sample CRUFie14St8metaG_FD_108191 | JGI IMG/M metagenome (GOLD analysis project Ga0160423, IMG submission 108191) | Marine microbial communities from the Costa Rica Dome - CRUD Field 142mm St8 metaG | ecosystem: Environmental > Aquatic > Marine > Oceanic > Photic zone | place: Costa Rica: the Eastern...
ACGTAGCAAATTTGGCGGAGTCATGTGCAAACGAAATTGGAGCAAATTCAATGTTGGTTAGAGTCGGTGCATTGTATCACGATATTGGCAAGATGCATAATCCGACATATTTCACTGAAAATCAATCAACAGGAACAAATCCACACGACGAATTATCTCCAATTGAAAGTGCTAAAATCATTATAGATCACGTAATAAACGGAATTGAAATAGCAAAAAAGTATAAACTTCCTGATCGAGTAATAGATTTTATAAGAACTCATCATGGAACTAATATTGTGCTTTATTTTTTTAATAAGCAAAAGGATTTAAATCTAGAATTTAATTCTTCTGACTTTAAATACAATGGACCTAAGCCTTTTAGTAAAGAAACTGCTATCCTTATGATGTGTGATAGTGTTGAAGCAGCTTCAAAAAGTCTTAAAAATCCAACTTCAAAAAAAATTAATGATTTTGTAGACTCAATTATTTCTTTTCAAATTGATAGCCATCAATTTTTAAATTCAAATATTACTTTCAAAGAAATTGAATCTATAAAAAAAGTTTTAAAGAATAAACTTGCAAACATCTATCATTTAAGAATAGAATATCCAGATTATTAACAAACTCCTAAAATTGAAAATTTGAAAAAATTGTTTGCTAACTTGCTAGCGATAAGTTACATTTGCGTTCGCAAATTTATTTTAAGAAGTTCATTAAAATAGGAGAGGTGCCAGAGTGGTAATGGAGCAGATTGCTAATCTGTCAACGCGTAAGTGTTGCCCGGGTTCGAATCCCGGTCTCTCCGCAAGTTATTAATTATCAATACGGGGTGTAGCGTAGCCCGGTTATCGCGCCGCGTTTGGGACGCGGAGGTCGCAGGTTCGAATCCTGCCACCCCGACTGTATTGTGAACTATTGACCAAATACGGGGTGTAGCGTAGCCCGGTCATCGCGCCGCGTTTGGGACGCGGAGGTCGCAGGTTCGAATCCTGCCACCCCGACTATATAAAACTATTGGGTCGCGTAGCTCAGCTGGATAGAGCATCTGCCTTCTAAGCAGACGGTCACAGGTTCGAATCCTGTCGCGATCACAAATAGCCCTCTATTTTGAGGGCTATTTTATTTTATTTCTAGATAAATTTAAATTTATTTAGGAAGTTGAGACGGATTAAAATAATAATCTTCTCTGACTATTTCTCCTTTTTCATTAAATGAGTGATGAATATGTTGTTTGATTGTAGCTGTTTTTCCACTTTTGATATTTTTAAATGTCATGTCCCACCAAGAAATGACAACTTTTCCATCACCATCGTAATCTAAAACATCAGGGAAGCCACTTTCAACTACATTTACAAGTTCATAAACTTCCATGTATTTATCAAAATCATTAAATTCCTCTTCCAATGTTTTAAATTCATTTAACTCTGAATTCATAACATCATAAAATCTAGTTGATTCAGAATAATGATTTTTAATTTTTTCAACATCCATAGTTAAATAGGACTGTATCAAAAGTCGAACTTTAGAAACTAGAGGATGATCTTTATATATTACCCCATTTTGTTTTGTGTCATATGCATCATATGCTTTATTCCATAGAACTTGATCATCCATTATACTGATTGAAGCAATTTTACCTGAATCATTTATTCTAAAACTCGCATACCTAGGCATATTTAAAGAAACACCTGTGTTTTTATCGTATCCAGTCAGCCAAGTGTATGTCATTACATCAACAATCTTATCTTTTTTATATTCAAAAACATCAGGATAAGATTCTCCATAGTGTTTAATTTCGAAATCTTTTATGTTTTTACTTAGATAATTTGATCTACCTAGCAATTGTCTTAATTCACCAGGTTTAGTTCGCATAGTGGAATTTCTCCAGCTAAAATCGTCAGTGACTAAACTTTTTATTTTTTCAAGATTTCCTGTTACAAAAGCATTATTGAATTCATCAACTATTTCAATGTAGGGATGTTCAATATAAATTGTCCCATTTTTTTTCTTTTGTGCAAACAGTAAAGAAAACATCATTACTGTAATTAATGTTAATTTAGTTTTCATAGATTTAAAAAATTGATTATTAGTTTTAAAAAGCAACTAATATAGTAATTATAAAAAACAAAAAAAATGTTTTTTATAATATCCTGATTTAAATTTTTACTATATTATAAATAAATTAAAAAAATTATGTTGAAAAAAACCCTTACTTTTTTATTTATCTGTTGTATTATTTTTGTGTCTTGTACTAATGAGGATAGTGGAACCGATTTAACTCAATATAATAGCCAATTAACAATTACTGAAAATTTAAATAATGGTGTTCCTATTGAAGATATTATAAACAATAACTCTGTTGATGCTTTGTATGGAATTCTATATGCAGGCGGTTACATATTTCATGTTAATGAAAATGATTTTTCACTATTAGTTGCAAATGATTTTTCTGAGATTGGAAATGTTGCATGGGGTGATGTTTTTAGTTTGGATACTAGCGTAGAAATTGGAAGTGGTAGAGAAAATACAGATTTGATTATTCAAGGCAATTTAAATGATAATAGTATTAATGGAGTTGAACATGGAAATGATAATTATGCTTTTAAAATTGTTGATGATATAATTTATAATGATTATGACGATTGGTTTATTCCTAGTAGTGGTTCAATGTCAGCAATTTATGAAAATGTACATTCAAACGGTAACGGAAACTTTGACGAATCACTAGTTTATTGGTCGTCTACAAAGCAAGGTTATTTTCCATATGTTATGTCTTTTGATTTAAATCTAGGCTGGGGAGGAGAGCCTTTTCTTGGTGCATGTACTCAAGTTAATGGTCTTTTAATTGTCCGGAAAGTCAATTAGTAAATTTAATTTTTATTAAATTATCATTTTAAAAATTATAATTTGATAATTTACGAATCATTTTATTTGATAATGTTTTTTTTGTGTTAAATAATAAGTTTCTTTTTGAAATTTATTATTTATTATATAAGTTAGATGGTCTAACTTAATAAAAATAGTATGAAAAAAATTACTCTTCTTTTATCGTTTATTTTGAGCGGTATAATTTTTGCTCAAACACTTGAAATGCCAAATATTCCAGCTGAAGGTGTTAATTATGAGACTTTGACATTAGATACTTATTTAACTATTTCAACAACAGGACCTTGGGATTTTTCATCCTTAAATCCAGTTGATGAAAGCGATATTGAAATGGTTCCGATTTCTAGCACTCAGTATTCTAATCAATATCCTAACGCTACTCATTTAAAGACATCAATGTTTGGGACTCAACTTGTTGAACAGTTTCCAGGATTTACCCAGTCAGGGTATACCTACAATGGGGAAAATAGTATTATTGTAACTAATTATTCAACACCACTAGTTATTCATCCTTATCCATTCAGTGTCGGTGACACCCATTCTGATGGTATTTACAATGTTCCATTTACATGTAATGGTTGCCCTCCAGCTATGTATAGAGATCACGAAATAACATCTGAGGCAGTAGCGTCTGGTTCAGTAACAATGCCAGATGGGACAACATATGAAAATGTCGTACTAGTAAACCATACTGCTATATTTTCTGATGGTCAAACAGGTTCAAGCCCATGTATAATTACAAGAAATTCATCTTTTTTGTGGGCTGAGGATTTAGGTATACCATTAGTGGAAACTTACACACAGTCTTACGGTATTTCTTGTCCTCCATTAGGTACGGAAAATTTTTCTAGATTTTACGCAGGTCAATCAGAAATTGTAGATGAATGCCCAGATTTATATTCATTACCTTATTTATATGATTTCCAAGATGCATCAGTATGGGATTGTAATTATTTTCTTGATTCTGATTCTGATGGTAATTCATGGGGTATTGGAGTTATGGATGAAGACGGTGACGGACTCAACAATAATAGATATGCATTTTCAGAATCATACATTAATAACGTTGGTGCTCTTTCACCTGATAATTGGATAATAGTTGGTCCAATTGATTTGACTCAGGTTACAGATGCTAATATGACATGGAATGTTAGAGGTATTGACGCTAGTTGGTGTCAAGAGAATTATACTGTCTATGTTGGCACGGAGCCTAATCCATCGAATTTAACATCTTCATCAATTTCATATAATGAAACTATTGTTTCTGGTCCGATGGCTGATGCTTGTGGGCTATCTTGGGCGTCAAGATCTTTAGATATTTCAGCTGCTTCTGGAACAGAGGCTTATATTGGATTCAGACACCATGCTGTTAGTGACATGTATCAATTACATATTGATGATCTTGCTGTTACAAGTGAGTCTTTAGGGTCTAATGATTTTACTATTGAAAATTTAAATTATCATTATGATAATGACTCAAGAAGTTTAAAAATTGAATCAGATGAAGAATTATTAATGGTTAAATTTTATGATCTCCTTGGTAGAGAAATTTTATCCAAATCATTAAATGGAAATAATATATCAATTGATTTGACAACTTTCAAAGATGCTATCTATATAGTTAAAGTTAATAGTATTAGTTCAAAGACTAAAACTTTCAAAATTGCAATCAATTGATTTTAACACTTTAAAAAAAAAAAGAGCATTTATTTAAATGCTCTTTTTTTTTAAAAATTATTATATATTGTCAGAAAATGAGTTTAGATTATGGGAAAATTACAGTATATTTTAGTTTTGATGATGTTATTTAGTATCTCATCTTTTACAGCTCAAAATGATAAAGATGCTCCTAAAACTTTTGCTGGAATAGGATTAAAAGAAGCTGAAAAAGTTGCAACAAAAACATGGAAAAATGTTAAAGATTGGTTGGCAAAGAAAAGAGGTAAAGAGAGTGTAATTAAAAGGCATAAAAAACCAAAAGATTATATATCGACAACAAACCCAATATTTGATAATAGAGGGTCTAAAAACACAATTGAATTATATAATGCAGTTGAGCCCAAACTAGGACTTGTATTGATGTATCCAAGAATTACCCCCAGTAAAGGATTTTTTTCCTTCAAAGCTGGATATTTAAACTACAGAAAATATTTTAACGATATTACTAATAATGATGTTGAATATATAAAATTAATTGTTCCAGATTCTATAAACTCTGAATGCAATATTAAAAAGTTCAAAATTATTTCTAAAAAGAACCAAAATAGGCATGTCTCGTTTGTTTTAGATCATAGTGGCTCTATGGGTGATTCAAGAGCAAATAAACTTCAAACAGCTGTAATTGATGCAATTCGTGATAATTTTAAAAAAAATAATTCAATTGATTATACATACTCAATTTATAAGTTTGATGACAAAATAAAACATTTAATAACATCTAATGATATCAGCAAAATTGAAAATTTTCTAATACCAAATAATGGATTAAAAGGATTTGGTGGACTTACAGCAATAAAAGACGTATTAAAAAATAGTATTGATAAATTGAAAGAAGATAATTTATCAAAATCCAAAGTTGTTTTTTTATTGACTGATGGACAGTCCAATAGTGATAAAACAAAGCTTAAAACATCTGATATTGTAAGAGATGCTATAGATAATAATATAAATATAGTGCCAATTGGTTTTGGTAATAATGTTAACGAAGATTTTTTACGTTATTTATCTTATTATTCTGGAGGACAGTATTTAAAAATATACAGTAGTAATGAGTTTAAACAACTTTATAAAAATTTACTTGATGATTTTTACACAAATTATGAAATTGAGTTTTCACCATGTATGTTCTCAGAGGAAATTGAAATTGAGTTAAAATTAAAAAATCTTGACAAACCACTTATTAGTAGAACCTTTTTTTCAACTCCTCCTTTGGAAGGTTATTCAATTGATTTAAATGTGTTATTTGAGTCAGGTAAAGATGACATAAGCGAAATTTATTTTGATGAATTAAATCAATTATTTTCATTACTTAATTATAGAGATGATATCGAAATAATAATTGAAGGTCATACTGATAGAGTTGGTTCAAAAAAACAAAATAAAAAATTATCTCAGCTTAGGGCAGAAAAAGTAAAAAAATATTTGGTAAATAAGGGAATTGACTCTAAAAGAATTTCTACAAAAGGCTTTGGATCTGAAAATCCTGCATATCCATATGAAGAAAATCAAACTGAAAATTATTTAAATAGAAGAATTGAAATCAAGATAAATAAACCTTAATTTTATAAAATATTATTTTTAGATTTTTTTACAATCGTAAATTATTTATAATTTGATAAAAATGAGAAAATCAACTATTTTTTTGGCACTAATTTTTGCAATTTCCAGTTTATCTTTATCTGCTCAAACAAAAAAAATTCTTTTAAAGGAAAAGAAACAAATAGTAGATTTGAAAGGTAAATCTCACTACGGTTCAATAATATTATTTGATGATTTTAGCACTGAATGGGTTGAGTCGACTAGTTCAATTGAATTATCTACTAATGACTCATTGCGAAATATATTAGCTAATAAAGCTATGAATTCGGAGATATTTAATAACCATTGGAGTAATAAATCTTTATTTCCTTATCCTAGTCAAAATTTTCATACTATGAACGATAGTATAAAGATTCACTTATTACAAGACAGTGATTTTTTTATGCCACCCAATGATCATATTTTTTCTCCTTTTGGTTGGAGAAGAGGTCGTCAACACAAAGGAATTGATTTAGATTTAGATGTTGGTGATACTCTTAGATCTGTTTTTTCAGGAAAAGTTCGATTTTCAGATTATAATAATGGTGGTTATGGTAATTTAGTTATTATTCGACATTTTAATGGTCTTGAAACATATTATGCTCATCTTGAAAAGTTAATTGTAAAACCAAACGATATAGTGTTAGCAGGTGATGTTATTGGTTTAGGTGGTGAAACTGGTAATGCTCTTGGGCCTCATCTTCATTTCGAGGTTCGTTACAAAGACGTAGCATTTGATCCAAAAAATATTATTGATTTTACAAATAATAGTTTAGTTTCAAATTTTGATGATGAGGGGCTGCCAACTTATTTCTTAACGAAGTCAGATTTTGCTTGGGTAGCAACTAATAAAAGGAAAAAGTATTATAAATTAAAAGCAGGTGACTATTTAGGTAAAGTGGCAGCTAAATACGGCATTACTGTAAGTAAAATACTTCGGTTAAATCCAAAAATTACAAATCCCAATACACTCCAGATAGGACAGAGTATTAGAGTCCGTTAGTTTTTTCTGATTGCAAATTGTTGATTTTGCTTTTTACTATTTCTCCAATGATAACCTAATGAGAAAGGTAAATAACCTTTATTTATTTTTTTATTTTTATAAGCACTTCTAAGGTCCTCTTGAGTAATTATATCCATTGTTGATTCAAAGTCTTTTATAGGGTCAACGTATCTACCAAAAAGCGAAACGTTAAAGATTTTATTGTCAAAAAAACGGAACGGAACTCCAGTATCGTCTTGAAAAATTGAATTACTTTTTTCTAAAACAACATTTCTAATAAGTTCAAAAGAGTTATAATGCATTAAATAAGATGCCGATTTAACGAAAGTATTCACTGGTCCCATTTTATCAAAATATAACTTTAATGTAGGATTCTTTTTTCTCAACCCTTTATCAGAAATATCAGCACTGAAGTATATAAGATTTTTATTATTTTGATTTTTATCTTTTAGAATAAATCTGACTCCATCATAATCCTCCTTTAGCCAACCTTGACTTGGTTCAGTTTCGTTAATAATATTTCCTGATTTGTCAATTGTTACATATTCCAAACTTATTATTTCGTGATTAGTTCTAGCAATGAACCAAAGAAGGGATCCTAAAAGTCCGTCAACACTACTTTCTTCTATATCATCTTTCATACGACTTGTTATGAAATATCCTCTTTCTCCTGAAATATCACGCATGAAATAATTTATATCTTCTAAGTATTTTTCACAAGATTTAGATGACCTTTTGATAAAATCTGGTAAAGTTCCAATTTTTTCAATAGCAGTTAAAACGTAAGTATTTGTATTAGGGTATAGATAATTAACATGCAAAAAATCAGGGCCTGAAAAAGGATAGAATAATGGAAGTGTATCATTTTCAGAATTTAAATATTCTTTAAAATTCCAATCTTTAATTTTTAACAATCTAGTATTTTCTGCTTTTTTAAAATTTTCATCAGTTTCTTCTTTTATTCTATTCCAAAAAGATTCACTTATTTTAGGTTCAAAAGAAGATTTTGGCAAAGTTATAACTGCCAAGAAATTAGCTAATTCTGTAGATAGTGTGTCTATAGGAATTAGTCTAGGTTCGTTATTTTTTTGAATAGAATCTTGTGAAATTATTTTAGTTTCTGATTCTTTAGCAATCGTATTATTTTTTTTACATGAAAAAAATATCAGGACCAATAAAGATGAAATTAAAATTTTAGTACTTTTACAACTCATTTTTATTTCTATATGATTAAAACAGGAGCCAAGATAGTAATTTTTTTAATTCTTATTTACAGTTTTAGTTTTTACAATTTTGATGATAAGTCATCATCAGAAACATTAACTTCAAATGAGCAAAGTTTGAATTTAATTGACGCTGATTCTCTTGCAAAAATTATGCTTTATTGTGATGATATTAATGAACTAACAGATTTTATAAATCTACATCCAGAAAATAAATTCAAAGATAATCTTAAAAGACATAGGAGAAAATTATTTTCAAAAGTTGAAAATGTACTTTTTGCAAAACTCAATATAGATAGTATCTTGAACATTAACCCTTGTTATACTCCATTATATAAAAATATTGATAGGACAAAAGTTTCTAAAAAATACAAGTTTTCAGATTTGATCAATGAGGTTTTACCGATCGAAAACCCTTATCGTAATAGATATTTACTAGCTGACTTAAATACTGTAAATTCCAATAATGAATCTTTAGGTGTTAACGAAATTTTTCCCGAGCCTGAAAGTAGTATTGAATTTAAATTCATACATAAATTTTTTAATGATAGAGGATTTAATTTAGATGATATTATTAAAAATCCTAGTTCAAATATTGATTCTATTATAGGAAATAATATTGATTTAAGGCATTCTTTAACTTTATATAAGAATTTTCTTAACAATGTTCAAAAATATAAAACCACTCCAATTAGAAAAAAAAGAAGCATTCATGCAGGAAAACAATATGTAACTGGTCAAAAGATTTGTATGTGCGAGGTAGAAGGTGATTCAATTAATTTCATTGGTCAGTTTGTAACTTCTGGAAGGGGAAAAACTCGTTCACAAATTCCTGATACTGTAGAAACTAACCCAAAAAAATATAATTATTACGAGGCTCTGCCTATAGGCAAAGATGCTAATTATTATGCACCATTATACAGAATAACTTCAAAAAATTGGGAAACACAAAGAAAATATGGTAAAATTGATAGATTGAGAGATAGTATGTTGGGTGGAGGAAATAGAAGAGTCACTTTCTTTGATGGTAAAGTCCAATTGCCTAATTTTTTATTAATGTTACCAGACCCTTTATATAAAAGGGCTATGCGGCAAAATGGGATTCACGAGTCAAGTATCTCAGTTGTCAGTAAATGTATGTTAGGAACCCCTCAAAGTTTAGGATGTTTAAGAATGTCAGACTATACATCGAAATTTTTAAGATGGTGGACTCCTCAGAACGCGAAGCTGTTTGTTTTTATTGATGAAAATAGGTATTCTAACAAGATTATAAATGATATATACGATGAAATTCCTTTTAGAACACATAAAGAAGGAAATATTTTTAGAAGATGGGTAAATAAAAATCACACTAACTTTGCAAAAAAACTTGGTTTAGATGAGAAAGGCGTTTGTAATAATTGTTATATATATCAGGCTTGGTACAAATTAAAGGATGATTTTTTAAATTCAAAAGAAGGTAGAGTTTTTACAAATAGGACTGAATCGTTAATATTAGCATCAGAAAATCATTTATAAACATATGAAAAAAATTGGCTTCCTTGGATCAATTATGATTGTCATAGCCAATATGATTGGTGTTGGTATTTTTACAAGTCTAGGCTTCCAATTAATTGACTTATCAGACTACCGTGTTATTTTGATTATGTGGCTCGCTGGAGGTTTTTTAGCATTAGCGGGTACTTTTTGTTATTCAGAATTAAGTGCTGCATACCCTCGCTCTGGAGGTGAATATCATTTTTTAAATCTCTCTTTTGGAAAAATGATCGGATTTTTGTCGGCTTGGACTTCAATACTTGTTGGATTCGCTGCGCCAATTGCTGCGGCTTCACATGCATTTTCAAAATATTTAGATTCTTCGATAGACTTAAATATTTCTCCAACTCTAACGGGAGTTATTTTAATTATAATAGTTAGCCTAATTCAATCAATTAGCAACTCTATTGGTACTAAATTTCAAATTTATTTTACAATTGGTAAAATTGGATTAATAATATTGTTTATCATTGGAGGATTTGTAATGTTAAGTTATAACAGCAGTTCTGATTCATTGTCGAATTTAAAAACAGGAAATTTAGTAGCTCAATTATTAAGTCCAGGATTTTGGATAGGCTCCATTTTTGTTTCATATGCTTACTCAGGTTGGAATGCCACTTCATATATCATTGATGACATCAAAAATCCGGAAAAAAATGTTTTAAGATCAACAGTTCTTGGAACATTAATAGTAACTATTTTGTACTGTTTACTAACTTATATTTTTCTTGCTTCCTCCCCGGCTGAACAGTTGATAGGCAAGGAAGAAATAGGCTTTATTGTAGCTAATAATTTATTTGGACCGAAGACTGGAGTTTTAATTAGTGCAGCTATAGCTTTTTTTCTAATATCTTCTATTAGTGCTATGACAATTGTTGGTCCTAGGGTTTTAAAAAGAGTTAATCAAGATTATAATTTTTTAAATTTTAATTTAAGTAATAATTCGCTAAATCAACCCCCAAGACTTGCTCTATTAATTCAGACAGTTATTGCAGTTATTATTTTAGTTAGTAGTAGTTTTAATTTTATAATAACTAGTATGGGTTTTCTATTAAGTATTTTTACTACTCTAACTGCAGCCAGCGTAATTATTTTACGAATTAAGGATCCCAAAAGTCCTAGGCCGTGGAGATTACCTTTGTATCCAATTATTCCAATATTATATTGTTTATTTAATTTTTGGGTAATTTATTATGTCATTTTAAATAGACCAAAAAGTGCATTAACAGGGTTTATATTTTTATTTTTTGGTTTCTTATCCTTTATTTTCTTGAACAAAAAAAATAAAATTTAAATCAAAAGCTTTTTTTTTGCAAGTGATTTATGTATTTTTATGTCGTAAACTTCGATATATTATAACAGACAAAAAATGAAAAAAATTATACAAATAATAGCAATTATTATTTTTTTTAATTTAAATGCTCAGACAGTTATGACATTTAATTCATCTCAACAGATAACTGAACCAATTTCAATTCTTTGTCAATCGTACGAAATAAGTGATATAACTTGGGATTATTTTTGCGAGGGAATTTGGGATGATTCATCTCATCAATGCCAACAAACTTCATTCACTGCTCAATCTAGTGGAAATTATATTATCAGAATAACAGATGTTTTTGGAAACGGCTGGAATGGTACTACTTTAGATGTCAGTGTAAATGGTGAAGTGATTTTAAATGAACTTGGCTTAAATTTTAATAATAGATGGGTTGAAGAATACATATTTTATGTAAATGAGGGAGATTTAATATCAACATCATGGTCTAATATTGGTCCTTACTTTAATGAATGTGGATATGAGATTGCATCTGAAGAGGCCATTAATTTAATTGAATTTCCATCACACACGTACAGTCAAATTTATTACAGACAATTTATTCCTCAAGATTTTGGATTTTCTGGCGATTTAAATTTAACCGAAATTCAGTTTGGAGTTTGGTATACTGACCTAAACGGGATCAACAGTTCAAGTTTACAAGATGTTAATGTTCAAGCCAATATTTATATAAACAACAATGGTGGGATAGGAGGAGAATTTGGAATTAATACCGATAATTTGAATTTTGTAGCAAGTACAGGAAATATTCTAATCACTCATGATGACCATCAATCTATAGTTTCTGCACCAATTCAATTTAACACAGCTGGTGTTTTAATTCCAGACGGTTTACAGGCGAGTTCTGAAATCGAATATGTAGTTGAATTAATTTTTCCTGGGGGAGAACCATCTCCGATGTCACCAGCATTTAGGTTATCTACCGGGGGTAATTTTTCCGATTTTTCCTTAGTGTTATCAAATCAAAGTCAAAACCCTTCAACAAGAGCTAATTCAACAAATTGCATTGGTTTTTTCACATATACACCTGATAATACATCTCTTATAAATCTTGTTAGCTCTGATGAACCCACAATACCTACTCACGAAGTAGTTTTTAATGTTGACATGACAAATGAAACTGTTGAGCCTGAAGGAGTATTTCTTGGTGGTGGAATTTTTGGTGGATCAAAAGCTCATCAATTGTTTGATGATGACGGAGATAATATATATTCTGTTAGTCTTCAATTACAAGAGGGTGTTTCAGGAAATTATTTATTTATTAATGGTCCTGCATGGGGTGGAGACTTTGAGGGTGCTGAGCAACTAACTGGACAGGAATGTGCTGATGTAGACTTCTTTAATAATAGATTTTTTGAACCTATTTTAGGTCCTACAACTTTGTCCTTTTGTTTTGGGGGATGTGAAGTTCAATGCACATCTTTACAAATTAATGACTACAGCCCTTTTGAGGTTACATATTTTCCAAATCCCGTTAATGAAAACATTCGCATAAGGTCAAATAACATCGTTGAAAAGTTAGTGGTAAAAAATATTCTCGGACAAGATCTCATGATATCATTACCAAATGCTAAAGATTTTGAATTTAATCTTTCAGATTTATCTTCAGGTAATTATTTTTTACAATTATCAAATGGTAAAAAAGTAAAAATGATAAATATAATTGTAGAATAAAATAATTTAACTCGTTATTATTTTTGAGCATATTAATATTATTGGTTTTGATATATTTGTGGTTAAAAACATATAATTATCTCCTCCATCTTTAATTTTATATTCATTTTTTATTTCTTTGATTTTTTTTGGAAAATTTCTTCTTTTAATATTAATTTTTTGACCTTTAATTAGTTTGTTTAATAATGTTTTTTTAAATGGAATTATTTTATCAATAAAGTATATTTTTCCAGGAAAATCCTTTTCTATAATACTTGATGTGTAAAGGTGAGTGTTATCATCCAACTTTTCAAGTTTAAAATCAACAGCAACTGAATTAAATCCACCAGATTTAAGAACTGATGAGTTTGGTTCGTAAAGATATTTTAATGGCTTTCCTAATTTATTTTTTTTATTTTTTTCATCACCGTAGTTAAAATTATACTTTTTTTGTCCTGAATCAAGATTTATATTTTTAATAATAATATCATTTTTATAATTTCTCTCAACAACAAATAATAATTCTTTAACTTCACCTTTTAATGAAACAATATGAACTTCTTTAGTATTTTTTAAATGTTTTAATGTATTTTTTATGTCAAGCATTGGAGATAATTTGATTAGTAAATTTTTACTTTTTTTGAG
>Ga0160423_10003248_pt1 | contig 13557 bp, 16 predicted proteins | sample CRUFie14St8metaG_FD_108191 | JGI IMG/M metagenome (GOLD analysis project Ga0160423, IMG submission 108191) | Marine microbial communities from the Costa Rica Dome - CRUD Field 142mm St8 metaG | ecosystem: Environmental > Aquatic > Marine > Oceanic > Photic zone | place: Costa Rica: the Eastern...
ATTTATAATTATTTGTCTATCCTTCATCATAATCTGGGGCATCTTTAACACAAAGAGGATGTGCAATAGTCGGTTTGTATTGATTTTGCACTACTTCCTGTGCCTTGCCGAGGAGTCGGGCACGACTCATAAGCATTAGTTTCTCCGCTTCATATTTTGTACAGAACGGATGGATACGTTTTGGTGGCATACCGGCGTTCCAAGTAGACACCATATGTAGTGGGTTGCCACACCAAGGGTTTCCGCACACCCTGGTAACCAACATATTTCCGATATCCCCCCAGGCAGCTTGATAAATTGCTTTGTGGACGGTGATATTTTCTGATTTTTGCCTGCTGTAAATCGCTCGATACGAAGGAAAACAAATGCGGCGAGGAGTTTTGGTACCTGGTAGATCCAATTCCCAGCACTCATTTATATCAGATACCCCAATTCGCTTCCAAAGTTTTTCATATTTAACTTTATATTCAGGATCCATGTAATTGATATCGAACCCGCAAATGTTGGAACGAATCTTAAGAACGCAGTGATAGCACCAGTGATGTTCCCTGTCTCGAATGGTATGTCCATGAGGACAGACAAATCCTCTGTAGTAACCATGTTCTCGAAGTTCTTGGTCACTGCAAAGATGTATGTCCCGCACGTAGCGGAACACGGGGATGTTTGTTCTGTTTGCCATGTCAGCTCCAGGGGTCCAGATAGTGTCGTTGTGGTCTCATTCTGTAACTGACTAGCAGCCGCAGACGGTTGTCTTTTTCGGTGTTTAGTGCGTCATGAACGACTGCGTGATTGTCTGGACACTCCTTGGTGCGTAGGTAATAGACAATCCGATGCGCCAGAAAAATTTCATTGTCGATTGAGACCATGTAATACCCAGTGGGCTTGTCTCGTCTTGTTACAAATTTATCTTTTTCAACCCATTTCAACCCACTGGGATGTTCGTCGGTGAGTTCCAAAAGCTCCTGCAGTCTCCGAATGGAGGGAAGCTCCTTGTAGACCCGCGACATAGAAACACACAATGAGAGAGAATTTTTCTATATCTAGTATAGATGACATCTTGAGCAAGATGTAATGGTTCATTGTGTGTTTTTGTGTGTCTCACGAGAAGCGCAATGAACACGTACATCTTGCCCAAATTGTCATCTGCTTTACCTATAAAAGAAAATACGTTCATTGTGTGTTTCTCTGCACCGCAAAGTTCTTGACCTGGTCTCAACCTAAGACTTATAGACCATAAAAAAGCCTCCCGCTGGGGACGGAAGGCTCGGGCAGCTCAACTGCGCTCGGCCTTAGCTTACCTCAGCCAGCTTCTTTTTCGTGCGTTTTGTTTTTTTCTTTTTCCTCTTCGATACCGTTTCCAGTTCCACGCCGTGATCGACCTCCTGTAGGACATCCTCAAAAATCCCACCAAATTGCGACGCGACTGTCTCCCACGCAAATTGCGTATCCGTAGCTCTCTGATAACAGAGTTCCGCAACCGCCTCACGTTTACCTGGGCTTTCGTAAAGTTCCGTAAGGAGTTCAGCCAGGTGGTCACCCGAGGGGCACGGCATTTCTCGGGCATAGTTCGTGTCTACATCAACGTGATCGCATCGGATCAGCTTGCCATAACCTTCAAAGATTTCTTTGCAAGATGTGTGGTTTGGGACGATTTGGGCGACCTTACATGCCGCATGTTCAAAGTTGACCAGGCCCCAGCCCTCACCTTTGCAGGTATTTACACCTACGTCACAGGCGTTATAGATACAGTTCAGCATGTCCACCTCAACGTTGGGCGGATGCTCCCCTTGGGACGTGCGGATGATTCGACCATTTGGATCGAGGCCTTGCTTCTTCATTTCCCGTGCGAACACCGGCATGATGTCCCAGCCTTGGTCCTTGCCACCCATGTGTAAATACAGCTGAGCGTCCGGTTTGTCCTTGGCAAACTTGGCAAAACCTTCGATTGTGATGTCGATACGCTTGCGGAACTGGTTCCGGTTACCGTTAAAAACGATGAAAATATCAGGATCTAGACCCAGTCTCTTCCGGGCTTCCTTCTTATCCATCGGATAGAACTGATCTGGTGTCATGCCATGAGGAATCACTGCAACAGGCTGGGTGATACCACCGGCAATAAATTCGTGTGCGCCGAATTCGGTGTAGGAAATGACGGCATCCCACTTGTTGGCTGTATCGGCCAGGCCACCGATCCAGTTGTAGGAATCCATGGGGGCATAGCCCACGAACTTAAATTTCTTCTGTTCGTGCAGATCAGCAATCTGTTGGTACTGCTGGTTGATGATCCAGATATCGTTGATGGTGAAGACGATGTCGGGCTCCTCTCGCTCTACGACTTCTCGAATCCGTTGCACACCAAAGGGTTCCGTCTGGTACCGGTTGGACGACGGGAACATTTTGTATCGGTCTTGTAGTGGTGTTGGGTCACCCCACCAGTTATGACCGAGGACACAAATTTCGAACTTATCGTCAAGATGCTTGAGTACATTCTCAGTGACACGGGCAAACCCGGTCATGGCGACAATATCCCCACACCACAAAAGCTTTGGTTTCTTACTCATTTAGCGGTAATATTCTCCACCCAACTATACACAGTTTGAAGGAGTTATCGACCTTACAAGTTCTTTCTCCTCTACATTTTCAGCGGCAAGTCTATTTTTTAAATATTGTGCAGCTGCGTGAGTATCAGTTTCTTCTCCGCAGGTGTAAAGATCGATAGCGCAGTAACCGATCTCAGGCCAGGTGTGGATTGAAGCGTGGGACTCGGCAAGGAGTGCTAAGACGGTTACCCCTTGCGGTTCGAATTTATTACTGATGATCTGCAAAACGTTAGCTTTTGCCATGCGTAATGCGGATTCCAGTGCCTGCACCAGTAGTTGACGGTCATCCAGCACAACTTTGCTGCAGCCGTACATGTCCAGAATCAGGTGCCGACCGTCGCTCATTCCTCTTCTCCTGTTTTGGGGTCGTGGTTTTTATCGATGATGTCGCCGTAGTGAACACGCCATTCATCTTTGTTCAGACCCACCTCGACGATAGAGGGGAACTTCTCATATTTCTGGTCAGATGAGCGGCAAGCCACGTTGACCACCCGCATTCCCCTACGATTCTTGAACTTGTAGACGTTGAGTTGGAGCTGGTGAACACAGATGTCCATCAACAGGGACTCAAAACGACTGCGGCCCAGAATGTTGGTGTTGGACGACCGAGCAAATTCGCAGTAGCTGGCATAGAGCCATTTATCCCAGTTGACGAAAATATTGGACGTGCCCCCTGGGGAATGCTTAGCCAATCCAATGGGAGTGGAGATGCCCGGATCAAAGATGAGGCAGTGCTCCATCCAGTCCATGATTTGGTTGGATTTCAGGATCTGTTCACGGTGATGCTTGGCAAAGAAGTCCACTTTCTTGTTGGTTTCCATCAGGTATTCCCGCATCTCTGCTTCCGAGAGATCTAGTACCCAGTTCACCAATCCGGGAAGGAGTTCCGAGAAGTCACCGAAAGGATGACCTCTGTCATCCATATCAATAAGCGTACGCTGTTCTGCAGAGCTACCGGTGAAAGGGCGATCGAAAGGAATGGTAAGCCGACGGCGAGCAAGACCAGAAGTGGGATCTGTCGTTTGAATCGGTTCATTGGCCGTGATCATGACCAGACCGTTGAACTTAAACGGTTTTTGGGAACCTGACTGAAACTTGCGTTCATTACGTATCAAATCCCGTCCGGTCAATGCTTTCAGCACGGAGACTGACCCGCCGTAACGCTCCACATCATTGAAGAGCAGAAGCTTTTTCTTGTAGAGGTTTGCGGTTTCGAAACGGTTTTTCTCCAGGTGCTCCAGGGAGGAGATTATGGCGTTGTCATCACCCACCAAAGCGTGAGCGAGGTTGGAGTAAGTGGATTTACCTGATTTACCAGGACCAACAATTTCAACGAACTTTTGAACCTCGGAGTTACCCATCAGCACGGCACGGAGCCATGCACGAAGGACCTGCACACGGCCCCAGTTGCCATCCTGAGCGTTCTTAAGCCACTTAATGATGGGTTCACAAGTAGCACTAGGATCGTACTCATAGGGGAGCTGCTGGGTCATATACATCTCCCGATCGAACGGCAGAAGCTCCTTGGATTCGACGTCCAAGATTCCGTTCGTGAAGAGAAGTTGGTCGTTACCTTCGTACCAATCATCGAAGATGACGCTGATCCGCAGCTGCTCCATTACGTCATTGATGAGGTTCATGCTGTAGCCATTCGGCAGCAGATCCTCTTTCACCATCTCGAATTTATTTTTGATCTCACCTTTAATTTCGATGTCCGAAAGTTGAGTCCAAAGACCTTTGCCTTTGTATTCGTAAAGGTAGAAGCAGCCTTGCGTCTGGCAGTAGCGCAGATTCCCTTCCCAAAGTTGAAGGACAATATCAGTTATGGTATCCGATGAAGGATTGCGCTTCTTGCTGTCTTTCCCTTTCTTTTCGTTGTTTACCGGTTGTACCCAACCACCACGGCTCATCGAGGGGAAGGGAAGATCCGTTGTGTTGACTATTTTTTTCTTAGGACGTGCGTCTTGGCTTTCGACTTGAGCAAGCAGTTGCGCTGCATGTTCCAGCGTTATGTCATCAACGCCGAGTGCTTTGTAGTCCTGAGATGGTTTCCATCCGTGCTCCTGAGCGACATGGATCAGAGAACCGATGCCACGTCCACCTTCTTTGCTGAAGGAACGCCAACGGCGAGCACATTCACCATCCTTGTACTTGTCGGATTGATGGGACCAGGAATCCCACTGCTCCAACAGTGATTCGTCCAGTGAATGGAGCGACTGACCAACGATGATCCAAATGTCGTAGTCATCGGCAGCCTCTGGGGGCATCGCCCACATTGCTTCAGCGGCCAGTTGGATGTCCCGTTCCAGGGAGATCTCAGCGTTAATTGCAAAGCCGGGGCCGACGATCCGAGTGATTTCACTTGCCGGTACGCCTTGCTTGATGTTTTTATTGATGATGGCATTCAGCAGCCAGTCCGGCAGTTCAGGTAGGCTGTCAACCCATTCGAAACCTTGGTTTTCAGCGGTGTAGTATCCTTCCGTCTCAGGGTGAAGGCCCATCACCACCCCTTGGTGGCGCTTCCACAGAACCTCTAGTTTTTCCTTGTTTTCTTCTGCATGCCAGGTGTATTTGTTTCTGACGAAATGCTTATGCTTTTCGCGGTCTAGCTTGTATAGTTTCTTCTCGCGACCCTCTTTACCACTGAGAACTGTCAGGGTGTTGGGCAGTGCAGTTGCGAAGTCTGTTCCGGCAACTTCTTCGATGAGTTTGTAAACACTTGGGCCATCGATATCGACCCAAACCAAGCCATAAGGATGATTGTAGACAGGACCACCCAGTACTCCGACGGCTTTACAGTGCCCGGTGAGTGTCTCCTCCTCAATTTCTCGTACGCTATAGGGGTTGTTCTGCCATCCCGAAATGTACGGGTCCTTATTGGCACCGAGCGGCGTAAGCGGCCAGTCGATCGGTAGATAGTCAAGGCGGATTTCTCCTGGTCGTAATGACTGTGGTTGCTTATTTGCCATTATTTTTATTCGTTAACTTCCACTTTAAAGTGCTTGTTTGCGAAACGTTCGTCGTTCAGCAACATAAATGCATGCAAATGCATGACTGTTGGAAGATGAAAACAGTCGCCGTCATTGGCCGCTTCCATATAGTTTTTGAGCGCAAAAAGCCACTCACCCATGTGCACATGGATGTCCATAAGGGTCCCCAGTTGAGCGTCTCTATATCCTAGGCTGGTCAATCCTGGGTGAGATTAGGCATTTATTTAGATAACAAAGTCTCATAAGTCTTGTGGTGAGTATTTAAGTTTTGTAACTTTTCTTAGATCAGGTCCGGGTCGTACACATTGCAGTTTTCAATTTGTTTGTAGTATTCCTCGACGATTTTGTACCAATCCTCCCGCAGGATGTCCAAGAACCTCCGCGAGATCTTGAAAATCTGAGTACGGGCAGGCGTTGAGACCAAGATGGCAGCCTGCTGAACCTTCATGTCCAGGGTCTGCTCGATGGCGATGTCGTATGCAGCCAGTTGCTTACAGGTTTTTTTGAACTTCATGTGGCCGCCCAACAGGTCACGCCATTCTGGTGACCCCTTTTCCAAGTCTTTCGGCCAGCGTCGGCTGTAGGGTTTCACGCTGGTTTTCAAGTCAGCGAGCGTGAGTTTACCGTTGGCAACAGCAATGATGTCAGGCGCACCTGCCCAGGCTCTACCCTCACTGTCACTACCCCAAACCCGGGCAACTTCATCGGCACCCATCGTGAAGTCAAACTTATCTAGTACAGGGGATTCAGCCCAAAGAACTTCTTCAAACTGATCCAGGATTGGCGGCATACCTGCCCAGAAATCCTTGTATTCATCAGCGATCTCAGGGTTTTTATTCCCTTTGAGGTAGCACTCCATCCCATAGTGAATCGCGGTACCACGCTCGGCAGCTTTCTCTTTTACACCTGGGTTGTTCTTAGACCACATCTCCAGCTTCCGTTTGTTTGCTTCGGATGCTGTCTCACCGATGATGGTTGTCACTGACGGAGCAGGGCCAGTGGGCAGCGGCGTGGTGTAGTGCCGTTTGCCATTAAGGGATATTCGTGCGGCGGTCTTATTCAAACCACGCATACGAGTTTGTTTCTCCTCCTCGGATAAATTCCAGGGATCGTTGATATCTACCTGTTCAATCATTAGGTTATGAAAACCTTTGTTAGATTATTGTAGGGGCAAACTAACACTAATGAAAGGTTTTTACTTTGCCATATTTGGCATCTTAGGCGCGATTCTGATCCTTGCAGGGGTTGACTTCTATTATTTGCTGCAAGATACCAATTCGATTTACCACAAATAATTATGGTGAATTTAGTTCGCTTTTATTTTGAAACAGACGAGGAGTGTAGGACGGGTTGTTTTGATGGTAAGCCAATTGAAGATGTGGATGCGGACAAGGCGGATGACTTTGAACAGTATTTGATCGACCAAAATATTGGCTACATTCGGATTGATCTGTAAGACCAAGCCGTGACCAAGACGATTGCATTTCTTACCTTATGGCGTGATAACGAGAAGATTTTAGATCGTTCTTTGTCTCAACTTGAGACTATGGAAGACGAGTTAATTCCCAAGGGGTACCGTTTTACCTACGCTTTTCTTGAAAACGATTCGAAAGATGAGACTGCAATGAGACTGTACAAGTGGTTGCGTGAGCGGCGCGGCTTCTTGATCTCAGAGCAAATTGACGCACCCAAGTGGGGGAGTGTTGCCCTTACAGAACGTACCCGATGGCTTGCCCGATATCGCAACGTATGTTTAGCGGCGTTGGATTTCTGGAAGTATGACTACCTTGTTGTGGCCGATAGTGATGTTCACTTCAAGCCAGATCTACTGACACAGATGGTTGATCATCTTGATCAGAATCCTGACTGGGGAATGATCACGCCGAATACTGTGCAGAATATTCCGGATCATGTTGGTGAAACTGATCTACCCTCCTACTTCGACAGCTGGACGCTGATTGATAAACAGCGAATGCAAGGCATGACCTTTGCTGCCAATCCGTTCTTGTCTTCGCATGATCGTGAGGACTGGGAGAAAGGTCACCCGATTTCTGTGTATAGCGCCTTCGGTTCAATCGCCATGATTCGTGGTGAGATTCCTCAAGAATATGAGGTGCATTGGAATGCTGAGGTTGGTTGTGAACACACGGGTTTGTGTGAAGACATCACCAAAATTGGCTACGAAATTATCGTTGACCCCAAGTTACATGCAGAAATCATCCACGAGGAGCCGGTGATTCCCGACCCCGCCGTGGTAAAAATGCATCAAGATCGCCTGAAGTTAGCTGAGGCCTCCACTTTGTTCGAGTAAATCATGATCGATCATCTCCTGGACGAGAGTTTCGAAGGTGTACTTTGGCAACCAACACAGTTGTTTCAGTGCTTTTCGAGGATCTCCCAGGAGAGTTTCGACTTCAGCAGGACGATAATACTGAGGACTCACTCGGATGATTGTTTGTCCTAGTGTCCTGCTGTAACCAACTTCATGCTCACGCTCCCCTTGCCATTCAAGGTTTAAGTTGAGTCGATCCGCTGCAACTTCGCAGAATTGTCGAACGCTGTGCTGTATACCTGTGGCGATCACATAATCTTCGGGCTTTTTTTGCTGCATCATGCGCCACATGGCATCCACATAGTCGGAAGCATGGCCCCAATCCCGTTTGGCTTCTAGGTTTCCAAGTTCAATAAACTCTCTTTTCCCTTTTAAAATTTGCGCCAGACCCTGTGTGATCTTCTTCGTCACGAAATTTTCGCCACGAAGCGGGCTTTCATGGTTGAAGAGGATGCCGTTACAACCAAATAAGTCGTAGCTTTCCCGATAGTTGACGGTCAGCCAGTAGGAAAAAAGCTTGGCAACACCGTAGGGACTGCGTGGATAGAAGGGTGTCGCTTCATTTTGGGGGCATTCTTGTACCTTGCCGAACATTTCGGAGGTCGAAGCCTGGTAAAAACGGGGTGCATCACTACCCATTGACCTGCATGCCTCAAGGACATTCATCGGTCCGAGTGCATTTGCAGTCGCAGTACTGACTGGGGATTGAAAACTGATCCCAACATGGCTTTGCGCTGCCAAGTTGTAGACCTCATCTGGCACGAAGTCGTGAACAATTCGTGTCAGTGACGGGGCGTCTGTTAGATCTGAATAGAAAAGTTCAATGCTTTCAGGGATTTTGCCACCAAAAACCCATTCTAATTTTTTTAGTTGTCCAGGAACAGACGTACGTCTCAGAATACCCGCGACGGTATAACCAATGTCGTAAAGCCTTTTTGCAAGATATGCGCCATCTTGTCCAGTGATTCCTGTGATTAAAGCTCGCGTCATTGGCCCCCTATAGCGATATTCTGTTGGAACATAATGCATACCAACTCACTTTTACAGCTAAAGTATAGCCGTAAGTGATAACGAGACATGAGATCTTTCAAGTGGCCTTTACAGCGCAATACAATTGGGCTGCAAGAGCGTCTATCACAGATTAAGTTTTGGGCAACTGCTGATCGTTTTACTAATGGACCTGAGGTACGTGCGTTTGAAAAAGAATGGTCAGATTGGCAAGGATGTGAATACTCTCTTTATGTAGGCAACGGATCTGTTGCAAACTTTCTGCTGTTAGATGCGGTCAAAGAAAAATTTTTCCCCAAACACGAGAAGCTAACGATCTTTGCGCCTGCGATTAACTGGGCAACTAACATTTCGACGTTCTTTCAGCAACGTCATAACGTTTATTTCTACGACATTGACTACACCAGCTACAGCCCGACCATTGAGTCAGTCACTGAATTAGCAGAGAAGGGCATTAAGCCTGACATCATTTACCTGACGCATGTCTTGGGTATTTCAAATGATATGCAACGCGTGAAAGATCTATGGCCTGGGGCCATGATCATCGAAGACTGTTGTGAGTCCCATGGTGCTGTAGATCCTAGAAGTGGGGCCAAAGTTGGAACGACGGGCATTGGTTCTACTTTTTCGTTCTACTTCGGCCATCACATGAACACGGTTGAAGGCGGAATGATCAGTGTCAATGATCGTGATTTGTATAACTTGATGCGTGCCAAGAGGTCCCACGGTCTATCCCGTGAGATGTTGCCGCATCAACGCAACCTTGTTGAGCATGAGTACAGCGATATCGACCCATCATTCTTGTTTCCTACTAAGGGTTACAACTTCCGCAACACCGAAAGTGGCGCAGTCCTTGGTCGAGTGCAGCTCAAAAAGCTCGATACATGGAACAAGAAAAGGTCTGAAAACTACTATGCCTTCTGTATGCAGATGACACCACAGCATTGGATTGAGCATGTAGCAACACCTGAGGGTAACTCTGCAATGACTTTGCCGTTCCATTGTTGTACGGAACGACAGGCATCTCATCTGAAGAAAGAATTGAAAAAGCGTGGTATTGAAACCCGGCCTTTTTTGGTCGGCAACCTTTTGCTTCAACCGTTTATGAGTGGCTATACATCTCCGATTAAGTTGCCAAATACAGAAAAAATGCATACACATTCGTTCTACATTGGTAATAATCAGTTTGTTACACCTGCCGATATTCGGGCATTGGCGCAGGAGTTGAAATGCGTATTTTGATTTGTAGCATCATCCGCAACCGTCGTCCTTATCTTTTTAATTGGAAGGACTTGATCCTCTGCTTGGCAGATGAGAACCCTGATGTTCTGTTTGATCTGTCCGTTTACGAAAATGATTCAACCGATGGTACTGCTGAGTACCTGCACAGCATTCTTCCTGAACTGCAGAAGGAACTTTTTCAAGTAAGCATCACGTGTGAGAAGAACGATAAGCCGTACTTTCCTTCAGTGAAAGATGAAGATCGTGTAACGCTCCTGGCCGAAGCACGTAATCGGACTCTGGATCAGATGGATCTGGATATGTATGACAAGATTGTTTTCATTGAACCAGACGTTGATTATGACCCGGATCTAATCAGCGAACTGTTCTACATGGCGTCGGACATTTGCTCACCTTACAGTCTGCAGCCTGAGAACTACCCAAGTTTCCCTTGGATTTATGACTGCTGGGCAACCAGAGTCAAGATGACGGATGACGAATTTACTGGCCCCAACTTATATGAGATGCCTCCTTGCCTAGAGGTTGATTCAACCTTTAATTGTTTCTGTGTGTATAAGGCTAAACCGTTCCAAGAAGGTGCCAGATTTTCAGGAATTAATCCTGCAACCGGCACCTGGGACTGCGACACCACCAATATCTGTGCTGAGTTTGCGCAACGGGGATACGATCAAATCCATTTATACCGTATAGCTCTAACTCATAATGCCAACTGAAGAAGAACGCTGGGCAGAATTCAATCGAAAGCTGGCTCAACTGATACCAAATCCCCCTGCAAATTGGCGGGAGAAAGCTAAACCCTGCAAATATCAAGCCATTCTTGATGAAAGAAAGGCGAAGAAAATGTTAGAATGAAAACGCTCAAATGCAAACGTTTCCGAAAGCGGTTTAAGAAACTATGATCCCGGCATGAGCACCCGGGATTTTTTATGAGCACTCTTATTGCCAACCTGCCCCCTGTAAAAGTTTGGGTCCGCCGTGAGTATCTACGTGATCTTCGTGACGGTCATGGAGAGTACACACCTGGCTATTGGGTAACTTGCAAGTCATTATCTGGACGTGCGCTTTATTTTGAAACGTATCTAACTGAGTATGGTGCGCTATATGACAAGCTTCCTATCAGTGCTTTTCTTGCTTGGGATTCTGATCATCCCGACGAGCCCGTGGCTCCTACTCCTGATCTGCCGCTGACCGATCTTCAGTTCTGGAATGGATTTGACACTGGTCTTGTGGTGGTCGAAAAGAATCTGATCTTCAACATGGAATTTGAAGTGATGACGCGGGATGCAGGTATTCAACGCGGATCTTATCTGTTTACGATCGACAACTATCATCCGCACCGCAATGAGCCTGACTTTTACTTTGCGGAGATGCCCGATGAGCATAAGTCCCACAACATTGTGGAGCTAGAGAACGGTCAGATTGGTGCCTACCCAAACAATAGGTGCCGCATGGTTGATCCTTCGCTTACCAACCATGACCTGAAAACGCCTGACTTCAAAGTTTCGACGCGCTATTTTAATGTAGAGCATGCTCCTAAGTGGGGCAGGCTTGGTGAGACAGATGATTATTTCTGGAAGACACCAAATGAAATCCCTACACCAACAGAGGAACCCACTAATATTACTTCTGACGCTCTCGGTGCTGAGTTTTATAAGTCAGCCCGGAATAAGCAAGCCAACGCATAGTTTGCGTTGTGTTCATGCTCAAGAGGTTATTGAGGTTTTAAAAGAGGATCGTAGTTTATCTGAAACGAGAAAGGCAGACATCATTAAAAGGGTGTTTGCCAACTCTTCTCCCCATTGCAAATTCAAACATGAATGATCACACTTTTGAAAACTGGATTAGAGTCAAAGATGCTCTAGAAAAAGCAGGAAAAACTGACTGTTTGTTCTATCGAAGAGCCACAACAATTGTAAATGGAGGTAAACTAACCAAAGATCCTTTCGAGTTACCTACTCTTGAGTTGCCGGAGGAGAAAAAATAGCCAAGTACGGTTAGCTTTTTATAAACGGAAGCAGGAATGTTGCCGTTGTGGATGTAGCGATCACCGTGTCCTTGAGTTTCATCATGTCGATGAGAAGAGTTACAACATTGCCGACATGGCATCTCGGGGATATGCCTGGTCCAGAATTGAAGACGAATTAAAAAAATGCGAGACAGTCTGTGCAAACTGCCATCGCATTCTTCATCATGAACAGAAGTTACTTAGCGAAGGCTTGCCTTCACCATCCATGCAGCCTTAAAGGCATCGCCTGTTAGATCAGCCAAGAAGTTAGCGATGTCAATGGCACCGATCTTGGTGGCAACAGGCTCAAGCTTTTTACATTTCATGCCAAGCGTTTCAAGGTTCTTGGAGTACACATAGAGTTGTGTACCACCTTGATAGCTATCGACATGATCAAACTTTGAGGCAGCACTCCGTAATCCTTTGCCGCACATTGGCATCAGGTAGTCCATGCTGCGGATGTACTCAGACATCTTGTCGAACTGTTTGAGATGCGCTTTATACTGATCCTTAAGGAAAGCATGTACTGCCAGGAAGTTTGTCCCCTCATAATTGAGGTGGATCAAATGTGACTGCGTCTCTAGTTCCTTCAAGTATGCAGAGATTTCAATGCATTGTTTGATGAACTTACCGATTGCAGATTTTGAATCCTGCGGTTCGGGCTCTTGTCGTGTTGGGGTTTCCATCAGGCTTGCGGTAGGTTTCCTGCTTCGTACTGAGCGATTGCGTCCATCATTTCAAAGAAGCGATCACGCATTGCATAACCAGCTTCTTTGATACAGAACTCTTGCCAAAGCCCGGTGTACACGCCGTGCATTGGATGATCTTTATTATCTCTTCCGTAGACTTTGTAGCAATGGTCTATGAAGATCGCACGCTTTTGCTGCTCTTCAACGTCCCATCCTTCAAGATTGTTCATACGCTTTGATGCCTGTGATACTGGTGAACACAGCACCTATTTTAGGGTTGATTTCAAAGGTTAGATCACTGAGATCGGCCTCTAAAGATTCTGCAATTTCCCGTGGCGTTTTATCTGAGAACGAATCGTAATCAAGATCAACGTCCACGGAAAGAGAGACGGTAAGCGATTGCGTTTGAACGGGGTCCATCAAAGGATTGTAGGGATGAAATAATGTTAACAGTATTTAATTATTCAGCTTCTAGGGCTGCGATTTTAGTTTCTAAGGTTTCAAGCAGAATTAGTGTGAATGGAAAGCCCCGCGTTGCCACGGGGCGGTTTACTGTCAACCAGCCTCAAGAGCTGCGACTTTGGCTTCTAGCGTTTCGATCTTGGCGATTGCTTCCTGCAGCGCCTTGACCAAACGTGCTTCGGTTTTAGACCATCCAGTAATTGTTAAACGCTCTTCATCAGAATGTGCG
>Ga0160423_10003251_pt1 | contig 13554 bp, 12 predicted proteins | sample CRUFie14St8metaG_FD_108191 | JGI IMG/M metagenome (GOLD analysis project Ga0160423, IMG submission 108191) | Marine microbial communities from the Costa Rica Dome - CRUD Field 142mm St8 metaG | ecosystem: Environmental > Aquatic > Marine > Oceanic > Photic zone | place: Costa Rica: the Eastern...
GCACATGATCGTCCTGCTAGCGCGCCAAACCTTGGCGAAAATCTAATCCTGATGGCTCTTGGTAGGCCCTCAAGTCGAATTCCTTCATCACGGATAGGATGTGATCGAAAAGATCGGAGACAATACCCTCATACTCAATCCACCGCTTGTCGGATGAGAAAACATATATTTGGATGGGCAGGCCACGGGCAGTTGGCTCAAGCTGCCTCACCAATAAGGTCATTTCCTGGTTTATCAATGGATGCTGACGGAGAAAAGCCATCAGATAAGCCCTGAAAGTGCCGATATTGGTCAGACGACGCCCATTGGCTGGATGATCCAATCCACCCGTATCAAGCTGCTGATTGAAGGCTTGCACCTCTTTCTGTTTTTCCCTGATGTAACCGGAGATAGCTTGGATCGATGCCAACCTCTCCAGCAAAGCCTCATCGCAAAACCGAATCGAATTTAAATCAATCAGAACAGATCTCTTGATTCGCCTTCCCGGCGACTCACTCATGCCTCGCCAATTCTTGAAGGCATCACTGATAAGCGTGTAGGTCGGAATGGTCGTAATGGTCTTGTCAAAGTTCTGAACCTTCACTGTCGTCAGACCAATTTCAATCACATCTCCATCTGCACCATACTTCGGCATTTCCAACCAATCTCCCAGAGAAAGCATCCTATTGGTGGTGAGATGTATGCCAGCAGCAAAGCCCAAAATGGAGTCCTTGAAAACAAGCATCAAGACGGCTGTCAAAGCACCCAAGCTTCCGAAAATGACGGATGGATCCTTGCCCATCAGTTTGGCGACGATAAAAACCGCGCCCACCATATAGACGATGAGCTTGATGGCTTGAATAAAACTGTAAATAGGAACCTGCTTGGACCACTCAAAGGTTCGATAGACATCGTGGAAGGCATCGAGCAAAGCTTGCACGACAAGGAGCACGACCAGCATGGTATAAATTTGAGAAAAGGCATCTATCAAACCCACTGCTGTTGGATGCCCCACCCATATCTGGGGAAGGAAAAAGGAAATAACGATGATCGGAGCAAGGTGGGATAACCGGTGAAAAAGGTTTCTCTGAACCAGTTTGTCATCCCACTGTGTCTTCGAATTCTTGATACAGAAACGGAGAAAGCGAAGCATGAATCCCTTGGCCAACTGATTCATCAGCCAGGCTAGAACCAGAATGAGAAGCGTGACAAGCCAGCGTGAGACCCAGGGCGCCCAAATTTCAACCAGATCATTTTCGCCCAAAAGGGACACAAACGCGGAAGTCAAATAATCCACGATCCATTGCATAGGACAAGGCTAGCATCAAAACTTTCCCAAGACAATCGCACTATGGTAGACGCAAAGACGCGGTAGCTCTCCCGAAGGTCGCCAACCTTCCAAACCTTCTTTTCACAAGCACAGTGAGTTGGATCTCAGAACCTCGCTTCATTCCATGAATTTGGCGCGCAAGTGAAAGGATGTCCTCAACGGGCTGATCCTGACACTCGATCAAAACACACCCTGGCCGAATACCCGAAGAGTAAGCGGGCCCTTCTGGAACGATATCCGCCACAAGTAAGCCCTGGATACGGTCCATACCAACGTGACGGGCAAGTTGCGGGGTCACGGGCTGCAAACGTATCCCCATGAGATCCTGAATCAAGTCGGCATTGAAGAAGGTCTCTTCCGCGGGCAATTTCAAGGATCGTGTGAATTCCTCCTCCCCTCTTTGAACCCTTAGGGACAGCTCTTGATCAGGCGGCACATTGACTACTCCCTTAATCCAATCAAAGATCCCACGAAGTGTCTGCCCTTCCAGCGCAAGGAGTTGGTCCTTTTTTTGCAGTCCTGCCTGATAGGCAGGACTCTCGGGGTGGACTTCCAGTAACCGGGGCGGATGAACTGAGGCATCCACTTTAGCTCCGAACCACAAACCTGTGATTCGTTCGATCGACAGCATTTCAGTGAGCGCCTCATTGACTTGTTTGATCGGGATGGCAAAACCAATGCCCTGTGCCTCTTTGTAAACGGCTACATTCAAGCCCATCAGTCGTCCTTCCAGGTTGACAAGTGGACCGCCACTGTTACCTGGGTTGATGGCAGCATCGGTTTGAAGCCAATGATCGACATCCAACGGTTGATCCTCTGTGGGAGGCCGGCGGTTCTTGGAGCTAAGAATTCCTCGACTGACCGAGCTGCCCAGCCCGAAGGGATTCCCCAAAGCCAGGACCGACTCTCCAAGGAGAAGGTCATCGTCTTCTGCAAATTGAATTGCCTGAAAACGCGTCACTGGTGCTGATGGAGTTATTTTTAAGACAGCCACATCGCTGGCAGCCATACCGGCAACCATTTCAGCTTCATAGACACTTCCATCGTGCAGCACCACTTGAATGCGACTCGCACGATTGATGACATGAGCGTTGGTCAAAACGTAGCCAGATTCGTGCACGATGACACCCGAACCCAAACTGTAGGTAGACTCGGATGGACGCTGTCGATAGTAAGGACCAAAAAACTCCCAGAGAAGATCATAATAAAAGTCCCGTCTCTCCACCATAATTTCGGTGCGAATATTTACAACGCAAGGCATGGCTTCCTCGACCGCCCGCACCGTCGCATCCTTGCGAAGATCATCAGCAATCGCAACCTGTGGGTTTGCCGCGTGGATGCTGCCACCTAGGATCATCACCCATGGCCAAACGAATCTCCCTGGCAGAACCTTCCTTTTGGATAAATGCTGCTTTGTTTTGCACATCTTTGAGACTGGAGCAGTGTGAAGCCCAAATAGTCGACACAAGTATTGATAGTTAGCCGAATCTTTCATTTTTTTGCCACACTGCAAAGAACTTTATCCATGTTATCACGCACTTTGATACAGAAGCAAAACTCCATCCGAATTACGATTGTTTCATGCCTTTAAGTGGAACCATTTACGAGCGACGGCGCCTATCTGCTGAAGATACCTGTCATTTTCGTGATCAGCTTTCATTCCGCATGACTAGAAAAAAGATTACGTATTCTTTGGCTGGGTCAACCGTTAAAAAAGGAACAATTGACGACCCTCAGCGGAAAAAGCCCGCGTATCCTGAATCCGGGATACGGTTCACCCAACCGAGGCCCATTACTTCGGCGAGCAACCATGATATTGAATGGGAAAGTCCAAAGTAATACAGAAGTGCTCATTGCCCCGGAAGGGTTCAAATGGCAGGCCCAGCGCCACGACCTGGACCCCGCCTACGTGGGTGTCAAACTCGTTATCACCTGGAGCGGCCAGAGTACAGACTTCGAAAGTCCTAAATACGCTCGCATGGACCAATATTGGGACGACTCTTTGGATGCCTGGAGGGATGAAAACCTCATTCTTTTCCAACACATGGATGCTCACGGTTTACCGAAAACCTGTCATGCGCCACTGAAAACCTGAATGACGAAGCCTTGGTCGAGTTGGTTCGCCAAGGAGCCGTGTCAAGGCTTTGGCGGATAGCCAGGGCGATGGAAACACAAATGATTGAAGTGGGTGAGGAGACCGTCTTGTGGAATCACCTTTTTCGATCGATGGGCTATCGACTCAACCGGTGGCCCATGCATCACCTTATTAAATATGTATCGCGCCTCAGAGAGGGCCTTTCTCAAAGCAAACGGACACCTGTTTCTGCCCTGCAGAGGTTACAAGCACGGCTACTCGGTTGTGGTTGCTTTTTAAGCCTCGCCAGCGAGAAACTACAGCGCTCAAGCCAGTCTTATTATGTCAAAATAAGCAAAGCCTGGGAGAAGGGCATGGCTTCTATGATGGATATCCAACTCCCGAAGGCAGTTTGGAACAACCAAGGCATACGCCCGGCCAATCACCCCCAACGCCGACTCGCAACTCTTGCTCATTGATTATTGTCACCTGCTTTCGACAAAACATTCATCCAATGGTTCGAAACAATGGATCATCCTTTGGAAAGACAACGCTCACTCCAGGAGACCCTAGGAAAAAACATAATCTTTTTTGGGGGCGACATTGGACACTCCATGGGAGGTGGTTGGAAAAACCAAAGGTCCTACTTGGGCATGTGAAAATCAACGAACTTGTGATACAGACCCTTTTCCCGTAGTTGCTGGCACATTTTTCGGTTAGGAAAGACTTTGCACACCAGCAAAAAGTAGTGAGGTTTTTCCTTCTTTGGCCACTTTCCGAGGATCACACATTTTTGGAAAGCACCAGGAGACAATTGTTCGGGATCGACCGCTACCAGTGGATCCAATCCTCAGCAGATCAACCGGGATTGCTGCAGATCATGCATGATTTTTGTGGTTGGTCGGATGGCAACTGCAACCAATGTCTTTTCCGAGAGTGCGCTCAAATAGTTTACCTTCAGCAAGGTTGAATGCTACCGGAGGAAAAATCAAAAATGCACTAGTGAATAATCTCGCCTGTCTCTGGATTGGTCAACGGCGGCAAACCCAACCTTTGCTTCAGGATGCGCAAGTAATCTCTTGCCAAATGGTTGCCATACCAGCGGATCTCCCATGATTTCTCAAATTTGACATGAGCTTCCTCCAGGTCTCCTTTTTCGATTTCATGAAGGCCCCAATAGGCCCAAACAAAGCTGCTTTGAGGCTCGAGTGAGGCCGCCATGTTATAATATTGCTCTGCCTCTGCCGTTTGTCCCAAAGAATCCAAAGCATGCCCCTTTAGGAGATAGGCAAAAGCATAGGATGGCCAAGCCTCTATGCTTTGCTCGAACCACCGAATGGACTTTTCGAGCTCTCGCTCATACCCAGGTGCGAATTGACGGCCTCGCTGCAAAAGCGTTTCACCGACCTTATAAGGTATGTCGTACCGCTCTGGTTTTGAGCTTGCAGCACGCGTCATGTGCTCCACCCATTGCTCAGATCCTTTGGCATGCCTGCCGGCTTGATTCTCCCAGTAATTAGATGCCCATAGGCTTGGCAAAAAGCTGAAGAGCGTTCCGATCATCCCGACACAAAGCAGGAGGACAAGGCAGCGGTGGAACCAGGATGATCGCCACCAATAGGATTCTGTCGTAAATCGTAGGTGACTCACGAGTATGCCAGCGAGGCATACAGCCAATAAGCCATTGGCAGGCACATAAAGATTGAAGTCCACGAGCGAATGAACACCGATGGCGATCAGCGAAATAGAAATACCCATGACAGTGGCGGCGCGATTGCTGTGTCTTTGATCGCCCAGATCCTTAGCCTCCCTGAGAACATACCTCCGAGTTTTCCAGGCCCCCAACACAAGAAAAAGACCACCAAAAACAAAAAAGGAAGATCCAACGAGTCCGTATTCAACCAGCAATTGCAGATAATCGTTGTGCATCCACCCTGGACGCTCCTGGACCTGTCGTGGTCGGTAAAGTGAAAAAAGGGCATCAAACTGTCCGGGACCGACTCCAAATACAGGCTGGTCCTTCAACATGTTGATGCCAGCTTTCCATACCAAAGGACGCACATTGAGATCGTGCGAGGACTCTCTTTGAAATGCTTGATTGATTCGATCCTTGAGAAATGAGGATTGCGCCACAGCAAAGTAGCTTAATGAAATCATCCCAACGAGTGCGACCAGGGCCTGGACTCTGTATTTACGATGCCCCATTAGCCAAAACAGGAAAAGCAGAACAGAGACCCCTGTCGCTAGAACACCACCACGAGAAAGCGTCAGACCAATGCCAACGCTGATCACAAGGCAGGCATATCCCAAAAACACTTTAAACGTGGCGTTGAGTCTGCCCGCAAAAAGATAAGCGAGACCAAGAGGAAGCATCATTTCTAGGAATCCTGCAAGATGGTTGGGACAAAAATAAGTTCCAGTGGCTCGATTACCGTATTGCGATGGTTTGGTGAGATGCCACACGGCATCACTGTGGGTAAGCACCTGGAAGATACCATAGGAAGCCACCAAAGTTGCCATGAAGATCAGAAACAGGACCAAAACTTGTAAGGTGTCTTGTCGATAAAGAAAATTAACCGAAAGAAAAAAGGCTGAAGCCAAAAGAAGCAAACGCAAGACCTCATTTTCAGCCAGAATCAAGGAGTCAGAAAACCGATATCGCCAAAGCCCATACGATAGAAAAACCAACACTAGCCAACAGACTGGTGGCCATAGCAGCCGATAACGGGAATTTCTTAAAAGAATAATACACCAAAGTACCAAACAGAGTGCAGAGACAGAACTGAGGAAAAGAAAACCAAAGGGATAAACCCCACCGAAAAGCAGTGGTCCTACGCAGAGCATCATCCCAAGCAGGAAGGATATCCACGCTTCGAGAGGATGCTTATGGTGCGCTTTGGACATATCTACCTGAAACGGCTTAACCTGCCTTTTGCGCCTTGATCAGGAACCTCATGACAAGGCTAGATGGGACTTAAGCGCTTGGCCCCAACCATGTCTTCGACATCATCCATATCGATCGGATCCTCCTGGTGAAAGGCATCTCCCTCAAGACGAGAAAGCAGGTTGCGACGGCATGCAAGCATGAGGCCAATTTGGAGTGAAAATGTTTTCATGGCATATTCTGCATCTCCGTGAAAAATGAAAAAGGCGATGATGTTTGCCATCCACGTACTCGCAACAATACAGGTCATTCGGGAGAAATGATCCTCAATTCCGTAAGTGCGCAGATAAGAAATCAACCGCCATGCGACCATCGTACCTGCTCCGAGAAAAAGACTCATGAAGAGAGTGCCAAACACTCCGGTGTTCACCATCAACCCAATGAACCCGTTGTAAAAACGACCTTGATTGATATGGATGGTCACCTGTGAAGGATCCCATTTATGCGAAAAATCTCGACTTGGAACACCAAAACCACGCCCCATCCAAAAATATTGAGGAATGAGTTTAACACCCTCCTGACGCAATAGCCGTCGGGTTTCGAGTGTTCCCGAACTGTCCGTCCGTGCCATGCTATTGATTTTGACCCCAGGAATGTAAGAGAGGGCTCGCTGGGCGGCCAATGGCATGCTTTGAATGTTGGCAATGACAACCAACAAACCGAGCAAAGACACCGCTCCAATAATGAGCAAGTCCGTAAATCGGTAGAATTTTTGGCCAAAGGCAATAAAAACAAATGCCACAATCAGGATGAGGGAAAGGTAACGATGCCCACTCAGCAGGCCCATGGCAAAGAACCCAAGGGTCAATGGAATAAGATACACACCCTTGCGAGTGAAATAGTCCCTAAGATTATGAAATACCAAAATCAAGAAAATCAGGCCTTGGCTTACGGTATTGAGGGATTGATAACGGCGAATACCGAACTGCTGAGCCATGCGCTCGAAACTGGCTGCATCCCCTGGAATTTCGAAGAAATTGAGAATGAACCACAATCCCCCAGCTCGCCCCGAAGCGAAGATAAAGTCAGAAACAAAATAAGTAGTGGTCAGCAGACATTGGATCACAAAAAGTTTGATCAACAACTTTTCATTCATCCGCAGCATGATGAAGAGAACCGGAAAAATGGCGCAGGTAAATTGCTGAAAGTAAAACCGACCTCCCATCTGAGAACTGCCAAAAATATTCAAACCAAACCCCCGGTAAAACATGGTGACCAGAAGCACAGCACAATAACCCAGCATCCCGACAAAAAGCCATCGATGGCGCCGCATCACCTCTGCTGAATCAGGTGCGAATTTCCTGAGGGAAATGATAATTATCAGACCAGACCACCCTAAAAGAGCCGCAAACTCCCACATGTAAGGCCTTCCTGGGAAATAAGGAAGAATCAGAGCAGAAGTGTAAGTGGCCAAAGAGAGGGCCGTGGCTAGTTGAGCGTGGTATGGCAGAAGAAAAAGCCAGGCAATGGCGACTAAGGCAAAGGCAAGGGTGAATAAGCTGGAGGCAAGATAAAATCCCATCATGATGGCACAAAGGCCAATCAAGCCAAACCAGAACACTTGCTGAATCTTCAGCCTACTTTCAAAACCGCTAGCCACCGCAACCTAATTAAAGTCTCACCACCTCATTGCAATCTTTTTCTCGTCATGGCATCGCAAAGATGCTCTCACGAAAGGAAAACAAATCTGAAACGAAGACCGGTGGGGAGTACATAAAATGGAGCGAGTGAAGAGATTCGAACTCTCGACATCAACCTTGGCAAGGTTGCGCTCTACCAGCTGAGCTACACTCGCATCCAGAAGTTTCTTTTAGCTAAAAACACCGAAAGGGATCAAGGATTGAATTAACTTTTTTACCTTTGGTTCACATTGCCTTTTCAATTTCCCAACACTGGTCTAAATAGAACACGAAGATGACTCAATCCAGAGAAGAGACAGTAGCCGAATTGAAACAGATCGGATTGATTGCTATCGTGCGCGCTCGATCTGCTGGACAAGTCCTACCACTTGCTGAAGCTTTGATTGCAGGCGGCATGAAAGCGATCGAAATCACTTTCACGACACCCGACGCCCCGAAAGCCATCAGGGAAGTTCATTCTCATTTTGGCAAAAGTGCCGTGGTGGGAGCTGGAACCATTTTGAAAGAAGAACAGCTTGAAAAGGCCATCGATGCCGGGGCCCAATTCGCGGTGAGTCCCATCCTGAGTCCTTATCTCGTAAAGCCATGTCATCTTGCTGGGTGCCCCATCATGCTTGGTGCCTATTCCCCAACCGAGGCGCAGAGAGCGTTTGAGGCAGGCTCCGACATGGTCAAGATATTTCCCGCCGACACACTCGGACCAGCTTTCATCAAAGCTCTGAGGGCTCCACTGCCCCACTTACCCATCGTGCCTACCGGAGGAGTCAACCTGGATACCATGGAGGCATTTCTGAACGCAGGATGCCATGCCTTGGGTGTGGGTTCCTCACTCATTTCCTCGGCAATCCTTCAAAACGACGACTGGCCACAACTCGAGCAACGAACCAACGCCTTCACCGAGAAACTTGCCGATCTTCGTGAAACAGTTTGAGAAACCGAATTTCATGGAAAACCTTTTATTGAGTGGAACCGCTTGCTTGGAATTCTGCCCTCCGGGACTGAAACACGTCAAGTCTGGCAAAGTGAGAGAAATATTTGATGTGGGAGACCAATACCTCTTTGTCGCAACCGACCGCATCTCTGCTTTCGATTGCATCATGCCCAATGGCATACCAGGCAAAGGTTCCATCCTGACCCAAATCTCCCACTTTTGGTTCGACCACTTTCAAGACCTGGTCAGGGACCATCGCGCCAGCAAGGCAAATACTCCTTTGCCCGAGTCTCTTTCACCTTGGGAGGATCTTTTGAAAGATCGAAGCATGCTGGTCCACAAAACCAAGCCCTTGGCCATTGAATGTGTTGTCCGGGGCTATCTTGCGGGCTCCGGGTGGAAGGAATATCAGCAATCTCAGTCGGTTTGTGGTGTCCCCTTGCCTTCGAATCTTTTGGAATCCTCAGAGCTTCCTGAACCCATTTTCACCCCTGCCACCAAGGCAGAGGAAGGGCATGATGAAAACATCTCTTTCGAGTATGCCTCGCAAATAGTCGGCCCCGAAATTGCAGAACAGGTGCGTAACTTGAGTCTGAAAATTTACCAGCGCGCACGCACGTTGGCTGAAAAAAAAGGGATTCTTATTGCCGATAGCAAATTTGAATTCGGCCTCATGAATGATAACATCATCTTGATCGACGAGGTCCTTACTCCCGATTCATCACGCTTTTGGCCTGCCCAATCCTACCACCCCGGGCGATCTCAACCCAGCTACGACAAGCAGTTCGTGCGTGACTACCTGGAGGGGCTGGATTGGGACAAATGCCCCCCCTCACCACCCTTGCCTGAGGATATTGTGCGCCGCACTCAGCAAAAATACATGGATGCTTTTCACCAGCTTACAGGCCGTGAGATTGAGGCAGCTCCTTTAGCTTTATAGGAGTGAGGTTCCTTCATCGTGGTTCCAAAAGCTTTCGAGGACTTCTCCCCCCCCTCGGTTCCGCCCTTGCCTAACCCGTGAAGCCAAGTCAAAATATCCTCTCATGTCTGCCTACCAGGTCATCGCACGAAAATACCGCCCCCAGCGGTTTGAGGAAGTCGTCGGACAGGGTCACGTAACCCAAACCCTGGCCCAGGCCATTGAAAAAGACCGTATCGCTCACGCCTACCTTTTCTGTGGGCCTCGGGGAACGGGAAAAACCACGCTCGCACGTATTTTTGCCAAATGCTTGAATTGCAGCAATGGCCCGCGTTCTGATTTCAATCTGGACGACCCTCGGTGTCAGGAAATCGCACAAGGTCGATGCCTGGATGTCATGGAAATCGACGGGGCAAGTAATCGCGGTATTGAGGAAATCAGAGATCTGAGAGAGACCATCCATTACGCTCCTGCAGTGGCCCCCTTTAAGATCTACATCATTGACGAAGTTCACATGCTTACCAAGGAGGCTTTCAACGCACTACTGAAAACACTCGAAGAACCTCCTTCACACGTCAAGTTCATGTTCGCAACCACAGAACCTGACAAGGTCCTTCCAACTATTCTATCCCGTTGTCAGCGTTTTGATCTTAGACGGATTCCGGAGGCCCTCATCGCGGACCAACTCAAAAAGATTGCCCATCAGGAGGGTGTTGAAATTGAATTCGAAGCTCTCCAGGCTATCGCCCGGGGAGCCGATGGAGGCATGCGCGACGCCCAATCCACTTTGGATCAGCTGATCAGCTTCTGCGGCGAGAGCGTTGCCGAATCCGATGTCCTTTCCATGTTTGGGCTCACCTCAAGGGATCAAATCCTTAGCCTTTCGAGCGCCATGGTCACTCAGGACAAGCCGTCCATTCTCCAAACGCTGGATGATCTGATCGACCAAGGAAAAGAGCTGAATCGATTAATGGCTGATTTACAGGATCATTTCCGTCACCTTCTTCTTCACAAGGTGTCATCCTCCAGCACGCAGCTGGAAGGGCTCTCGGAAAGCGCCAGGAAGATGCTCCAATCTCAAGGATCTTCCTTGACTGAAAGGCAGATTCTGAGGCTCCTGGAAGGGCTCAACCAGACGGAGTATCGGCTCAAAGAAGCCTCAGCCAAACGCATCGCAGTCGAAGTTGGCCTGATCAGGGCCGCAGAATCTCTCAGTCATCGCGGCCTCGACGATATCATCCAGGCACTAAAAAAACTCAAGAATGCCCCGAGCTCTACGGACAGGGCCCCCGAAGATCCGCTCCCAGTCGCGGAGACACCACAAAAGGGCAGTAATGAAGCCTTGCCCTCATCCACGCCCAAGCGATCTGTAGCCGAAGCCGGCGCCCAAAAAACGGTCGAATCTACCGAGAAGACCGGTTTAGTTGCAGAAAAAGCCTGGGAAGCCTTGCTTCACGCGGTGGCCAAGGAATCTCCCTTTCTCCACAGCTACCTTTTAGAAGCCCAGGCCCTGGAGCTATCTGGGAACGTTCTGACGGCAGGTTTCCCTTCCGCGATGAGCAATCACATAGAAATGGTGGATCAACGCAAACACCATCACACCTTGGAAGCATGCCTAGCTCAACTGGGACATGAAGGCATTGGGATAAAGTTCATCCTTTCAAAACAAGTGAAGGCCAAGGCAAAACCGGCAACCCACGCTCCTGCCTCGGAAGTTCCACCACCTTCTTTGCCTCAAACAGGCACCCCTTCTGAACCGCTCGGAGCAAGCGCGGATGCCACCATTCCGCCAGACTCAAAAGTCTTTTTGGAGGATCCGCTGATCCAGAAGGCACTTGAAACATTCAAAGGGCGACTCATCAACGTCGAATCCTCCACTTGATAAATCCCAACCTGGCTTCTAATATGCTTAGATTATGTCGAGCATCGGTAAATTGATGAAACAAGCAGGCCGTATCCAAAGGCAAATGGAGCAGGCCCAGGCAGATTTGGCGGAACGCACGGTCGATACCACCAGTGGAGGCGGAGCCGTGAAAGTGACTGCAAAATGCGACGGAAGGCTGAAAGCTATTTCCATCAATCCCGAATCGATCGACAAAGAGGATATTTCTCTTCTCGAAGATCTCGTCCTGAGTGCTGTCAACAGTGCTTTAGACCAAGCCAAGGAGATTTCCGATGAAGAAATGGGGAAACTTACCCAAGGACTCAGCATTCCTGGGCTGATCTGATTTCCTGAATCCATCAGGGGGAAGTCTTGGACCAACAGCTTCTCACATGGATTCAAGAAGGGATCCTGAAATCATGCCGGCACTTCCTCATTCGCTCATTGAGCTCAAGGCTGCCCTGAACCGTATGCCAGGGGTCGGCCCTCGATCGGCTGAACGCATGGCCCTTTACCTGGTTCAAAGCCCTGATGAGGTTTCTTCACAATTAGTCGAATCGATTCGAAAGGCCGCCAATTCGGTAAAAAGTTGCGAATCCTGCGGTGCACTTACTGAATCCCAACCCTGTCTCATTTGCTCCGATCCCCAAAGACAAAAGGACCTCATCTGCATCGTCGTCAAGGCTACAGATATCCTCAGTCTCGAAAAATCCGGAGCCTACAAAGGGTTGTATCATGTCCTAGGAGGACAGCTATCTCCCCTGAACGGAGTCGGCCCGGAAGATCTAAACATTCATGCGCTGGAAGGACGGCTCCATGAACTTAAGGTCAAGGAAATCATTCTGGCACTCGGGTCTGATGTGGAAGGAGATGCCACTACATATTATCTAGCTGAGCGTCTGAATCAAGAAGGCAGACGGATCACGAAAATCGCACAAGGATTACCAGCCGGCAGTGACCTGGACTTTGCGGATGATTTGACACTTCATCGGGCCCTTCAAGGCAGGGTCGCTCTGGAACATGAACACTGAAAGACGCTGGGTCATTTTTGATCTTGGCAAGGTCCTTCTGGATTTTGACTTCGCCATTGCAGCCAAAAAGCTGGCTCGATACAGCCCACAGGAAGAGGACCAGATTCTAAAATCCATCAACCAATCTCCATTACTTCATACTTTTGAGCGCGGTGACTGCAGTGAGGCTCAATTCTTTCAACAGTTGAATGTTGAGTGCCGGCTGGCAGCCAGCCTTGAGGAACTCAAAAAAGGTTTCGCGGAAATCTTCACACCCGTTCCTTCCATGATTGGATTCATGGAATCTCTCAAGGAGCGCGGCATACCGGTGATGGTTTTTTCAAATACCAACGTCACTGCTGTGGATTACATTCGGGCCGCTTTTCCATTTTTTGAGCGCTTTGATGCTTACTGTCTTTCTTACGAACATGGCTGCATGAAACCTGATACGACGCTCTATGGCGTGGCACAATCTATGACACGATGCAGGCCCGAGAATCTTCTGTTCCTTGATGACCGAACTGAGAACGTGAATGCTGCCAGACAAATTGGTTGGAATGCCATTCACCATCAAGCTCCAGAAAAGACCATCCAAAGCGTCAACCAATGGCTGCTTGCCTAATCCGACTTCGAAACTCCTGATCGAGAGATTCTGAGGGGCGTCGGTTTTGAAGAACAAAACGCTAAATGTTTACAAACCCTTCAGTGAATCGTCCAGGATACCCAGCAGCGTATCGATGGATTCCTGCGTCTCATCGCCCATGTTGCTCAATCGAAATGTCTTGCCTTTGATCTTCCCATAACCTCCATCAATGGTCACACCCGCTTCCTTGACCCTTTTTTGA
>Ga0160423_10003252_pt1 | contig 13553 bp, 15 predicted proteins | sample CRUFie14St8metaG_FD_108191 | JGI IMG/M metagenome (GOLD analysis project Ga0160423, IMG submission 108191) | Marine microbial communities from the Costa Rica Dome - CRUD Field 142mm St8 metaG | ecosystem: Environmental > Aquatic > Marine > Oceanic > Photic zone | place: Costa Rica: the Eastern...
AAAGGCCAAGTTTCAGCAGAGCGAGGAGCTGAGGAAGAAGATCGAGGATTTAGGCGGTTTGGACGTGGTGGAGAGTGATCCCGACGCCGCCAAGCAGCTTCAGGACATGATGGAGGCCTCGGACCAAGTGCTGAATGCCAACATTGTTGCGGCCAGGAAGACCCTGAAGGTCGTTGGGGACGAGGTGATGAAGACGAACAGCGTGATGAAGACGATCGAGGAGCAGCAGAGGGAGCAGATGAAGCAGCAGAGGGAGACGCGAAAGTCCGTGCTGAAGACCGAGGCCGAGCTGAAGAAGATGACCGAGAGCTTTATGGAGGTTCAGGCCAGCGCTCAGCTGCAGCAGCTGCAGAACGACTTCCTGAAGAGGCAGGTGGACGAGCTCAAGTCTATGCTGTCGGAGGTCAAGGACTGCATGACGAAGTTTCCACAGCCCGTCCGAGAGCCCGAAAGGCTCCTCGTGGTGAACAATGGTGGTTTCATGAACCTCACCCCGGACGACGAAACCCACAGGAAGGTGAAGGAGGTCTGCATGGAGGCCACGCGCAGGTGGGGTGTAATTTGCCAGGCCACCATCCTGGACGACCTGACCCAGTTCACCTCGTGCGGCTTCATGCCCCCGTCGCTGGTGGAGGAGGTTTCCAAGGAGCCCGTGGAGTGCGCAATCGATCTGTGCGGCATCCGCGTGCCGAGGAAGGTTGGGATGTGTCAGCACGTGATCGCAAAGGAAGAGCCCATCATCTTCATGAATACCAACGGCAAGGACGCCGAGGACAACCTCCCACCCGAGACGACCTTCCAGGACCTACAGCAGGCCACCAAGTCGGACGCCAGGATGAAGGAGTTCATGCAGAGGCTGGAATCGGGGGAGATGGCCATGGAGTGGGAGGGGAAGGACGAGGCCACCAAGAAAATTCTGAATAGTTACCTTGAGGGGATCATGACGGGAGGGGACTTCTTCTACTCTGGAATTCCCGTGAACGTGCAGAAGAGGAGCGTTGGCGCGTTCTGCCTCCTGGGGATCAAGAAGCCGGAGGGGTGGTCGGACTCCGAGTTCGAACTGCAGAAACAGATGACGGCGCGGGTGGAGATGGCGCTGGAGCAGCACCTGCAGCAGAAGCAAAACCAAGCCCAGCAGGCAATGATGCTCGGTCTGATGCAGCAGCAGGCCATGATGCAGCAGATGCAGCAGCAGGGTGGGATGCAAATGATGCCCAACAACAACATGATGATGCCCAACAACATGATGATGCCCAACGTGATGATGCCCAACATGATGATGATGCAGCAACAACAACAACAGCAGCAGCAGATGATGATGGGGGGCATGATGGGTGGCACGGGGATGCCGGGGCAGTGACAGGCTGAGGAAGAGGCTTGGGGCGAAACAAAGGTGTGTGTGTGTGTCATGCTCTCTGATCCGAGCACAGCGTGTAATCTTACATACATTCTAACTCAAAATGCTTTCTCGAAGCAAATCTAGCATCCATCCATCCTCCAATCCTCCAGCCACAGATTTGGCGATTACGATTTTGAGGTTTTGTTGCCAGCTTTGTCGTGACCTTTTCGGTATCCCAGCGCGAAGGAGGAGGAGGCCCCGCCCCGCCCCGCCGCCCTTTAGTGCACACCAGGCGCACGGATTACGGCGAGTCAACCTGTTCGCGACAATGACAATGGCGAAAGCCTATGTGAGCGTCGTCCTCGTGGCGCTGGTCGCATCGGCTGCTGTCATGTTCGGCTTGCCGCGCGAGGACTTGCCCGTGCACATGCTGGGGCACGAGTGCACCCACACCCCGAACCTCATCACCGAGGCGCAGGGAGACGAGCTCATGCGCGTCGCGAAAGACATCGGAGAGTTCCAGACAAACACGAGAAGCGCTGTGGTGAAGTCCGTCACCTACGAGCACATCGGCGAGGCCCAGCCTCTCGGGCCCGACGGCTGCCCACATCCGCTCCTCGTGCCGAACCTGAATCGGACCCACTGCATCTTCCCCGGCCGCGTCGATGTTGGCAAGCACTTCCTCGCGTATGGCGGCGTGGGCGCCCTCAAGCAGAACATTAAGGACATGACGTCGCGCGTGCTCACCTTTGGCCGGTTCGTTTACAACCTCGACGAATACCCCATTATGCGCGAGCTTTTCGAGGCCCCGGAGTTCCAGAAGTCCGCGGAGCGGATCTGCCCCAAGCACCAGCAGACCCTCGACCCGCTGCAGTTCAACATCATCATCAACATCCCGGGCCAGAGCGTGGCCCTTCACATCGACTCGGTGCACTTTTGGGGCGCGAACCGCTTCCGCTTCCCCGAGTGGCTGCTCGCGGCCATGAGCTTCAGCGGGATGTGGGGCGACAAGTTCGTGCACCAGGTGCAGACCGTGGGGTACTTCCACCGCTGGACCGACGAGACGAAGCAGTCCGGGGCGAGCGGGGGCAGTGCCAACTTCACCGGCCACAGCGGCGGCGATTACGTCTTCTACGACACCAACGGCAAGCCTCAGCGCCACCCTCCGAGCCCGCTGGGCGCCATCTCCCTCGACGGCACCAAGGTGGTCCACGCCGCGGACACTTACTACTCCCACATCACGCCGCCGCGGATCGACAAGTCCAAGCTCACCTCCATCAAGTGGGACGGGGGCCGCCAGCGCTGGCTCCTCATCAGCGGCGGCCAGGAGCTCGCCTCCTACGCCACCGACGACCTCCGCCTCTCCATCGTGTACCGCGCCCGCTGCTTCGAGTCTGAAGAGGCCCGCACAAAGTTCCACAACTTGGGTGAGGAAGACAAGCTCTCGCTCGACGAGATTCTCGCCAAGTTCCGGGAGGATCTGCAGAAGCGTGGCAAGCTCACTGCGGAGGAGGCCGCTGAGGACGACCGCCTCCTCTTGGGCCTGCGCATCCTCGACACCTACATCCGCTACCCGCTGCCGGAGGACCGCCTCGCCATCCCCGTCAACTACTGCGCCGCGCAGATGTTTGCCCCAGCGTGGTTTGACCCACTCTTCACTGCCCTGCGGTGCTGAGCTGACTTATGTGTAATCTTACCAACATTCTAAAGATGCTTTCTTCGGCTTTACCGTCGTCGTGGTGGTGCCAGTTCTGCGCAGGCAGTCCGGCCCTCGCCCTGTCACTCCTCCACCTCCTTAGTCCACAGCTGTCAGTTGATCTGAATTTTGCCTCGAGATTCGTTGTGTGATGGAGATGAAAACACAAAATCGGCTGCAACCCTCTACTGGCCGTTACTAGGGTTCTTCGCTGCCCCACCACCACCGAGCGAAAAGAAGAACACCATATCACCATCGGCCATGGCGGACCGATCCAGCGCACTCCTCGTCGCCTTCCTCCTCGTCGTCGGGACCCTGCCCGAAGCCCTCGCGGTCGGCGGCGGGCGCCAGGGCACCAGAACCTTCTCCGTGCTCTCCCGACCCATTTACCTCAAGTACGGCGAGGTCCACAACACCATCCAGGACCCGATCCGTCTGCCGGAGGATCTCGTGCGCGAGTTCGCCTCGAAGCCCATGGCCATCGTGGACTACTCGGTCGACATCGTGGACAAGGAGGGCACGAGGGTCCCTTTGTACGACGGATATAATCGTAAGAGCTAGCCCGGCCCGGCAGAGTGGTGGAGCCTGGACGAGAACTGACCCCGTCTTCCACCCCGGATGTCCCCCCCGCTAGATCATTACGCACTTGGCATTGGTGGCTATGAGGCGCTCAACTGGTACTACAAAAAACACAAAAACGATCCTTACGGTGGGTACGAGCTCAACGCAACGCAGGTTCCCACGATGAGGACCTTCATGGACGACATGAGGGCCCTCTCCCTGGACGTCTCTCGCAGGGGGAGAAGGCGCGCAGCCAACTTTGGGGGAGGCAGCGGCGCGGAGGAGAGGGGGACCTCACACCTCCTCCCGGCCCCCTTCGCCCACGTCGTGGACAAGCCAGAAGCGGTGAGCCCTAGAACGCCCTTATTCCTCCTCACAATTCCCTGACGAGAGCACTTCCGTTCGACCGTCCGCAGCTGATTCCCCTGATCCACCTGATCAACACCAAGGCGCCGGACAGGAGGCCCGGAGACGGATACTCGAAGCTCCTGGAGTGTCCTTGCACGCCCCAGAGGCGTTTCGACGAGTCGACGGGCCACATCGACGGCAAGCCCCCCGTGCCTCCGTTCTCCTGCAACAGCAAGTTTGAGGACGAGGGGAACCCATCGTGTTCTTTTGACGCCTACGAGGGCGGGTTCCGTTGCTGCGAGCATGGCGTCTTCTTGCTTGACACCAGTGTGCATGATGTGAGCAAAGAGGAGACCACTGAGTTCTTTTTCAAGGTGAGACTCGTGGCCGCCCTCCGTCCTTGTGCCTCCTGCCTCCCCCGGCACTCGTTCCGACCGGGCTCGCGTTCCTGACAAACCTCCCTCCTTCCTTAAGTTCGACTTTGAGTTTCTGGAGTTGGAGCCAGAGACCAGACTGGTCAGGCCCCCCGCATGCTGCGACGTCACCTCCAGTGAGTACAATCCTCTTCTCTCCCTTTCTCTCTCTCTCTCTCTCTCTCTGACTCTCGCATTTTGTAAGACCGGACCGTTGGTGGAAACATCGAGTTTGACGTGCCGGCGTGCTCCGAGGGTGTGGATCCGGAGGACTGCGTGTACGAGATGAGCAGCTCGCAGACTATTGATATGATGCCAAACTACCACCACAAGACGGTAAGGAATCATCCTTTCGTGTCCCCGCCGCGTATCTTTTCTTTCCTGACGCCGTGCAAACTTCAAAAATTCAATCTTGGAAGGAGCACCTGGACGTGGACCCTAAGGAGGTGGTGGAGCTTGTGTACGCGGTGGGCCATCTCCACGTGGGCGGCCTCTCCCTGGACTTGTACGACGACGATTCTGGCGAGCTGCTCTGCCACAGCGTGCCCAAGTACGGCGCCACGGAGGCCGCGGGGGACGAGGAGGGCTACGTCGTGGGAATGTCATCATGTACCTTTGACCCTCCCATCAAGATGACGAGGGACACTGTGGTCCGTACGGTGTCCAGGTACAACAATACCGTGGGTCACCACGGGGTCATGGCCCTGTGGCTGATGCAAGTCAGCGACCCAGCCCCCACTCCATCAATCCAGGCCTCCTAAGGGAGCCCTGGCGGTGCTGCAGAGGCATTTTCCCTCCCCTGCCCCGCAGCGGTTTTCTCGGCCCCCCCCCCCCCCACCCCTCAATCCACCCTCCCTGGGCACGCCGGTGGGGGTGCCAAGGCCCCTTTTCCCCCCCCCGCCCTCCAGGGTTTTTCCCCCGCCCCCCCCCCCCCCCCCGTGAGGCGTCGTTTCATTTTGTTTTCGTTTGGTGAATACAATCCATTGCAGTGTCGATCGGATCGCAACACGGTGGCCCATTCTTCCTTTCCCACGAGGTCGCAAGCCTCGCACTCGCCCAGCTTCTCCCCTCAAAACAAGGATGTCCTTCCTCATGTCCTCGTCCTGCAGGATGATCTGAGAATGAGATCTGAATTCAGATAAGCCCCCCCCAGAGATCACAAGAAAGCTAGTGACGGGATTGTGTTGGCGGTGGTCGTCGCGGTGGGTCATCGCTCGCAACGATTCAGGGTCCGACGGGCGACCTCAGGAGGCGGGCCTCCCAGGCTGCGGGGACCAGGAGGACCGCCGCCTTACTTAGTTTTTTTTGTCTTTGCGGCCTTTCTCTCGGCCCGTATCTTTGGATCCGGGATAAGTATCTCGAACCCGACAAGGCCTTGACGACCAAGACAAAAAAACCTTTGCCCGCCCAGGCAGCAATAAGGGGAGCGTACACGAACATAGGATCCAGGGACATCGGTCCCGATCCCACAAACTACTCCGTCGTCCACAACAAAAAAAACAAGAGCACTTCTTCACCAAGCAAGCCTAGAAAAGCTTAAGTGATGTCGTCGAGACTAACCAAAAATGTGGCGGTGACGTCCGGTCTGGTCGGGTCAGGACGGGTGAGGTCGAGGTGTTCCTCCGTCCCGCCCCGAGCCTCGCGCAGGGAGGACGCCATGGCGCGTGATGATCATCATCCTCGCCCCTTGGCGAGGTGGGCCGCGGCCCTCTGCGCCTTGGTTCAGGTCGCGACTGCACCACTGGCCCTGCCCCCTCCGGCCCAGGCCATCCTCAAGGGGAACCCGAACGCAAAGATCCCCAGGAACCCGGAGGCCGCGCTGCGGCGTAGCACCCCGGTCGTCAACAGGGAGGTCAGGGACGTGCAGGCAAAGCTGGAAGAGGTGGCTGCGCTGCTCCGGATCCCGCAACGCAAGCAGTGGGACAAGATGCAAAGGCTGCTGGAGGAGTGCCGGGAGCAGATCTTGTCGCCCGACGGCCGGAACGCCATATTGCGCGACGTCGCCTCGCCAAGCCAAGCGGAGTCCGCAGCAGAAGACCTCTCCTCGCTGGACGTCGCTTTGGGACAGTGCCTTAGGGGCGTGGCCTACAAGGACGCGTCGTACTGCGGCAAGTACCTGAATGCGGCGCTGGGCTGCGTAAACTCGGTGGCGCTGAGCCAAGTCGCGGGCCTGCCCTACTCCCTGCCGGTCAGCCTCAGCAAGACGTGGCCCGTGCTCACGGGGAGGGCCCAGGTGAGCCCCGGAAGAATTGCCGCGTCATAATCGAGAGAGCACAGCTGACGCGACATTCCTCTCTCTCTGTCTCTCGAACGCTTTTACAGCTCCGGCTGACGATCAGGAAGAACCCCAAGTCCAACAGGCAGTACGTGCTGGACCAGGAGACGAGGCAGGACACGGTCGGCGAGCTTTTGATCGACTTGGACGGGTTCTCCGCGCCGCTCACCTCGGGGCAGCTCCTGTCCAACGCCAAGGAGGTGAGTGGGATCCACTTCCGCCCGCAATTCTACCTCCCATTCTTCTGACCTTCGGAACCCTTTTGTTGTCGTTTTTAGGGCCGTTACGACGGCGTCGAGATCGCCCAGGACCTGAACGGCACCGCGCTACTGGTGAACGCCAAGGCCAGGGGGGCGTTGGCTGCGCTAAGGGCTCCGCCCGTGGAAGTGGGCGAGACGGGGGAGACGGCCGAGGCTCCTGGCGCGATGGACGATTCAAGGCGCGCCCTTCCCCTCGAGATATTCCAGACGGGCGAGTTCGAGCCCTTTTACAACCAGCAGCTCGACGTGTTGGACATGGAGTACCCGATCTTGCCGATGAGCATCTTTGGCGCTGTGGTGATGTCCCACGACGCGAACGACGCCAACAGGAGCAGCGACAGGGACTGGTTCATCTACAAGGTGAGAGCAGCCCCAATCCATCCAAGAAAAAAAAATGTATGCACGAAAGTTTTTGAGACATCACCTGACGTGCTGTCTTCTAGTTTGACGAGTCGATGGGGGGGCTGGCCGGCCTGAGCTTTGACGAGGGCCAGTTCTCGGTGGTAGGGTACGTTACGGGAGGGAGCGACCTGATCGGCCAGGTGGAGGGCGGGGACACGCTAGAGAAGGTGGAGATCCTGAGCGGTGGGGACAGGCTGAGGCAGCCCGCCTAGGGCAAGAGCGGCCTTGGGTCGGAAAAAATCTCTTCTTTCGTCCGTTTTACAACGACAGCAACATCCGCGTCTCGCATCTCAGTCCTCCTGGATCATAGCGAACCTCCTCCTCGGGTAGTCGAAGACCACACGGCACTGGGTCATCAGGTCGGCGCAGATCATCCCGGCGGTGTGCAAGCTGAGATCAAACCCGCCGCCCATCGCGATCAGCGAGAGCACGTTCTCGAACCTCGCGCCGCTCACATGGAGGTACCTCACCTGCCCCTCAATCACCTTCATCCCCCCCGCGCTGGCCTCCCCTCCGATGCCACGGATACTCTTGGTGTTGGACTCGAGCCTCCTGAGCTGGCTCTGGTCCAGGAGCTCGTACTCCTGGCTCGCCCTGGCGTGGAACATCACCCCCGCGCCTCCGGCCCCTGTAGGAGGACACACGATTCGATTAGTCAGCCACTTCTATGTGTCGTCTTCTTGAGGAAACCAAACTTACCAGAGTCCAGCATGAAGAGCGCAGAGTGCTCATCCCCGTCCTTGCCGTCCTTGCGGAAGGTGGCGTGGATATGTGGCACGTTGGCCACTAGCTGAAGGTCTCTCCACACGGCACCCTCCTCGCCCTCGTACTCGTTAGGGTCGTGGACCTTGATGGTCATCCTCGGAGGCTTGGGCAAGTACGAGCTCGGCACGAGGCCCGACCTCATCACGGGCTGCTGCTGCGGGGTCGAGTGCGGGTCAGTCTCATTATACTGTCATTCTTCCACACGCCAGGGAAGAAGGAAGAAAGCAATAGAGAGACAGAGGGAGAGAGGGTCTTCTCACCTGGTGCGGCGGCATCTCCACCACGCAGCGCCTGAAGAAGTCGTACCCGAGGATGCCAACGATGGGCTCCGGGGACCCGTGCACCACCCCGTCGATGGACATCTCCATGAAGAGCGGGTCTTTCATCCTGACCGGCCCGAGCTGGATCGTCTTCGCCCTTCGGAACTGCGACCGCACTTTTTGCGTGACGCCAGCGACGTAGAGCTCCCCAAATGCGTCCAACGCCAGGGAGTCCGCCAGCTGCTTCGTGATCACGAACCCCGAGGCCCCCGTGTCCAAGATCATCATCCCGGGGATGGCCTCCCCGTTGATCTTGGGCTTCACCACGATGTGGCCGCTCCTGGCCTGCACGTACTCAAACTCCCCGCCCGCCGAGGGGTCAAAGCTGGTGTCGGGAGGGAAGAGGGGGACCTCCGGGACCTCGAACCGCTCCGCCCCAGCCGTCATGGCCGCACCCCGTTCCACCTCGCACCGCTCCGCCCAGTACTCGTTCTTGCCCCCACCGGAGGCCACCTGGACCGTGTGCTTCGGGTAGCACACCGCACCATCTGGGCCCATCTGCACAAAGTCCGTGTAGGTCGTCTTCTCGATGTCGCCGCAGACGGGGAGGGTGAGGTCCAGGGGGCGCCAAGTGTCGGTGCAAACCTCCAGCCTCGCGGTCACCTTGCCGTCCGCCAGGGTCACCTCCAAGGTCGCGGTGTTTCTTCCCCGCCCAGCACCCTTCCCCTCCGCGGGCGTTCCGGAGGTCGACGCCTCCTCCCCCGCGGCGGCGGCCGCCCTGCCGAAGGACTGCTCCCTGAGCAGCCCCCAGTCCTCGGGCTCCTCCTCGTCCTCCGCGAGCTTGATTCTCAGCCTCTCGTTCCTTATCTCCGGCACGAGCCAGCACCCGTTCCTTATCCACGTACACAGCAAGCTGGTCTCTCTGTCGTCCAACTCCAGTACGCTTGGCAGTCCTGAGAAGTCCACCTCCCACGTCGTGTCTTTTCCATCAAATCCCCACCACACGTGCATGTCCTCGTTTTTCAGCTCCTCGAAGAAGGCCCCTGTTTTGAGATGAAACCGCTGCGTCCACTCGCAGGGCATCCCCAAGTGCCTGGCCTGTCCCTCGACCAAAACACACGCGGCGGCGGCGGCGGCGGCGTCGCCATCGTTCTCAGAATTCTGCTCCACAGAACCATCGCCAGGTTGGTCCTGCAACCTTGAAAGAAAAGGTAACTGTGTCCGCGTGAGGTTCGACAACACGTAGTCTAAATACGTAGTCCTCTCTCCTCCAGAGCCTCCTCCTGAGCTCGCGGTGGTCGCCGCCCGGTCCGCGAAGGTGTTCACTGGTTTCACCCGCTGACGGCTCCCGGTTGGCTCCTGTCCACGATACAAGCAATACGAGTTGTTGGTCCTCATTTGCAAACTTGCAAAGGCAGCAGAATATGGAATATTGTTTCGGTGAAGTCGTGGGGACGACCTCGCTTGCAAGGAGGACGACGGAAGCCCCGCGAGGGTACGCAAGGCGGTCCCCATGGTCGTTCTGGAGGAGGACGGAAGGCCGAACCCGAGGCACCGGGTCCCTCTCGAACCGCCATGGCACATCTTGATCCTGCCGCCCATCATCGTGCTCATGGATATGCCGATATGCCCCCCGCCAGTCCTCCCCCTCTCGGCTGCGTTTTCATCCGCCCCTCATTTCAACCAAAACCAACGTTTCCATTTGGGAATGTCAATCTCATGTCGAGAAAGGGGTTGGTTGCTCGTGGGACAGAGCTGGCTGTGCGGCGACGAGGCGAAGGCGAGGACGAGCAGGGGAAGAACCCGCGCGGGGCCACGTCACGGCTGCGGGGCCTGTCGGTGGGAATCAGTCGGTTGGGATCCTGGAAGGGATAACAAAAAACGGACGCCGCCAAACGCGTGAGCGACCATATCGAAAACACAAGTGTCCTCCAGAGACAGAGAGAGAGAGAGAGAAGTAAAGCTTTGGACAGTGAAGCTGCAGTGGCCGATTGATCTGTCTTCTGGATCGATAGGTTTTTTCAGGTGTGGTTAGGTTTTTTTTGTTTGGTTGTTTAGGCAGTTCACTCGTTATGGGGAAGAAGGGGAAGGCCGCGAAGGCGACCCAAAAGGACCAGGCGAAAGCCGAGAAGAAGAAAAAACAGGAACAAAAAATGAAAGACGCTACGTTTGGTCTGAAAAATAAAGGCAAGTCCAAGGTCGTGCAGCAAAAAATCGCGCACATGCAGAACTCGATGAACGCTCCCGGTTCCCAGAGGGCTGCCCTGCAGCAGAAGGCCAAAAAGGCGCAGAAGGAAGCCGAGGAGAAGGCGAGACTGGAGATGGAAGCCATGTTCAAGACGGTAAAGAAGAAGGACAACGATAACCAGGAGCACCTGAGGGAGGAGAAGAAGGAAGAGAAGAAGGTCGTGAAGGTCGACCCAAAGGTGAGACCAGAGCTCAAAACAACACAACCACCTCGTCTCGTCTCGTCGCGTCTCCACAACCTTGGAAACCCTTTCTCCGAGCCCGGCGCTCTCTCTGACGCGTGCGCCCGCCCGCCGCCCCGCCTCCGCCCGCCGCTAGGTTCGCATCCAGCAGCTGTTGGACGGCACCCTGCCCGAGATGCTGGATCGCACGCTGGAGGACAGGATCGAGGAGGCCAGGACTCTTGTGGAGAAGAAGACCAAGATGACGGAGGACGTCTTCAAGTCTTGGCTGGAGAGAAAAACGAAGAAGGAGATGGACGCCGCGAAGAAGGCGAAGGCCGAGAGGTGGAAGAAAAACAGGTGGGTCGAGTTCGAGTTCGAGTCGATCGGGCAGGCAGGGGAAGCAAGAGAGAGAGAGAGAAGGCTGAACGGACTGACTGACTTTTTTTTTTCTCTCTCTCTCTTTGCCAAAAAGGTATACGGGGAAGGAGATCTGGTTCAAGTTCAAGGTCCAAACGAAGGATGAGGACGAGGCGGACGCCTTCGACGAGTACGAGAAGCCCGAGACGCCGCCCGAGTCGGAGTCGGAGGACGAGGAGGAGGCGCCATCCGCGGCGGCTGAGGTGCAGGCGACGGCCTGACGGGGATCAGGCCGCAGGGAAAGGAAGGGCGAGGGGCGGATCAGTGGTGTTAGTTATAATAAATGGTGCCGCGCGCCGTTTACCCGCGCCGAGAACCCGACCGCATCGTCGGCCCGACGACGAGAGACTACCGCCCCCTTGGGGGCGTGTTGATCCCCTCCCCCCCCCCCCTCACCATCCCCCCGTGGTCCTCAACCTCTTCTCCTCCCGGCGTGCGTCGCGGCCGATTGTGTTGACTCATCGCTGCCCCCCCGCGATCGCCTGCGCCAGCCTCGGGGCCTGCTCCAGGAGTTCCCTGAGCTCCGCCTCCCTATCCTTCACCTGTTTTTCCAAATATAACTGCTTATCTTTCGAAGTCTTTTGGTACTCCTCGTTGTCCTTGATGCTTTGCTCCAGCTCGCGGCACATGTCATCCTTGTCCACCAAAACGAAGGTCCTGCCCACCGTTCTGTAACAGTTGGTGTCAGACGGCAAAACGCTGATCTCTTGAAGGCACAGCTCGTTTTTTCTTTTTTCTCTTGCGCTCCCCGCGACGGAACCCAACAAAGACTTCAGTTTGGTCTGCTCCTCGTAGAACTTGCCCTGAAGCTCCAAGAAAGCCTTGCGGTCCTCCTCGTCCTTCTTCTGCTCCTCTGGTGTAATCTTCTCCGTCGTCACCATCGTGTGCTCTCGTCAATCGCCTTCCTTCTTTGCTTCCACCTCTCCCGCCCCTCCCTGGGTTTGAAAAAGAGGCTCGGGGCTGAAAAAAAAAAGTTCAAATTCCAAAAACAAAATTGTTCATTTCGGCGAGAGACGTTCTGCACTCAATTGAAAATTGGAGACGGGAGGCGGGAAGGCGCGGTCTCCGGTCTGTCAGACCCAAAACAGCGGGGGGGAGGGGAGAGTCCCATCACAATTCATGGCGTGCGCTCTTCGCCCTTCGTTGCCCGGGGGGGACCTACGTTAGGCCATTGGCGTTGTCCAAAAAAAAACTCAGCAAAGGACGAAAACCGGAAGGCCTTCGAAGCGACCACACGACGAGACGAGACGAGCAGAGGAAGGATGTTTGAGCTAGAGGAGGAGGTCGGGAGTATGGCGTCGTCGAAGAGCGTGAAGAGGAGGAGGCCCGTGGGGGAGGCGGGGGGGGAGAACGCAGCGCCGCCGATCTATGGCCTCCGCTCCCGCTTCGAGGCACTGCTGGGGAGGGAAACGCCCTCCCCCGACGCGACGACCATGAAGAAAGGAGACACAGAGGAAGGCACGCTGCTGACGCCCGAGAGTGTGTTGGTGAGCGGTATGGCGTTGAAGACGCCCCCGATACCGATCGCAAACGCGACCAAGGGCTCCCCGAGGCTCCCGCCCAGGCCCAACCGGACGCCAGCTGGCGGGAGGGACGACGACGGCGGCGGCGCGCTCCGGCCGCTCAACCCCCTGCCGGAGCTGGACACCACCCTGGAGCTTCGACCTCCGCGGCCCCTGCGGCAGGACTCTTGTGACTCCTTCGCGTCGGGCGCTGCATCCGGCAGCGACTTCGACTCCCCGGTGCCCACCCTGAGGACCGGGGACCTGAACACGCCGAGGACTGCTGGTCTCGGCTCCTTTGCCGCCCCTCCCTCTGTGCTGAGGCAGCGCCGGGTTTACAGCGTCACGCGAGACGCCCAGGCCTTCGACCCCCTCCGGCCCTTCGGCGCCTCCGACGACGACGATGTCGGGGTCCGGTTCCTCGGGTTCGGCTGTGGGGGTGAGGAGGGAGGGAGAGAGGGAGAGGCCCGCGGTGGAGAGAGCGGCAGCGGCACGATCAACAGGACGTGCTCTCTGGACGAGACGAAGGTGCTGGCGGCCACCCGCGCCCAGTCCTCCTTGCTGAGATCGGAGTCCATCGTGATCCCGGAGCTCTTCATGCACATGGGACACTTCGACTTCATCCGGCGGATCGGTTCCTCTCAGTGCTCCGAGGTCTGGCTCGTCAGGCACAAGTACAACGGCAAGCTCTTTGCCGTGAAGCAGAGGCACTACGCTGGCAAGGGCCAGAGGGAGACGTGCGCGAGGGAGATGAGGAGCGTTGCCGACCTGCCGCCGCACGAGAACATCGTGTTCTACTACAGGGCGTGGCAGGAGGACTCGTATGTGTTCACGCAGATGGAGTACTGCGAGGGCGGAACGCTGAGGTCCAGGATGGCGGCGGCGGCGAAGGAGGCGGGGGAGG
>Ga0160423_10003254_pt1 | contig 13546 bp, 22 predicted proteins | sample CRUFie14St8metaG_FD_108191 | JGI IMG/M metagenome (GOLD analysis project Ga0160423, IMG submission 108191) | Marine microbial communities from the Costa Rica Dome - CRUD Field 142mm St8 metaG | ecosystem: Environmental > Aquatic > Marine > Oceanic > Photic zone | place: Costa Rica: the Eastern...
CCTTTGTCCGCCGGTCTGAAGAGCTACCTGCTGATTCAAAGAAGCACGTTGACGGTCTTCTTAAATGGTCTGCGGAACGCTATGAAAAAGAACGCTCTCAACGTAAAAGCGAAAGAGGTAAAGAAGGTGTTAATAAGAGAGAAGAAGAGTTTATGAAATTCTTTTCTGCGGAAAACAAAACAAACCTTGCCTTGATATACGATCTGCAAAAGGCTATTGTTGCAGCTAAGCTTATTATCATTAAGAAGCTCGATTCTCTTAAAAAGATTAATACTTTTATTCGTACCAAGAACGGTTTTAAAGTAACAGGTCAAGAAGGATTTGTTGCGGTTGATAAGACTGGCGGCGGCGCTGTTAAACTTGTTGATCGACTTGAGTTTTCTACAAACAATTTCAGTCCTGATGTAATTAAAGGGTGGGACCATTAAACCACTATAAATACAGTTAGTAAATGAAATCATTTAAACAATTTAAAGAAGAAACTGTAAAAGAATTGGTTGTTACCTTTGGGCGATTCAATCCTCCTACTGTTGGACATGGAAAGCTATTAAAGAAAGTTGCTGATTTGGCAAAAGGAAATGATTATAAGATTTACGCTTCCCAGTCAAACGACCCTAAAAAGAATCCGCTGCAGTACGCTGATAAGATAAAGTTTTTAAGAAAGATGTTTCCCGAACATGGAAGAAACATTATTCTGGACAAAGGTATTAAAAACGTTTTTGATGTCGCCGATAAAGCTTATACCGATGGTTATAACAGGCTAACAATTGTTGTTGGCAGTGATCGTGTTGCTGAGTTCAGAACTCTTATTTTAAAATATAACGGAGTTAAAGGCCGTCACGGATTTTACGATTTTGAATACGGCATTGATGTTAAAAGCGCGGGTGAACGCGATCCTGATTCTGATGATGCTGTGGAGGCTATGAGCGCAAGTAAGTTGCGAGCTGCAGCAGAAGATAACGATTTAAAATCCTTTTCTTTGGGTATGCCTAAAAGCTTTCGCGGGGTTACCGATCTCATGAATGCTGTTCGTAAAGGAATGGGCTTAAAGGAATCCAACACATTTAGAAAACACGTTGAGCTTAAAACAAGCCAAGTGCGTGAACAGTATATCTCCGGTCAGATATTTAATATTGGAGATAAAGTGTTTAACAAAAAGGATAACACGGAATATACCGTCACTGAAAGATTTGCAAATCACGTCTCAATTAAAAACGAACAAACAACCATAAAAGCATTTATTCAAGATTTGATTGCAATAAAAGCATAACATTTATAAATAGTATAAATCACATGAAAACATTAAAAGAAATACTTAACGAATCTGCGCACTCGTCTGACTCGTCTATTGAAAAGCAAAAGGATAACATTGATGCAAAAGCCGACGAAGCTTCTTCCAAAGATCTTAAGGCAATTTCTGCAGGAATGTTTACTAAGAGAAGCCTGCTGCGTTCTATGAAACACGCTGAAGGAGTTATTCAATTAACCAACGGCAAAAAATATACAATCTACAATCCTAAGGCTGAAGATCAGGATACCGAAGGAATGTTTCAAGATGATATGCTTTTTGCAATTGATGCTGATGGTAACGAGGTTAAAGTTGAATATAGCGAAATTACTTCGTACAACGAAAAATACCACGAAGATGATGCAGCTGCTCCACGTCGCATGACTTATGACGATGCTCATCAGCCTAAAACCAAAATGGAATATATGGCTGCTGTAAAAAGAGAGCTTCGTGCCATGAAGGTTGCAGACATTAAAGCTTCTTACCAGTATATTAAAGCTGCCCACTGTAATACCAGGGAAGCTATGCACGGAATGGGAACAAAGAAGGATATGCTTACCGCAATGATGAAAGATCTCAAAGGCATGAAAGCAAGTGCCCTTCGAGCTTCTTACGAGTATATCAAATCTTCTCATTGTGGACCTAGAGAAGGTGCTCATGAAGATGAAATGGTTAATGCTGGTGCTCACGAAGATGAAATGGTTAACGCTGGTGCTCACCGTGATGATCTAAAACATCCTAAGCCACAGCCAGTGATGGCAAGCCACTGCACAGAAGAAACTGAAATTTCTGAGGGTCTGGGTATCAACTTCTCTAAAGTTTCCGATGATGGCTTACTCGCATGGACCGCATGGGCAAAAGGGCAGGTTAAGCTAAATCCTGAGTTTAAACAAGATCTGCAGGCCGCTGAGCGTGAGATCAAGAAACGCAAGCTCATGGAATCTACTGAGCTCGACGAGATGAAGACCAAAGATGATGACCTTGCGGTTATGATCTACGACTACATCGGAGCAGACACTGAAGGCCTTCCTTTGAAGACTCTTATCATGCAGGCCGTTGGTAAATACTTTGGCTCTCAGAAAGATAAAAAAAAAGTAAAACCGTAGCTGAAGCAACTAAAATCCAGAAGCCTTTTGATGCGAACTCCGAGCTGATGAGAGTGGTAAACTCTATCGACCGGACAAAGCTGGATAGTTTATGGGATTACAAAATCGTTGATAAGAAGCGACCGGTTGATGTAGAAGGATCGACATTCCCTTTGTATAAAGAGGCAACACTAAAGATCTTTAATGTAAGAGGTGAAGATCCCTTTACAGATGAGCAGAAAAAATATATTATGGATGTTTATGCGAAGGTCCAAAAAGGAGCTGGTTTTGGCAGAGGAAGAAAATGGGGCAAGATGGAATTCTCAAGAGACGGTATGGAAGCCACTGTTGAACTGACTGTCCGCACAAAAGAGATTCTTGACAAAAACCAATACTAAGACATGGCAGAATACACAGACCTATTTGTAGATCAAGGAAGCAACTTCTCGACCACTATTACAGTTGCAGAAACAAGTGGTGCAGCAACTGACTTAACAGGATATTCTGTTCGAGGCCAAGTTAGAAAATCTTATACCTCTACTGTTGCTACAGACTTTACTGCATCTATTGCGTCTGATCCTGCAACAGGAATTGTAACAATCTCTTTATCACCTGCACAAACTGGAAGCTTAAAGGCGGGAAGGTATGTGTATGATGTTGAAGCATTTATAGCCGACTCTCCTGAAACAACAGTTCTTAGAATCAGCGAGGGTCAGGTTCATATTACTCCTAGGGTAACCCAGCCTTAGTAAAAAGTTTTGTAACTTTTACCTTTAAAGGGTTCTTAGTATCCTTGTGATTAGTTGCGGTTATATATACAATATGATTAGCAATAATAACCTTAACAGATCCAACTTTAATCTGTATGCTGCTCAAAATTACAATAACCCTCGTGCGCTAAATGTTGACGAGTTTTATGAAGACTTATATAGATTTAAGTATCTTAAAAAGCTTTTCACCAAATATGAGAAAACAAATTCTTTACAAGAAAGACTGATTCTCAACCACCTTATTTTAATATACAATGTCTTTAAATTTGAAGCTGCGACCAGTATGTGTTTCTTTAAAATAAATGAACAAAGTTGGCCTGCATTAAAAACATTTCTTTTATTTCTTTCTTATATTAAGGAAGATGATTTTATAAATATACCTAGTGACCTTTACGTTACAAAGAAACTTCAACAACTTTAAAAAATGCTTTCATTAACTGACCGATTTTATGCCCTCCGATTCTTGCGATTGTTGACTACACCTTGGAATAAAACCAATGCGTTTAAGGCAGGTATCGTTGATGAAAACGGAAAGGTATTGCGCAAGGCAAAGGGACGTGAAGATAAAAAGGTTTATAACATTTTTCATAAGTTGGTATATAACATAAAGAGGCTTCTTGGTAAGGTACCTGTAGTAGGAAAGAGTACACTGGCAAGTTATGCCGCAGCGCTGTATCTGATTAAAGAACACACGCAGTTATCAGATAAAGTTCTTACTGAAATAATTAAAGAAGGCTTGGAAATTGATTTTACCGTCAATGAACTTAATGAAGAAAGTCTTTACCTTTTAAACGAAGAAGGTCATTTAAGTGCTGGTAATTACGAGTTTTGCGAAGACATAATTCACCTTGAGGATGGGGATGCTATAGAGGAAAGTAAGGGAAGAATTGTTACTGTTACCGAAGAAAGGCGTGAGCCAATCGGAACACTATTAGGTTATCCAATTTTTAAACTTATTGACGCGGATACTGGTTCCGACGTTATCATCTCAAACACTCAACTCAATCCAATAACCTACTGATGAAAAAGGAAGATTCAATGTCAACCTCCTCGGTTGCAACTACACCTATGCCCTTTTTACAAATGCCAAAAGATGGCGATAAAAAGAAAAAGTTCGATCACGAACTCGACTCACCCTTTGAATATCCAACAGAAGGTAAAAACTGGAAGATGTTTTTCGTTTGTGCAGAAACTTTTAGAAAATTTGAGACCGGCCGATTCAAGTTTGAACGGTGGGCTAAATACCTCAACCTTAAGGATGAGACAGAAAAGGCAGTATACGACTATGCCACTGCAAACCGTCAGAAAATAGTCGTTCTTCAATGCTCCGATACAGGGGCGCTTCGAGCTATACGTAGATTAGATAGAACTTGATTTACGAAGCTAAAATTAATTAATAATACCTCTGCTTTTTTATTTACAGCTGAGGTATTATTTTGTATAATAGTCTAAACCACACAACAGTAGTATACACATGCCAACCATATTTGAAGAACAGATCAGCCGGAAACCCAACCAATACCCTTGGACAGAAGAATTCATTGAATCAATGCACAACGGATTTTGGACGGATAAAGAATTTAGTTTTAAGTCAGATGTACATCAATTTAAAACAGTACTAACAGATCAAGAAAGGGAAATCATTGTTCGCACCCTTTCAGCAATTGGTCAAATTGAAGTAGCGGTTAAAAGCTTTTGGGCCAAGCTTGGTGAAAACCTTCCACACCCCGCACTGCAAGACCTTGGCTATGTTATGGCCAACACAGAAGTGATTCATAACAATGCGTATGAGCGCCTTCTGTCCGTTCTTGATATGGAGGACATCTTTGAAGAGAACCTCAAGCTTGACTGGATTCAAGGTCGAGTTAAGTATCTCCGCAAATACACCCACAGGTTTTATAAAGACAGTAAAAAGCAGTATCTTTACGCCATTACCTTATTTACTTTACTTGTCGAAAATGTTTCGTTGTTTAGTCAATTCTATATTATCAATTGGTTTGCCAGATACAAGAACGTGTTAAAGGATACTGATCAGCAGGTTAAGTATACCCGTCAGGAAGAAAACATTCATGCTATGGTTGGTATGAAAATCATTAACACTATTCGTCAAGAACTGCCTGAGCTGTTTGATGCTGAGCTTGAAGCGCGGATTGTTGGTGAAGCTGCTGATGCATTTAAGGCTGAAGCCAAGATTGTTGACTGGATGATTAACGGTATTCAAGAGCCTGGCTTGAATGCAGATATTGTTAAAGAATTTATCAAGAATAGAATTAATAATAGTATGGATATGATTGGCTTTGCAAAGCCTTTTGATATTGATCAAGATTTGATTGCTGAAACCATGTGGTTTGAAGAAGAGCTTCATGGTAATAACATGACTGACTTTTTTCACTCTCGTCCAGTGGAATACTCAAAGAAGAGTCAGTCGTTTGATGAAGACGATCTCTTTTAATTAAGAGTAATATATAATCTAAATACATAATGGAAAAATACTATTGGCTAAACAAAGACTCTCGTAAGTTCCTTGAAAGAGGATATTTGCTAGAAGGAGAATCACCAGAGCAACGCTGTAAAGATATTGCTGATCAAGCAGAGAAGATCCTTGGTATAAAAGGATTTGCTGAGAAGTTTGAAGAGTATCTTGGTCAGGGTTTCTACTCGCTCTCTAGTCCAATCTGGAGTAACTTTGGGAGAGAACGCGGTCTTCCTATTAGCTGTTTTGGATCCTTTATTGACGACACCCTTGAAGAGATTGCAGGAGCCAAGCTTGCTGAGGTGTCCATGATGACCAAGTTTGGTGGAGGAACCTCTGCTTACTTTGGTGCACTACGTGGTCGTGGCGCTCCTATTAGTACAGGTGGAACAAGTACTGGTGCTGTTCACTTTATGGAACTTTATGATAAGCTGATGAGCGTTGTGTCTCAAGGTAATGTTCGGCGAGGTTCCTTTGCAGCTTATCTGCCGGTTGATCATACCGACATTGAAGAGTTTCTGAAGATTCGTGGTGAAGGCCATGAGATTCAAGAGATGAGTATTGGTGTTACCATCTCAGATGAGTGGATGAAATCAATGCTTGAAGGCGATAAAGAAAAGCGTCGTATCTGGGGATTGGTTATCAAGAAGCGTTTTGAGAGTGGATATCCTTACCTAATGTTCTCTGACAACGCCAATAACGCAGCACCGCAAGTATATAAAGATAAGGGTAAAACCATTCATGCTAGTAATTTGTGTAATGAGATTATGCTTAGTTCGGATGTGAATGAAAGCTTTGTTTGTAACCTTTCTTCTCTTAACCTTGAGAGATGGGATGAGATTCAAGTGACCGACGCGGTTGAAACCTTGACTTATTTTCTTGATGCTGTTATGACTGAGTTCATAACCAAAACAGAAGGTATCCCTCACATGGACGCGCCGCGCAATTTTGCTATCTCTCAACGCGCTCTTGGTATTGGTGTTCTTGGTTGGCATTCTTATCTGCAAAAGAAGATGATTCCTTTTGAAGGACTGCAGGCTCAAATGCATAACAACCAAATTTGGAGTACCATTCGTATTCGTACTGATGCTGCATCTGAAGAACTTGCTGAGAAGTATGGAGAACCTTCTTTACTTGAAGGATATGGTCGGCGGAATGTTACTACCCTTGCCATTGCACCAACAACATCAAGTTCGTTTATCCTTGGTCAAACCTCTCCAAGTATTGAGCCACTCAATTCAAACTACTTTACAAAGGATCTTGCAAAAGGCAAGTTCACATTCAAGAACCCTTACCTTAAATCTCTGCTTCGTGAAAAAGGTTTAGATACACAAGAAGTATGGTTAGAGATTCTTACTCATGGCGGAAGTGTTCAACACCTTACCGAATTAAGTGAAGAAGAAAAGGATGTATTTAAAACCTTTGGCGAGATATCTCAAAAGGAAATTGTTATTCAAGCAGCCCAACGACAGAAGTTTGTTGATCAGGGTCAAAGCTTGAACCTAATGATACCGCCAAAAGCTAAACCAAAAGAAGTAAACGAACTACTGATTTATGCATGGGAAAGTGGAATTAAAGGGATGTATTATCAAAGAAGTGGTAACCCTGCACAGGAACTTGCTAGGTCATTAAACACGTGTAAGTCGTGTGAAGGATAGATATGATTGCCGAACACCGTTGCCCTAGTTGCCATATGTCTTATGAAGTTATGTGGGATGATAATGAGGAAGCTTCTTTCTCTTTTGTTGAAGACACTGATGCTGACTACGATGATTATGATAAAGAGGCATATCCTCAATACTGTCCATTTTGCGGAGCGCACAATTCTTACGACGGCGCACTTTAATTTCCGTATAGATACTTTATGTGGATCTATCAAGGGGAAGAATTTACATCTGATATGATTGGTGATTATGTCGGGTTTGTGTACTGCCTGACAGATACCGAAAACGGTAAGAAGTATATCGGTAAGAAAAAATTTACCCGTAAGATAACCCGTCCGCCGTTAAAAGGTAAAAAGAGAAAGCGGCGATCTGTTGCTGAAAGTGATTGGCAAACATACTACGGTTCCAGTCCTGAAACCAAAGCGCTTGTAGAGGAATACGGTGGAGAGCGATTTAAAAGGGAAATACTTCATCTTTGTACTTCACTTGGTGTCATGTCTTATATGGAATTAAAGGAACAAGTTGATCGTGAAGTGTTGCTAAGTGATGAATACTATAACGGAATTATCCAAGCTAGGATCCACCACAGTCACGTTAAAAACCTTAAAAAATGATTTACATTCTTCCTTTTATTTGGTATAATAGAGGGAACAAATAAAATCAATATACCAAAATGATTATCGTAGACTTCTCTGGAATATCAATCTCTACTGTGTTTTCACAGCCTAAATCCAACATCGACGAAAACCTATTACGTCATATGATTCTCAATTCACTGAGAATGTATAACCTTAAGTATCGTGATGAGTATGGCAAACTGATTGTTGCATGTGACGCCGGCAGTTGGCGTAAAGGTACCTTTCCTGAATACAAAGCAGCTCGTAAAAAGAATCGAGAAAGCTCAGATATGGATTGGAAATCTATCTTTGACAGTATTAATAAAGTAAGGGATGAGATTGACGAATACCTTCCCTTTCCAGTATTACAAGTAAGTAACGCAGAAGCGGACGATGTTATTGCAACCCTTGTGGAAACAACCCAGGAGTTTGGCAATCACGAAAAGGTTATGATTATCAGCGCTGATAAAGATTTTATCCAGCTTCAAAAATACGACAACGTTCAGCAGTTCAGCCCACTGACAAAGAAGCTTATAAAGGATAGCAACCCTCACAAGTATCTGTTCGAGCACGTGGTTCGTGGTGACAGTGGTGATGGTGTACCTAACGTTCTTTCTGCAGATAATGTATTTGTTTCTGAGTCTCGTCAAACTCCTCTTCGTGCTAAAAAGATTGAGGAATGGTATGAGGCTTCTCGTAAAGGGGATATGCAAGAGATTCTTGACGAACAAACATATCGTAATTTTATCCGTAATAAAAGTATGATTGATCTTTCTCAAATTCCTGAAGATGTCACATCCCGAATCCGAGAAGAATACGATAAAAAAGAAGTAAAGCCAAACGGAAAGGTTCTTAATTACTTGATCACTCGTCGCTGTAGCCAACTGGTTGCTTGTGCAGAAGAGTTCTTTATCAAATAAGATATATAACTATAGACAACAACACAATGTCACTATGAAGAAAAAGACAGCAAAGAATAACAGAACCAAGCTTCCGCACGAAGTATTTCAAGCGTGTGAAGAAGTTGATAGCGTTGCAGAGCGAGTAAAGATTTTGCAAGAGCACGGAACCTTTGGAATTAAAACCCTGCTTCAGGCAAACTATAAAGAAGATGTAGAATTTGATCTTCCTGCCGGCGTTCCTCCTTATAAAGAAAACGTAGGAGTGGCTGGTCAGCAACATCGCCATTTTGAAAAGCACGTTCGTCAACTAAGGCATCTTATCAAGCAATCTCCTTTACCCGCATTTAAAAAAGAACTTACTTATATTAAGCTGCTTGAAAACTTAGCTGCTGAAGATGCTAAGATTATGATTGCCGTAAAAGACAAGAATCTTAAAGGTCTTTACAAGACAATTACTGAAGCTACTGTTCGTAAAGCCTTTCCAACACTACTTGGTGATAAGTGAAATGACTTACGATTATTGTTGCGATACGTGTGGAGAAACGTGGGAAGAAAACCATCCCATGGCCAAAAGGGACGATCCTGTAGGTGATCCTTGTCCGCATTGTGAAACTGGAAAGAAAAGAAGAGGGGTGACAGCACCAGGCTTTTCTTTTGATACCAGACAAACAACTATTCAAAAAGTCGGCGGTGATTGGAACTGCTTACTTAAAAAGATTCATAAGAACTCAGGTAAGCAATCTAAAATCCATCACGAGTAAATTATTATAATGAAGTTGGATAAAGCACACCGTAGATATCCGGTTCATGACTGGATTAATACTAGAAATAGTTATTGGTACCCAGGTGATGATTATGCTGAATGGGCAAGATGCCCAAGGTGTAATCTTATACCCAAGCTAAGGATCACTGAAGATATGCAACGAACCGCATGTGGGTGTTGGAGGTCATTAGGTGATAGATGGGAAGTAGCCGCAGAATCAAGAAGCTCTTATGTTACAAGAAAAGGATCTGATAAAGGTTATAACTATAATGCTTTACAGGAAAACTGGAATACTTATTGCCAAACAGGTAAACTAAAATTTAAGCTAGGAACACGATTTAGATTTGGATTCATTTGGGAACCCATGTTGGGAATCGTTAGAAAACAAGGATAATTTAAATATGCAAAAAGATAATAACTCTACTGAAGCTTTGGGATTGGAAGATCTCTTTAGCGGCGGAAAGCAAAACAACTTTTCGGGTGAATATGGATCCGTCATGGATTTTTATTTGTTAGGAACTATTGGAGAAGCCTCTGAATACATTGAATGGTTTCATAAGATTCGTAATGCTAGGCCGACCGATATAATTAACATTCATATTAACTGCCCAGGTGGTAACCTATTTACAACCGTTCAGTTTCTTCAAGTTCTTAGTGAATGTAATGCGCATATTAATATGAATGTTACCGGAGCCTGCATGAGTGCCGCAACGCTAATCTTTCTTCAAGGTGATGACTTTGTAATCAACGAACACAGTGCCTTTCTCTTTCATAACTACAGTGGCGGGATGATTGGTAAAGGTGGAGAGATGTATTCAAATGTGATACACGATCGCAAATGGTCTGAAAAGCTTTTCCGTTCTCAATACGAAGACTTTCTTACAGCAGAAGAAATTAGTAATCTTGTTGATGATAAGGATATTTGGATGGATGCAAACACCGTGGTTGAGCGACTCAAGGCCAGAGGTGAGGCTCGTGATGAAGAACTTGAAGTTGAAAAGGATGGCATAAAAGAAGAAATACCTCCTAAGAAAAAGACTACCAAGAAAAAGACCACAAGGAAAACAAAATAAATTATGACACCTGCAGACTTAAACTATAGATTCAAGTATCGCCTTGCGCTTACCATTATGCTTGAAACCGGTGAGAAAATTTCCGAGCAAAACGAGCCATGGGTTTTACCAATTGAATCTGAATATAAAAGAATCCAAGCTAAAGAGTCCAAGCTCTCATCGCGAAACAGAAAAGATTTATCAGCAGCATACGAGGCACTACTTGATATTAAAAAGAAAGAAGCTGCCGCCGCTGAAAAGAAAGAAAAAACTGAAGAGTGATAATTATGAAAAAGGAAAAGAATAACTGGACAACCTCATTCACGCTGCTGTCGTTAATCGCCGTTTTGATTATGTTGGCTTACACGATAAAGTTTATTGATACACAAGCTCGTCGTATTGATCAACTAGAAATTGAAAATATTAGACACAACGATCGGTGGGGTGATCCAGCCAAAACGGATCGTGTGAGAAAAAATGAAACGATATTCGCGCTATCTATCTAAAGACGTAGTCGAATCACTTGATTACGCTATCCGTTTAGTAAGTAAAGATATTGCGGTTGATCCTGCTTGTTATGAAGAAAAGATGGATCAACTGAAAACCCTTCAAAAAATGCGAAAGGCATTTGAGAAGAGAAAAGAAATTATTATCATTTAGGTATAGTATATCGCAGGGTTTGAGGCTAATCTTAAAATAGAAAGAATAAGCTTATGGCAACTGCATATTTAGTAAATGGCATCTTGGTGACCGTATTCAGCTTAGGGTTCTTGTCATACATCGTATGGTTGGGGTTCAAGGTTGTTGGATTATCGGGAGAGCTTAGACAACTAGAGTATGACATCAATACGCGTGTCGACTCAACCGAAAAGGATCTCGACGCTGCAGACGATGCAGTGTGGAGAAACTTTGATAAACTGGATTCAAGATTTGATCAAAGAATCACTGATGAAGGCAAATCATATTGGGACGAATTCGAAGTTATTCATCGCCGATGCGATGAAATCGAAAGGGTCCTTTATAACGTAAACAAAGACTAACAAACACGTTTCATCCCCTGTTGATATACTATACCTTTTATTATGAACCAATTTAAAAGACATCTTACCGCACCCAGTACCTTTGCCAAGATTTACATCAGTGGACCAATTGATGTGATCAAACAAACGTGCAGACACTGGTGTAAGAAGAATCCCAGTTGCGTAAACGTTTCGGAAACGTCTTTCATATACTGTGGTGGCGAGGAAACCGGAGCTATTGTTGAGTTCCTTAATTATCCGAAATTTCCGCTTAACGATAAAGAGGTTTTTGCCAAAGCTAAAGAGCTGGGGTTTGAACTCAAGGATTCCACCGCTCAAGATAGCTTTCTGATAGCCACGCCTGAGTCAACTCATTGGTGGAGCGATAGAGAGCAGAAATGGACCTCCTCTGAATTGGTCAATTCGGCGCTGTAGCCATTTGTATCAAATCTGGCATTTTTGTACCATTTTCGGTAAAAATGTGAAAAAAAGTGAAAAAACGTGGTTTTTTTAGCATTTTACTATTTACATTTTTGCGGAAATGTGGTAGAATATATTCAATGAGTAATACTACTACCACAACCACCGCTAATGAGAAATTCCTTCAGGACCAAGTTCGCTGGGTCCTTCCTGAAATCAAGGACGTCCTTAAGATGGCCGATCTGATGGATACCGCCGAGGACAAGGCGGAGTTTCTTCAGGACTCTATGAATGCTGTTTACAAGCGCCTTTTCAAGGTTCTTGAAGCTACCGGAACGAAGCCTTCCGTGTTCAGCTAACTCACCACCATTTTAAATTTAACCCTCTCTACTATATTATGAAATTCAGAAAAATCGGATCCAATATGCAGGAGCTTTTGGTTGAGCCAACCGAAGGAAGTATTCACGGCCTGTGTATTTTATTCAGCTATGAAACACCTGTTGCAGGATGGGATAAACACGGTGCATTCAAAACCGAAAAAAAGTTCAGTGCCACAACCACCCGTCATATCAATAAGTATCTGGAACTTGCCGCTGATGGTGCCAGAACAGTAACACAAGAGTGGATTACCGAACAAGTTGCTAAAGCTAAATTTTCTTAAATTATGAATACTGATACTAGAATCACCACCCCTCTGCAGCTCAGAAGAAAGCTTGCTGGAGTAAAAGAAATTAACGAAGCAACGGCCATTCTCCGAAACTGCGAGTGGAAGCTGATCAACGAGATGAGAAAAACCTTTCTCGATGCGAGATCCTTTGCTGAGCTCGGCACCAGGAACGATACCCTCCTTACCATTTGCTCGACGCTGATGGAATGGGTTAAAAGCTTCTACGGCGAATTCAATTCTGCACAGCACGAAAGCAAGACTGTGAACGAGCTTCTCCTTCCTTACGACATGCTTTACGAATGTGCGGTTACTGAGGCCCAGAAAACCGCGGTTTTAGGTCCAGTGACTCCTATTAAATCTTAATAACCATTACATTTATTATATTATGATCATCACAAAAATTGATCCAGTTACTGGAAAGAAAAACTCTCTTGACATTCCTGTCACCGAGACTCAGATTGAATCATGGCGATTTGGCGCTCTTATTCAAGATGTCATGCCTAATCTTACACCAGATCAGCGTGAGTTTATTATCAGTGGTACCATGCCAGAATCATGGGCCAAGATTTTTGGAGAGGATTAACAGTTATGAACTTATTATACTTGGGGCTATATTGGATTCTCGGAGCATCTATTTTAATTCTTATTGCCGGTGCAGCAAATTACATCCTCACTCATTCTTATTAATGAAACTAAACTTTAAAGACCTTTGGGACTTCGGACCGCTGTTTCTTTTAGCTGCTTCCCTTTGGATATTCTGTTTAGGCAAAGTACACGAAGCAATCTTCTTTGCAATTCTAGCAAACTCAATCAGAAACATTTCAAA
>Ga0160423_10003255_pt1 | contig 13546 bp, 12 predicted proteins | sample CRUFie14St8metaG_FD_108191 | JGI IMG/M metagenome (GOLD analysis project Ga0160423, IMG submission 108191) | Marine microbial communities from the Costa Rica Dome - CRUD Field 142mm St8 metaG | ecosystem: Environmental > Aquatic > Marine > Oceanic > Photic zone | place: Costa Rica: the Eastern...
TAAAAACACTTGAATAACAATAAGTGAGTAAACTAGAACATCTTTTATCCAATACCTTGTTTTCTTTCCTTTTTTGAGAAAGTATTCCACACTAAAAACTGAACATGGTAAACCAAGAAAAGCAACAAGCTCAGGTCGATAGTTAGACTTTTGAAAAAAAGTTAACGAAAAAAGCAGAAAAATAAACGTCCATATCCATAGCCAATAAAAGACTCTTTCTTTTATACTTCTTTTGGTCAAAACTGAAAAAACACTAACAAAAAGAACTGCTTCAAACAGAAACAATAGAAGAAGATAGATGTGGTGAGACCGAATATGACCGTTAACTTTAGGAATGGAAAAATAAATACCATTTGCGAAATCAAATTTCCATGCGTCCATAATGAAAAGCAATGCGTATTTAAGAAAGAATATCCATAAACAACCCAATAATACAACACAAAAATCTCTCAATGAAAAAGGAACAACGAGAGCAAGCCCGATAAACATCATGCCTAAAATCAAAAATAAATTTGGAGAAATTAAGATGGAAAAGGCAAATAAAATTCCAATTTCAAACTCTTTTAGGTAGTTCTTTTTTACATTATAAAGACCGATTAATTTTTGATTACCCAAAGTAATTAAACACAAACTAATAAATTCTCTATAATATTCATGTACCTCACGAATGCCCATGATAAATATCAAGAATAAAACTCCTGATAAGGCATCACCTACACCAACCAATTTATGTTGTTGCAACATCTTGTTGAGCATTGCAGCTGTCGCTAAAATAGACAACTGAACCAGTAATAATTTAATCAGTGGGAAATCGAACCCGTTGGAAAGGTTCTCGAAACATTCATAAGTGCACAACCCAACATTGATTAGCCAAAAAAATAAAATCAGCAAAACCGATGAGATAGAATTTGTATTTTTTGTTTGAGCAATCAACATATTCCAAAAGTAGGAATATTCTTATCAGATAGTATAATATTAGTTTCAAATTCGGATAATAATATAATAACCTTTATATTTGTGAAAATTGTTTAGAATGAGCATTAACAGTATTATATATTTTTTAAAAGATCTCTTTTATGGCACTTTTGAGGTTTTGCCCATGTTAGGTTGGGCAGCAAATTACTTTTTTCTAATTGTTATGTTTTTGCTTTTCATATACTGGCTAAGTGTCCTTAACAAAACCGCTAAATCAGAAAGATAAAATAAAAGCTTCATGAAAAAGGCTAATCATATTGATTAGCCTTTTTTATGCTTTTCGAAAAATGAAAAGCCTCAACATATGATTGAAGCTCTAAGAATTTCTTTTCATACAGGTTTTAATTACCAAATGTTGGTCTTTCTTGTGTGTCTGTAACCGTATTTACATCCATATCAATTATTTGATCATCTCTCCAAAATCCGATATAGGTTGCACTATTTTTCCACTTAAAAGTTCCTGAACCCTCTCGTTTATCGTTCTTCCACTGGCCTTTATACATACCTTTATCTTTCCAAACATAGGTTCCAGTTCCATCTCTTTTATTGTCATGAAAATCTCCGTTATATCTGTCACCATTCGAGAACTCGTATTTACCAAAACCGTGCATTTTGGAATCAACCCATTGACCTTCATACTTATCACCGTTAGCAAACTTCCAAGTCCCATTGCCATTAAAGCAATTCCCTTTTACACATTGTGCGTTTGAATTCAACGCGAAACCTCCAATAAACAACAAGGTGATTAATACTATTCTTTCCATTTTTATAATTTTAAGTTGGTATATGTTTTTACTCGACAAAAGCCATACCAAAGTTATTTTCTTGAAACTTAAAAAACATAGAATTTATACGTTACTAATGCATTTTAAGTTTCAACAAGCTCTAAATTAGTATTAAAATTTTAGTTATCAAATTAAACATCATTTTCTACTCTTGAATAAACTCAATTATTATATTTGACGCATCATTAGAAATGAAAAAAATAATAATAAGCTGTATTTTTGTATCAATTGTTGTTTCTTGTTCAAAAAAAGAATCCAATACTTATATTATACCTCAAGACAAATTAATTCCAATGCTTTGTGATTTTCATATTTTAGATGCAGCATCAAATCAAGGTGTAATCAGTAACAACAGGAACAATCTTGTCCGACACCAGCATTATAATAGTATTCTCCTAAAGTATAAAATTGAACGCTCAAAATTTGATTCTACAATTAGCTACTATTCTCAGAGGCCAGAGGAGCATAAAATTCTTTATCAAAAAGTAGAAGCTAAACTCATTGAAAAATTAGAAGAAAATCATGTAGAATAATCTTGCAAAAAGATTTTACTTGTATGCGCAATCGACTGCTTTATAGGAGTAATTTTAAAATTCAACTCAGCTTTGATCTTATCATTTGAATATTTTACTATACTCAATGCACTTTTGGATGATTCTTTAGTAACCAAAGGATCAGAACCAAACAAGAAAGACCGAAATGCCTCTATTCGCCATATTAAGCTAGCCATCCAGTGCTTGACTTCAATAGTGGGAATACGCTTACCAAGAGAAGTTGCAATTTCATCAAATAACTCTTGAAAAGTTAAGTTTTCACCTATGATCAAAAAACGTTCAGATGCTATAGAACTGTTCATTAATTCAACCATTGCTTTTGAAACATCCCTGACATCAACAAATGCATTCACACCTTTTGAATAATACCTCAACCCCTTCCAAACCTTAAGAAATAAATTTGAACTTGACTGCGTCCAATCTCCGGGCCCGATTACGATTGATGGATTTACAATGACAACATTCAAACCTTCCTCACTTCCTCTCCAAACCTCCATCTCAGAAAAATATTTTGAAATCGAATAATTTGAAAAAGAACCATCATTTTCCCAAATACAATCTTCATCTCTAATTCCATCTTTTTGGGCCTTTCCTATTGTTGCTGTAGAACTGACATGACAAAACTTTTTTACTCCAGATGTTAAGCTTAAATTAACAATATTAGCAGTTCCTTCAATATTCACCTTGAATAATTTCGTTTTATCGGCTTTATTGAATGACACCATTGCAGCACAATGATAAACATATTCAACATTTTCAAAAGCATCAATCAAAATCTCCGGATTTAATAAATCGGATTTAACCCATTCGATTTTTTGCAGAGTTTGCTCCCATTTAACATTGTAAAAAGTGAAAATTTTACGCACCTTTTTTAATGCGTCATCCGATCGATAAATTGCTCGAATTGGAGTTTCATGCTTGAGTAAATCCATCAACAAATGGGCACCCACCAAACCTGTTCCCCCAGTAACTAAAATCATACAGTAAAATTAGGTATAATAAGTATTAGCTTAATGAAATATCTTAAATTTGCGCTAAATTTTTTTAAGAATGAGTTTTGTCGGCGAATTACAATGGAGAGGGATGATTCATGATATCACCCCTGGAACTGAAGAGCAACTAGAAAAAGAAACAACTACTGCATACGTTGGATTTGATCCAACAGCTGATTCTCTACATATTGGGAATTTAGTTTCCATAATGATGCTTAAACACCTACAAAAAGCAGGTCACAAACCTTTAGCTCTAGTAGGTGGTGCAACAGGTATGGTTGGAGATCCCTCCGGGAAATCAGAAGAAAGAAAATTCCTAACAGAAGAAACTCTTCAACACAATTTAGAGGGTGTTAAATCTCAATTAACATCGTTCTTAGATTTTGATTGCGGCAAAAACTCTGCTGAAATTGTGAACAATTACGATTGGTTTAAAGAATTTTCATTACTTGACTTTTTGAGGGACGCAGGAAAACACTTGACTGTAAATTACATGATGAGTAAGGATTCTGTAAAGAAAAGATTAGAAACAGGTCTTTCCTTTACAGAATTCACATACCAGTTAATTCAAGGATACGATTTTTACTACTTAAACAAAGAAAGAAATTGTAAACTTCAAATGGGTGGTTCAGACCAATGGGGAAACATCACAACGGGAACGGAATTCATAAGAAGAATTGGAGGTGGTGAAGCATTTGCCTTAACGTGTCCATTAATTACAAAAGCAGACGGTTCAAAATTTGGGAAATCAGAAGGAGGAAATATATGGTTGGATCCAGAAAAAACATCTCCTTATAAATTCTATCAATTCTGGTTGAATCAATCCGATGAAGATGCCTTAAAATCAATTAAAATTTTCACTATGAAAAGTGAAAACGAAATTAAAGAATTGGCGAATAAACACAGCGAATTACCCCACACAAGAATATTGCAAAACACCTTGGCGGAAGATATAACAATTACTGTTCACTCTCAAAAAGCTTTAGAAAACGCAAAATCTGCTTCAGAAATTCTTTTTGGTAAAACAACAGAAGAGAATGTTCGAAAATTATCAAAGGGAGCTTTAGAATCCATTGGAAATGAGGTGCCAAAACATAAAGTTTCAAAAGAAACAATTACAAATGAAGTTGGAATTATTGACTTACTTTCTGAACATGCACCTATCTTTTCTTCAAAAGGTGAAGCACGAAGAGCGCTCAAAAACAATGCAGTAGCATTGAATAAAACTAAAGTCCAAGATTCAAAAACGGTTTCCTCTGCAGATATTATTCAAGACGATTACATATTGATACAAAACGGAAAAAAAAACTACCATTTAATTAATTTGATTTAATTGAGTTATATTCTCCACATAGATTCAACAACAAAAGTTTGCTCAATAGCGTTGAGCAAAAACGATAAGTTAATTCAGCTAATTGAATTGGATTCCGATGGATTGGCACATAGTGAAAAGCTCCATCTTTTCATTGAAGAATGCCTAGAAAAAGCAAACATTAAACCCAGTCACTTAGACGCGATATCAATCTCAAAAGGACCTGGATCATATACAGGTTTAAGGATAGGTATCTCTGCTGCTAAAGGTTTATGCTACGGATTAAATATTCCGTTAATTGCAGTTGACACGCTTTCCGCAATGGCTAATTCTGTTGCGCATAATGTTGAAAAAAATGCCGTATTGATTCCTATGATTGATGCCAGACGAATTGAAGTGTTTTGTTCAATTCATCATAAGGGAAAAGAAATAAAAACTGTTCATTCCAGAATTTTGGATGAAGAACCATTTGATAATTTAAATTCAGAAAATGTATATTATTTTGGAGACGGAGCTAAGAAAGGACAAGAACACTTAAATAGCTCCTGGACCTATTTACCAGAACCAAAAACCTCAGCAAAAAACCTCGTACCAATAGCTTGGCGAAAATTCACTAAGAAGGATTTTGAAAATGTAGCCTATTTTGAACCTTCATATCACAAAGATTTTCAGGCAGGAAAACCAAAGAAAGTTCTTAAATAGAACTATTAAAAGTGAATTACTTAAGAAGTCCCTGTATGGCCTTAAACGTTTTTTTCGGATTCTTTCCTTTATACAAACACTGGTAAACAGCATCGGCAATTGGAAGATTCAATTCAAACTTTTTTTGAATATCATTGACACATTTAGAAGCATAATATCCTTCAGCAACCATCTTCATTTCCAACTTTGCAAATTTAACTGAATAACCCTTACCAATCATATTTCCAAACGTTCGATTTCTAGAATATTGCGAATAAGCAGTTACTAATAAATCACCTAAATAAGCTGATGTTTTGACATCGCGATGCTTTGGGTACACACAATCCACAAATTGCTCTGTTTCACGAATGGCATTAGAAATAAGAACTGCCATGAAATTATCTCCATAACCGATGCCAAAGCAAATTCCAGCTGCTATAGAATAAACATTTTTCATAATTGCACTATACTCTGTACCGACCAAATCATCGTTTCGATTAACATTTATATAACGACACTTTAATAGGTCAGCTATCGCATAAGCCCTACCTCTCGTTGGTGTTGCTATGGTTAAATAAGACAATCGCTCATGGGCAACTTCTTCGGCATGACAAGGCCCAGCAACAATAGCCATATTATTATATTCTACACCAAACTGGTCATTTAAATACGCCGCTGGGATTAAAGTAAATTCAGGTATAATGCCTTTAATTGCGGATACTATAATTTTATCCTTCAAATCCTCAGCAGTAATGTTCGCATTTAAAAATTCGACATGAAGAAAAGCAGATGGGATAGCTAAAAAAAGGACATCTGAATTATTAATTGTTTCTTTTAAATTGGTTGAAACATTCAATTTTGATTTATCAAATTCAATAGAAGAGATATAATTTGGATTGTGACCGAAATTACGAAGATGGTCAGCAGTTTCCTCCCTCCTTACCCACCAATTTACATTAGATACATTGTTGAGTATAATTTTGGTGAGAGCTGTTGCCCAGCTTCCGCCACCTAATATCGCTATTTTTGAATCTGACAACATAAAATTTTAATAATCCAAAAAAGGAAAAACAACGATGATGAAATATTATGCGATAAGCTCAATGAACAAACCGTCATCAGTTTTATTAACCTTTGTTAACCCATGAGTGGCTAATCCTTTTAAAGCCTTATCCCATTTTTTATTGCTTAAATCCAATTGAGCCTTAAGGATTCCAAGCTCCATTTTAGATTCTTTTTTAAGAATATCAAAAATCAACTTTTCATTTTCTCCTAATTCTGGCCCTTTCTTTTCAGGCTTCATTTGAGGAAAAAATAATACATCTTGAATGGATTTTGAATTGGTCATAATCATTGCTAGACGATCAATTCCTATACCTAAACCTGCCGTTGGAGGCATTCCGTACTCAATAGACCTTAAAAAATCCTCATCCAAAACCATAGCTTCATCATCGCCTCTTTTGCCGAGTTCTAATTGCTCTTCAAAACGTTTTCTTTGATCAATCGGATCGTTTAATTCTGAGTAAGCATTACAAATCTCCTTACCATTACAAATGCATTCAAAACGTTCTACTAGTCCTTCTTTTTCCCTATGTTTTTTTGCTAATGGAGACATCTCAACTGGATAATCAGTAATAAAAGTAGGCTGTATAAGAAGCCCCTCACATTTTTCACCAAAAATCTCATCAATTAATTTTCCTTTACCCATCGTGTCATCAACAGGTACATCTAATTTTTTAGCAGTTGTTCTGAGTTGAACTTCATCCATTTTTGAAATATCAATACCCGTATACTCCTCAATGGCCTCGAACATAGTATATCGCTTCCATGGACGAGCAAAATTAATTTGGTTTTCACCCACTTGTACTTCAGTATTGCCATGAAGAGCTAAAGCTATTTTCTCAACCATTTCCTCTACCATATCCATCATCCAATTGTAATCCTTGTAGGCTACATAGAGTTCCATTTGGGTAAACTCAGGATTATGAAAACGACTCATTCCCTCATTTCGAAAATCTTTAGCAAATTCAAAAACACCATCAAACCCACCAACTATTAATTTTTTAAGGTACAACTCATTTGCAATACGCAAATACAAAGTCATATCCAATGTATTGTGGTGTGTTTTAAATGGCCGAGCTGCAGCACCGCCGTATATTGGTTGTAAAATTGGTGTCTCCACCTCGAGATACCCTTTATCCGTCAAAAAATTCCTCATAGTATTTACCAACTGACTTCTCTGGATAAACGTTTCTCTTACTTCAGGATTCACGTTTAAATCAACATAACGCTGACGATACTTTTGTTCTGGATCAGAGAACGCATCATGTATTTTCCCATCAGGATCTATAACGGGTTGCGGCAAAGGTTTAACAGATTTAGTCAGCAGTACAAATTCGTTAGCATGAATTGTAATCTCTCCAACTTGAGTAGTAAAAACATATCCCTTAACACCAATAATATCTCCTGTATCAATAAGCTTTTTAAATACTTCATTATACATACTTTTGTCTTCACCAGGACAAATTTCATCGCGGTTAAAATAAACCTGAATTCTTGCAGAAACATCTTGCATTTCAACAAATGCAGCCTTACCCTGCATTCTTCTTCGCATAATTCGTCCAGCAAAACTTACCGCTTTGTATAAAGTTTTATTGCTTTCATAATTTTTTAATATATCTTCAGCTGAACAATCAACTTTAAATTCAGCCGCGGGATAAGGTTCTATACCTAACGCTTTTAATCTATCTAACTTTTCTCTTCTTTGGAGCTCTTGTTCACTTAAATTCTGTGCCATGCGTAAAATTTATGGGTGTAAATATAATAACTTTGTAGCTGAAAAAGACCATTAGAGAAATACTTAAAATCAAAAGAATATTTATATAATTTTACGCATTGATAGTGGCGGAAAAACTTAAAATATTAATTATCCGATTTAGCTCTATTGGAGATATCATTTTAACCACTCCAATTATTAGATGTCTAAAACAACAACTCAATGCTGATATAGATTTTCTAACCAAAAAAAGTTTTGAGACACTTCTCGTTTCCAATCCTTACATAAAAGACATTCATACTGTATCAGAAAACAATAAAGAACTAATTGAGATTTTACAATCAAAAAATTACACCTGTATTGTTGATCTCCAAAACAATATAAGATCACTAAAAATTCGTTACGCTTTAAAAATTAAAGCTCATGTTTATTTTAAAAATAATTTCAAAAGACATCTACTTATAAATTTTGGAGTTGACTTGTTAAAGAATCATGTAGTTGATCGATATTTCGACACCATAAAAAATCTAAATGTTTTTAACGATAATAAAGGAATAGACTATTTCATAAACCCTTCTTTTAATTCAAAATTCAATACCAATCAAGATTATATAGCGTGGTGCATAGGAGGAACTCATGCGCACAAAAAATTATCTTCTGCGCAGATTAGCGACGTAATCTCAAATCTGAATTTACCAATACTACTATTAGGGGGCCCTGAAGACAAAAAACTAAGTTCTGAGGTACTAAAAATTACCAAATCAGATATCGTATATGATTTTTGTGGAAAAACCTCTTTTGAAGAATCTGCTCAATTGATTAAAGAAAGTAAACTTGTGCTCACAAACGATACAGGTATGATGCACATAGCTTCTGGATTTAATGCACCCATAATTTCATTTTGGGGATGTACAAAACCATCTTTGGGATTTTCTCCATATATGCCCAACAAAGCTTCTAGAAAGATTATTACACCTATTTCAATCCGCCCTTGTTCTAAACATGGCAAATATTGTAGGCAAAACGCTAAAGGTTGTATCAAAAAAATTAGCTCTGAGTTAATTTATACTAACGTAATAGAATTACTCAAAAAAATATAACCTTTAGAAAAACAAGAAACAATGAAAAAAAATGTGAGTGGGAGCCTAACCCCACTCACCCCTTAACTAGACTGAATTTAATCAATCTTTACCCTTATTTTTAAAAGTTAGGCAAAAATGTGAGCGGGAGCCTAACCCCGCTCACCCCTTAACTAGATTGATAGCCATCAACCTTTACCCTATGCATTAATAAATGCTTCTTTAGTATTTTGTTGGTCAAACAAATCTGTTTTAACCGAATTTTTCTCTTCAAAACACACGTCTTTGAGTGTACCTCCAAACATGCATAAGCAAAGATGACATATTATTCAAGGCGCACCAACTAAAAATCACCCATTTTCACATTCCCTAAAAAAAAATATAAATAATAAAGCTCTGATTTAAAGTGTTTTAAAAAACAAAAAAGACATTCCCTTAAGCAGAATATTAACTGTTGTATAGTTTGTACCTTTGCAATATGAAATTCAGCTTACAAGGAAAAGAATTTATTGAGTTAAATAAACTTTTAAAATTTTTAAATCTAGCGGAGTCTGGCGGAGTAGCAAATCAAATGGTACTTGAAGGATGTGTATTGAAAAACAAAGAGATTGAAACCAGGAAAAGATGCAAATTAAAAGTTGGTGATGTAATTTCGATTAAAGACGAAAACATTGATGTATTAATTGTTGATTAATCCTCCCAAAAATCATCCAAATCTCTTCTATTTTTTTTAGTGGGTCTTCCAAGCACTCCCTTTAATCGATTTTGTCGATTTTGTCTTTGAACTTCTTCAAGAATTGCCAAATCTTCCTCCGAAGTTATTTCACGAACTAAATTAGAGACAAGCTTAGCTCCTACCCTTGATTTTGGAATTCCTATAACTTTCCACGTCCTCCATATTGGCTTAACTCGAATTGAGAACGTTTGATCGAGTCTAATTTCTCTACTGGCTTTTTTTGTTTCCTCACCATTGATTTTAACATTTCCAGCCTCTATAAATTTAGTAGCCCTAGATCGAGTCTTTTGTAATCGAACACACCATAAGTATTTATCTATTCTCATTTTTTATTCAAATAAAGGAACTCCATTTTCATCAGTAGTTAATATATAACTCATAAAATCCAAAAATGGACGCATTGCTCTAAACACCTGATCTACCTCATCAAAAAAAGTATCACTTGTTACCTCATCATCAGAAAACTCTTTTGTTAAAACATATTGCTTGTAACGCAATAAATCAATTGCAGAAGAATCCTTACTAAAACCTTTTGGGCAAGTTTTCAATTGATTGCCTTTTAATTCTCCAAAAACAGAAACAAACTCTTCAGAGTTTATTATTTTTCGAAACTCAGCCTCATCTAACTCAATCGCTTTTCTAATTTTTAACAAATCTTCCTTGTTAGGTTCCCAAAACCCGCCACCAACAAAACTATTATCAGGCTCTATGTGCAAGTAGTAGCCCCCTCTCAACAATTTAGACGACCGTCTGAACCCCATTCCAGTATATGTTTTATACGGAGATTTATCCTTTGAAAATCGAATATCTCGGTACACACGAATCACTGATTTTTTACCACTTCTGAACTCTATCCTATCATGTTCGTTCAGGCGACGCATCATTTCCTCAGCAAAGGAAACTAGTTTGGCCTGATGTTGCTCATAGCTCAATTTATTTTCAGCGAACCACTCTCGATTATTGTTGTTTTTTAAATCTCTTAAAAATTGAAAGTTTATGGCATCTATAGTCATATCATTTAATTAATTTTTACTACTCTACAACATAAAGGTCGTTAATCTTTATACTCACCATAAAATTCCCTACCAATATTTCTGCCTGTTTACCTTTTATAATATGTACTACACCTGTTTTTGTATAGCCAGGGATTCTAACTCTTGAACCTATTTTGATTGGCTTTGGTGACTTTACATTTTCTTTTTCTACATTGATAGATGTCTTTTTATGAATTGGCTTTTGAATTTTTGGCGATTTCAATTGCTTTTCGAGTACTGGTGGATTTTTAACTTGTAGCACTCGCTTCTTTTCAATAGCCACAAACTTTTTTACTGCTTCATTCAATTCTTTATTCGTTTCGTCCCCCTTATGGCGACCAATCAAATCAAATATCTTTTTTCCTACCTTTAAAAATTTGCTCTGTTGTTCAAAAAAACGATGTTGTTGATTAGACTTTTCGTAAAGATCTCGCAACTTTTCATCATATTTATTGATGAGTTCTCTTGATTCCTGTGTGGTCTTGTTCTGAAGTTTATTGGCCTTATTAAACTTTGATTTCTCTTTTTGTAAGTCTAAAGCTAGATTATCCAGATTAATCTTTAAGTCTGAAACCTTATTTTGAGCTCGTTGAATTAAATCATCACTTATACCATTCAATCGAGCGACCTCAAATGTGAATGAAGATCCTGGTTGTCCAATAGACAATTTATACAGGGGTTTTAGCTCTTTCGTATCAAATAACATAAAAGCATTAACTGCCTCCTCTTTTTTAGAAGTAAGTATTTTTATATTCGTATAGTGAGTGTTGATAACTGCAAAACAATTCCGACCATATAACTCCTCATAAAACACCTCCGCCAAAGCACCTCCCAACTCTGGATCTGAACCACTTCCAAATTCATCCAAAAGCACCAATGAAGAAGCATTAACCTGATTTAAAAACATCTCCATTCTGGACAACCTATAACTATAGGTACTTAATTGATTTTCAATAGACTGATTATCTCCAATGTCCGAAAGAATCGTGTCGAACCAACAAAACTCACTGACATCATTGACCGAAACCATTAAACCGCTTTGAAACATCAATTGAAGTAAACCTATTGTTTTTAACGTTATCGATTTACCTCCAGCATTAGGTCCCGAAATAACCAGAAAACGTTGCTCTTGTTTTAGCTCAAAATCTTGTCCAATAGTATCTTCTTCTGAAGCCGTGTTTTTTAGAAATAAAATTGGGTGAATAGCGTTTTCCCAATACATTTTAGACGCTGAATTAACCCTAGGAATTATCCCATGATAGGTATCCGCAAACCTAACCTTAGCATTGTATAAATCAAATCGAATTAAGAGTCTTTCAAAGGCCTTAAGGTTACTATTTTCTGATCTCAACAATAAAGTAATCTCCTTAAGTATTTTAAATATCTCATTAGATTCCTCTACAATTAATTTATCAAGCCGTTTATTGAGGGTTAAATTAATCCCCGGTTCAACATAACTAAAATTCCCTTTACCACTTACTCCTTGAATTTTACCTTGAACTTTTCTTTTGTAAGCAGAGATAACAACCAACAACCTTCGGTTGTCTAAAAAAGTTTCCTCAGTTGAGTCGAGAACACCTTCTTCTTTATATTGCTTAAGTGCTCTATTAAAATTCTTGTCAATTTCAATTTTAAAAGATTTAATCTGTTTTCTTATAACACCTAATTCCTTTGTAGCCTTATCATCAATTTCTAGGTTTTTATTTAGTTTGGATCGAATTAATTTGATGATATCCTGCACTCTTTCTATATGTTGACAAGACTGCCAAATTTTAGGATAATCATCTTGATTTTTTTTAGCAAATTTTACTAAAGCATCAGTTCCTATGCACAACTGATAAACACGCACCAATTCTTGTAGTGTAAGCACACCATTTTCTACTCTTAAAACTTTAAGTGCATGGTCAATGTCTTCGGATGAAGAGTGAGGAAAGCTGATTGAATCGTTTTGGTAAATGGATTGAATTTCACGGAGAATACCAAATTCTTTCTTAACACCTTCTAAAGAAGAAAAAGGTTTTATTCTCAATGCATTGACTTTAGCCTTCTCCGACTTGCACTGTTCAGCCAAACAGCTTCTTACAATATCAAATTCTAAATCTTGTATGGTTTGCTCATCGGTAAGCATTGATCAAAGATACTACTTGTTTTAATGTCTCCAGCATTAGTTCAACCAGCATTACATTGTAAAATACACTTAGTCATTTACACAACTAAGTGCTATCTCCTCAAGCTTAGCTAAATCGACCTTATCATTCCTGTTTAAAGGCAACTCATCCAACTGAATAACGCTAGAAGGTTTGTAATAATCAGGAAAGGAATCATGAATTAAAGAAATTATTTTCCCTTTTAATTGATCACTAAAAATGATGAGTTTAGAACACTCTTTAATAAAAATCGTCTTAACCCATCCATTCGATTTTTCAGTTAAAATTCTATCCATTTCTTCGAGCTCTATTCGGTAACCATTCCATTGAATTTGATTGTCTTTTCGACCCTCAAAAATAAGCTTTCCATTTTTATCGTAATGAGCTAAATCACCTGTATAATACTGTGAAATTGGTTCCTGATTTAAATACCCAGCAAAAGTTTGATTTCCCGAAAACACAATTTCTCTATCGA
>Ga0160423_10003257_pt1 | contig 13545 bp, 13 predicted proteins | sample CRUFie14St8metaG_FD_108191 | JGI IMG/M metagenome (GOLD analysis project Ga0160423, IMG submission 108191) | Marine microbial communities from the Costa Rica Dome - CRUD Field 142mm St8 metaG | ecosystem: Environmental > Aquatic > Marine > Oceanic > Photic zone | place: Costa Rica: the Eastern...
TCTAGGCTCTGGTCCAAAGAACCATATAATCAATCCGACTGTAATTAGCAAAACCAAAAACAATATAAGTTTGCCAATCGTTGCCTCATCTCCACCGTTAAACTCACCAAAGCTCACTTACTTCTTCATCCTTTTTTCCATTAGACCTTCAGCAAAGCCACCGCCAAAATAGAAAGAAACTATACACAACATGATCCAATCAATCTTAAATGTTTCGATAATCAATTGTACTTCATCTACTGGTTTTTCAAGGAAATACAATGTCAATATCATAATATACGAACCCACGAACGTAAGACTAAATATAAGTGCCAACAATCGCTGAGCTACCTTGAACGGTGCATAACTGTTAAGCAAGTTTACTTGACGCTCTGTTTTGACTTGAACCATTTCCTCTTCTGATGTATGAAGATCGTCTATAAGATTCAAACCCTTTGTTATTACGTCACCGTTACCTAAAATCGTTCCTAATATTGACATTTTTTATCCTTATAAAACTAAGTTATATCCTGGGATTATTCTTGATGGAACAACATCCCAACCCTTACCGCTGTACAAACCCAACGCTATATCATCAACTAGCAACCCATATGTTGGCCCTAGTATTGGTGATAAACCTTTAAAAGTTTGGCCTATTGGCCCTAAACCTTGTCTTTCACCCCATTCAACACTTTTACCTACCATACCAAATAACATAAATGGGCCAGCTAACCCGCTTCTGTCAAATATTTCAGCCATGTATTCAGCAGTATCCATTCTATTTGATCTAAAGTAACGTGCGTTTGAATCAACCCCTGGTAATACGGCTGCTGTTGTAGCTTTTGCTATTTCTCTTAATTCTAAAGATAACATCGCTAACGGCATAAATGACATAGCTGTAATTAAACCCATCATCGCAACACTACTTAATCCGTCTATTGGGTTCTTAGCTTCTCCAACTCTAGCGCCTACTTCTCTATAAAAACCACCTAAAATTACTTTACTAAATGAAAACATATAAGACTTAAGTGACCATATAAGTTGATACCTGGGGTCATTACCCCAACTAGTTCTTTCAGCGGCATTTGGTCTTAGCATCGAGTTGTCAACAAATCTTTGTAAAGCTGCTTGCACTGCGGCTCCGTCTTCTCCAGAAAAACTATAGTTACCATTACTCTGTCTTGCCGCCCATGATTTAACTTGCTCTGCTGTAACCCCATGATCTTGAAGATATCTATCTGCTCGTGGATTATTAGTTTTGTTTTCGGCATTGTGTATAAGAAACTCAACTCCTAACACTGAAGCAAACTCTCTCGTGTATCGAGTAAACTTATCTAGTAATATTACTTCAAAAAATTTATCTGAATACTTCCTAACAGCAGGGTCTAAAAACTCCGCATCAGCTTCAGTTAAACCTAAATTACCCATAGCAGTACTGTGAGTTACGCCAATAGTTCTAGCTAATGTAACGGCTTGTTCGGGGTTAGTTATCCTAGACAAAAGAGCGTTCTTCGCCATTCCAAAACCTTTTAACTCTTTTGTGTTAAAAACAGCTCCACCTAGTTCTGGTATAGACCCAATAGTTGCAAAAGCCAGTAAGGTAACCCAATTAAAAAATTGTAGCCAACTTTGAGCTTTTGACAACTTTGGATTCATAGGCTTTGTGGTATAACCTAAGTACCGATTTAACGTACCAATGACTTGTTCTTTTTCTGTGTCAGTTAGTTTTTCTAACTCTGGGCCTAATAAATCGTTTCCATCAGCATCCCTAGTATTTCTGTTCCACTCAGAATGAATCATTATGTGCCGTAGGTAGTTTATAAGAGCTACTTCAGGTGATGCTCTAAAGTCTATAAGTTTTTCTTCTATACCAGACGTTAATATTCTAGCTTGCTCTACTGCGCTTTGAGGATCAGTAGGGTCTATATTTATTTCGTTTTCATCTAATATACTTTCGTTTTTGGCGACCAACTTATCTATTATTTGATAAACCTGTTCTTTCGTATATTCAGGTTTATTCTGTAATATAATTTCTGCAAAAGCATCGGGGTCTGTATATATTTTAGCTAAGTCCAAAGATACAGGATAATAATCATCTCGTTTTTGTATCTCATTCCCAGGGACTTTGGATATATAATCGTCATACAATTTGCTTAAATAATTTCTAACTTCTTTAGCTTTTGGATTTTGTAAGTCTACTGTTTTTATGTCTTGGTTAGCGGCTTCAGCAAGAGCCTCTTGAACTTCCGTAGAATCCCAGTTATCACCAAGTATTCTTTCTAATGCAAAAAACATCTGGCCTCTAACGTGTCCTTTCCCTTTCAAGAAACCAAACTGATTATTAGCATTTGATTGAGAGTTAGACCTAACATACATCATATCTGCAATAACAGGACTGATGCTTCTCAACATATTATCTTCAGGTAGTATTGCTTTTAATAATGTGTGCCCTGTCTGTGTATCATTATTAACATGTTGTCTAAAGTTTTTAAGTATAGACCCAACTGTTTTTTGAGATGACTCACTATTAGAAATAGTTTCTTCCATGGCTCTAACAATAGCTTTTTTCCTGTAAGTAACTTCTTTTAGTACTGAGCCACTTTCAGAACGTAAACGTGCTCTTTCTCTAACAATTGTATTTTCCATATACTCATCGAAAGTTTGAGAGTAAGCATTTCTACCAAATCGTTTTTTAAACTCTGAAGACAAAGCGTTCCAAAGACTACGTAACTTTTCTACTATAGCCGCAAAGTGTCTGTTAACTACGCCATTAGCGGCAGTTTTCTTTTCGTTTATGTAAAGTTTTTGTGCCCAACTAGCAGTTTGATCTGCATACCATTCCTCAAACCCATACTCTCCTTGGTATTGACTAGGTGCATCTTTAGCGTTCTTAGCTTTGTCAAAGGCTTTTTCTAATCGCTCTCTAACGGTTTTATTTGTTAATGAACTATCTAACTCTTCTTGGAAGAGAACATGCCCTAATGCTTCATGTGCGGCCGTTAAAGCAAGCTGTAAATCATTACCTACTGATATATTGTCTACTAGAACCACGTGACCATTAGTAAACCCTATATACTCACCTAGTTTATTTTCAGTATTTCTTAATTCAGTAGCCGCTTTTTTTACTAAATCAGATACTTGAGAATCATTAAACCTTGCAGCTAGTTCTGAGTCTGATAAAGCTAATACTTCTCTTATGCCTAATACTGCTACAGGTAACTTTGGTTTTATTTGAGCTATGGCTTTATTTATAAACTGAGTACTAAGTCTGTTTATTTCACCTAAAGGATATTCAGCTTTTCTAAAAGTTCTTCTTTCAGAACTCCTCGGTGATCTTTGCCTAGTTCCCAATGTGGGTTTGCCTTGATTATTTGTAGTAACATAAATTTCTCTCGGTGACGCACCCCTAGTTCTGTTGATATCTCTACCAGGAGTCGTTTCTAAATTTAAACGAGTTTTTGCTACAAGCTCACCTTCTTCATCTATTATGTCTGCTTCTCGAATTTGAGTAGATTCATCAACTGATCGTGTAACGTCATCTCTAACAAAAACAGTTCTGCCATCCTCTAATTGCACAGTCACACCTTCTCGTCTCATACCACCGCGAGAAAAAGGTTGCTGCGAAAAATCTTCATTTGTAGGTACATTCGTATCTATAGTAGCCTCTGGTGTTTCTGGGAGAACAAAAGGTTTAGATGGGCCAGACGGCCCTGTTCGTTTTAGTAAAGTACCTAAAGGAACACTTGCCCCATCAACTATAGCGGCTGTTGTAGACGTATCAATTTGAGAGTCTAAAGAAGCGTTATTATCTATATCAAAGATAGATTTGTTCTCTACCAAGATATCATACCCAGTATCAGCCAACTGCATATCAGCTAAGAAAGTAGTTAGTCCCAAAGCCGCAACATCTGTTTGGTTATTTTGAGCGTCTACATTCTCACCGCGTCTAATAAGTAACCTTCTACCCGCTGTCGCTAAATCAACTAAATTTATAGGTCTTGTTTTGCCGTCTGGAGTTTTAAGAAAAACGCCAGACCCTCTTGCTTTTGAACTTCTAGCAGCTCTGTTTAATTGACTTATAACATCGGCTTTATTTAAGAAACTAGCATCTTGTTTTATAGCAACGTAACGGTCACCTTGTTTTTCTATAATCAGTTCTTGGTCAGGGAAATCAGATTTTTGTTTTGCTACTTTCTGTAAAAAAGTTTCAGTCATCCCTGCATAAAAAGGATCATTAAAATCGGTATCGCCAAACTCTTTTATGTAAGCTTGCCTAGCCGTTTCTGTGTTATCAAATATTCTACTTGGTTCTGTTTTTTCTGCGCCTTCGACAACAACTTGCGTTTCTTCTGATAGGTCTGTCTCCTGTACAATTCCAGCTTGTGTCGCTTCTTGTTCTTGAGTTGCTACACTTTGCTCATTTGGATCAACTTCATCAATATCCATCGAACGTCTAACTGGAGCTTCTTCTGCATCTTGTTTATCAAACTCTCTTTTAGATACAGAGTCATTCCACATCTTTCTAGCTTTATCAAAAACAGCTTGTGTTTTTTCTTGAGTGGCACTTCCTATCTCTCCTGCTTTTTTAGATATAGAATCGCGATTTTGATAAGCTACAGAACCTATTGAACCCGCACCACCTGCAAATCCACCAATAACTGCTCCAGCAAAAAAACTTTCCATTCTTCTAAGATTTGCTTCTTCTTGAGAATAATCGGGATCATAAGTTCTTCTTTGTGCTATACCTAGTTCACTTTGACCTAATTCAGAAAGCCCTTCTAAACCAGCACCTCTAGGCGCAGTTACAGCAATAGCTTTTGCCAAACGCCCGAATATAGAATTTTCTCCCTTAGACCTAGCCTTTGCTTTCTTTGCTAACATTTTTAAAAATGCTGCTTCTGTGCCCACGCCTATGACTGTTTGAGGTATAGCCACACCTGCTGACTGTAAAGCTAAACCTTTTGTTCTTTCTTGCCCAGCTTCTATAGCTTCTCCAAAATTTTCGCCAGACAATGCTGGAAACTCAGCAGATGCTGCACCGCCCAACGCTCCTGCTTTTACGTACTTGGCGTAATTAAATATAGTTTGAGCATCATCTAGATCAGCTTTTGTTGCTGTTCCTTTTGCTACTTTATCTAAGCTGTCTTTTACTATTCTTTCAGCGGCTTTTTTAGACCCAGTTTTTAAAGCTGCTCCTACAGCTAGGCCGCCAAGTCCTCCCGTTGCGGCTGACCCAATACTATAAATTAAAGATGGTATGCCTTGACCGCCAAACTTTGCTACTTGAGTAAATGCTCCAGTAATACTAGGTTCATCTAAGAAATCTTCAAAAGAAGTAACATCAGCCGATGCTGCTCTAGCCAACTCCTGTCCAAACTCAGCTTCTTTTAATTGTTGCTCTGCATATTCATCAGCGCCTACTAGAGTTCCTGCTAAAGACTGGAAATAATCAATTGATGACCCTAAGCCCTCTACACCTGTTGCAAGACCGCTAGAAAAAGCATTGCTTAAACTATCGTCTTTTTCTTCTACGGGAATAGGGTCAGCTAAAGCGGAAGAACCGTCTAGTGTTTGATAGAGATCCTGGACATACTTATCCATGCCTTAAACCTCAGCAGGTTCTGAATACTTCTTAGCATTTGCTCTAGCAGCTTGTTGAATTAGACGGGCAGCATTACTGTTTATATCTCGTACAGCTTTTAATTTAAACAATTCATCAAGAACTGTATATTTATATTTACCATCGACTATTTCTGGTGAACTTATATATTGAATACCGCCATCTGGAGTAGCTATGATTCTATTCAAAAACATATCTGAGACATCGACATTTTGGCCGTCTATTTCATCTCTTGATAAAAAATCAGCTATTGTTTCAAAAACGCCTCCTTCTTCTTCAGCCGCAAAGCCAGCTGCAACTTGAGATAATACACTGTTCATAGCTTCCATAAGTCGCTGATGCGCTTCTGGAAATCTTTTCGAGTCATAAGTACTTAAGTCATTCCAAAAAGTGTTTAATGCTCCGCCTTTTAATATTGCTTCAGAAGTTTCTCTGCTGGGTTCAAAGCCTTCTGCATTTGTTAGTTCAGAAACCGCTGTAATCAAACCATCTGCTGTTTCATTAGCTTTTTGAACTGTTTTCAAATCATACTCTGCTATTCTCTGATTTAACTGTCTGTTGTTAAAATCAATAGTATTGGCATCAGCTGCTGAAAGACTTCTAACACCCGTCTCCATTATGTTTCTAGCTTCGGTATAGAAAGTTCTTGCATCTTCTGGCCTAACAGTTGCAGCAAATGCCGCTAAAGCAATAGCTCTATCTGTTCTATTAAGACGTTGAAGGTCACTTAACTCTCGAACATTTTCTGCTTGAAGTTTTGCGGCAACTTCTCGTAACGCATTCGGAGACAAACTAATCTGTCCGCTAAGTGCTAAATCAGCAATCTCTCTAGTAGATTTGCCAGCAAACTTTTCAGTAGCCACGTCAAACTCAAGTTGCACAGGTTGAGAATCAGACTTTATTTTAGTTTGTGTTTGAACATCAGTTGCTTTTTTATCAGAAGCACCGAAATTTAAATATTTGTCATCTCTTTTATGCCCGTACTTTTGTTCTTGTATTATTTTATCTACATTTTCTTGTGAAGCATTAGGAAATAGCTTAGGGTTTGCTTTTCTCCAAGCAGCTCTTTCTTCAGCAGATACAGGTGAGTTTTTAGAAATTTCTTCTCTTTCTTTTTTTACAATTTTAGGTAATATTTTTTCTCTGACATGCTTTCTCCTTTTTTCATCGGATGCGCCTGGAAATAATCTTTTACCTCTTTCGGTTTCAAGAAAAGCAGTTATACGTGCATCTGTAATTTTTCCTTTGTCTATTACAGAATCTGAATCATCACTTGAGGAATCTTTAACTTCGGGTACAGGTAATATCTCAGCACCTAAATCCTTACCTGCTTCTTCAATTACTTCGTCTTTTTCATTAGGGGTTTCAGCACGGTTTATTGTTGCAATAAACTCTCGTCTAGCTACAGGGTCATCTATTCTAGCTAACACCTCTAGTTCATTCGCCCTTCGTACATCATCTTGTAACCGCTCTGTAATTTCAAAATTACTAGTATCACCGCCCTCTTGCTTAACAACTTCTCTGTACGCAAGGAACTCATTTGTTCTAAAACGATCTTGATATGGGTTAACAGTTAGGTTCCACAGAGAATTGGAGTTATCTAATACATCATCAAACGACATAATTTCTACTTTTGCGTCAGCGGCATTAGAACCACCTTCTGTAATCGCACCAGGAGTACCATCTGGGTTTTCGACTATTGCACTTAAACCTTCTGGGCCAACAGAAAAACCTGAAACTGTTCCACCGCCTCTTACAACATTTGCTTTATTTGTCAAACGAGCTAATTGATCTAAGGCATCCTTGTTTCCATCTTTTAAAGCTTGCCTAAACCCTTCCCCATAACGGTTTGGATTTTTAGTATCCAACCAACCATTAGCTTTAGCTATATCATATTCTGCATTTGAGTCACGGTTTCTGTTTTCAATTGCACGAGTTTGTTCATCAAGGAGCAGTCTTCTTTCAGCTAAATTGTTAGCTTGCTGTCGCTGAGACATTTGCCCCGCTCTAGAAAATACATTATCTAATCCAGCTAGTATACTCATCACGAAACCTTCTTAAATTTCACATCAGTCTTATTGTAATCGACTAACATATATCCATTTTTCTCACCAACTACTGCATGAGGAACTTCGTCAGCCATAACTCCTCTATATCTATCCTTAGATCCAATATAGTTGAACTCATAAATATTTGTACCTTTCTTAGATACACCTACTTTCTTTATATTCATTTTTGCAGAACGGTCACTTAAAAATGCAAATGCTAAAATAGCAGAAGATGCAAGAGATCCCACTGTTTGATATGTTTGCGCTTTCGAAGCCGCTTTAGCTTGGGTGTAAGCATTTCTTCTATTAGTAGCATCAGCCGCTGCTGACCCCATTTGATTTTGTGAAGCTCTGTTTACGCCTTGACCTATATTTATCAAGTCAGACATCAACGCTTGGTTAGCTTCTCTTTGTGCAATTCGTGCGTCATTAACTGCTTGGGTCTGACCTAGTGTAGAACCTCTCTGTAATGCTCTTTGTTGCTGTTGCATTTGAGCAGGAGTTAAAGCTGCACCATATCGTGATCTGTTCCTAGCCGCTATGTCAGCTGTTAACTGTGCAGCTGACTGTGAATCTTCTCTAGCTGAATCAATTAAACTTGTATCAGTTCTAGCTTGGTTAATTAGATCATCTTCGAAATCACCATAATTGGATACAAAATCTAAATACTCTTGACGAGTTATGTTCGCATAGGTTCGATCTGGGTCAGATCCATTTTGTAACCCGCTCATGTCGGTCATTCCAGGAGTTCGACCGTTACGAAATCTTCTTCCGTGCCCTGTAGTTGGGGAACCTTGTATATGTGGCATATCTAATATCCGAATACGTTTCTAATAAAGTTATAGCCAAAACTACCATCAGTTTGACCTGTAATTTTTGTAGGGTCGTTTGGATCTACCGTTCCAGCGTTTGGTTTTTTACCGAACATCTCATTCTCATTACCATAAACTAAAGTCGCACCTGCTATTTGACCCAACGCACTGCTTCTAGCGGATCTTACATCTTGAGCTGCTCTAGCCCTAGCAAGTGCGTCAGAAGTAGCTAACCTAGATGCTTGAGCCATACCAGACTGTGCATCAGCTGCCTGTCCTCTAGCGGTTCCTAAAACATTTGTTCTCTGTTTGTTTTGTATATCTTTGGCTGATACATTAGCTACTTGTAACTGACCGCCTAATGCTCTTGACATTTCACTTGGTACGTTTGTCTCTTGCGTCAGATTGTAAGTTGGTGTTGAAGTAAGAGCTTGCATTGTGTCTGCATTAGCTCTACCTCTCAAAGTAGAAGATACATCCTGAGTCATGGAAGCTTCTTTCATCTCCTTCAACAAAGGATCATACTTCTTTTTAAAGTTTTTATATTCTGCTAACGCAACAGATGCAGATGCTTTTTCCGCTGCTGAAGCTTCGTATTCTTGTCTTTTTGGTCTACTTCCCATTACAAATCTCTCGTATAAACTATGGTGTCAATTTCCCATCCGTGAGCTAATACATATGAAGTTAACTCTGGTATTGCTGATCTAACTTCTATTTTTTTATACTTTCTTTCCCTAGCGTAATCTATAAAAAAATCTTGATGCTTAACTACTAAATTATTCCCTCTTATTTTAGCCCAAGCTAACCAAATTAAAAAAGTGCGATCTCCGTTATATGGATCAACCTCACTTGTAGTAACAACAAAACCATCATCTGTTACCCATAAACTTGCTGATCCATTTATACAAGCTGCATATACATCTTCTGTTGTAAATGTCAGCTGTGGATTCGCAAATAAAATTTCTTCTATTGCGGGACACACCCAAGACAGATTATCTCCAAACTCTGCCTGTACGGGGTTATCCACCTTTACCGTATCTATGTTTACTCCTCCATGACCCATACCTTCCTACTCCTCTGTAGGTTACTCTCCTAGCTATTCCTTCATCTGCATGTCTAGCTCTACGCTCTGCATCTACTATGCCTTGACTAAACATAGATGCGTATACTTGTGCTCCAGTCAAATCTGTCCAAGGTTGACTTGGGGTTCTAAGCAATCTAAACAAGGCTCCATTTATTATCGTGTCTCTGTAATCATCCATTACCTGTGTACTACAAGCTGTTGAAGAATGTGTCGGTTTCAACTGTGCTCTCATTATCGTAGAAGAAGTTTGTGTCGTTGATGGAACTGGCACTAACCAAAAGAGAGATGGGCTTTGTTTTATATAATATTCTGGTTTTCCATAATGACTTGAATTTCTCCAATCAGGTTTACGTTGTTCTATCAGATTAGTCGATATAGGTTCTAAGTCTTTACCTTCATGCGTCACCCACAGTATCTTATGTACAACGGTTCCTCTTGGGGGTTCAAAATCATACTCATAAACATTAGCTACAGTGGTAACAGGATCTAGTTCTTGTTGATAGACTGCGGCTTTTTCACATAACTCTATAACAGCTGACCTAATGCTTTTTTCCGCATAGGTATCTGGGCATCCGTACACCATCGGCAGTATTTCTGGTAACAAGGACTCGTATGTAGTGGTACTCATTTAAGTTATCCCATTTGTTGTGCCATTACTGGCGTAGGTGTAATCTGTGTGTTAGGTGTTGTTGCTGTATCAATTTGAGCTTTTCCTGTTACAGAAACTACAAAAAGCTGATAATGGTTAGAAGCTCTTTGTGAATTACTAGCAAACTCAGCCTCTTTCATGTAAGCCATATACAAAACATAATTCATTACTGCATTAGCAAATACATCAGGCACTGATAAGTTTCCACTTAATGAAACAGTTGCTGGGTTTGCAGAATACACAATCTCTACATAAGCGTTACCAGAAACGCCAGGATATACATAATAATTCCTAGGGTTTTGCTCCTCGTACACATAATGTTTAATAATATTTGTATGTTTTGCATCACCAGTTACTGCGGGATCATGCCAATCGGGAGTTTGTGAATCTAACATTTCGTTTGAAACGATACGTATTGATCTTTTACCTGTGCCTCCACTAGCCGCTGACATATTCCTTACAACTTTTAAAAGTCTATTACCAGTAGCGGGTATAGTTTGTTTTGTACCTGTCGCTAAAGTAACTGTTTCATTTGTAGCTGTCGCATCAGGTTTTAGTAAAGCAATCTCTCTTTGAGCATCGTTTACCCAAAGAACAAGTTCATTTGTTACAGGCCATCTAATCCCTGTAGTATCTTGGAGCACTGCTTGTACTCTATCTATAACTGACTGAACTGTTACTGCCATAATAACTACCTATGTGTTTATTGCTACTTCCCAAGCAGCCTCTCGTTCATCGGCTCTAACAGTGCGCCCCAGCATTTTATTAATAACAGCTGCTTTTGGCGTACCATCGTTTTTAAAAGATTTAGGATCAGCTTCACTAATTAAAGTGTTCATGGCTGCTATTAGTTCTAAATCTTGTTCAAATTCTTCCACTTCAGCCTCTTCTACTACAGTTTCTTCGGCTTTTAAAATAGGTTCCTTACCTACTTCTGCGGCTCCCATTTGTATAGCCAGTAAACCTATCTCATCCGCAACTTCTTTTGGCTCACCTGGTTCAAATAAAACAATTGCTCCATGCAACGTAGCTACTCTTACTGGTTTATCAGTAATAATCTTCATCACAAACTCCTTTAATTTAAGATTGTTTCTTTTTTCTCTTTTTTAACGGTGCTGCCGCGTAAAAAGTTTTTCGTTTCTTCGGTTTCATCCTAGCCACAGTTACTGATGTCTTTACTGTCCGTCTTGGCCCCGCTGTCTTACCAGCATTTAATGGAACTCTTTTTTCCGAAGAAGTTTTATTAAAAGTTACAGAATTTTTAGAAGATACAACTGGCTTGTTAACGGGTTTCTTCTTTGTCGTCTTCCGTCTTCCACTTCCAGGTTTTCCATATCTTCTCATATCAATAACCGTATTTTTTAGTTGACTTCTTTTTCTTCTTTTTCTTGCCTTTCATAGCAGGTTTCTTTTTCATATTATGGTAAGGCATTACATTCTCCTCTTTTTCTTGTTTCTTCTAGCCGCAGTAATTATATCTCCGCGAGTAATTTTATTTTTGTTTCCGTACATAGCTGCTAATTTCTTTTTAGCGGGGGACATTTTTTTCTTACGCATTATTTACCTACCTTCTTTTGTGCCATTTTATGAGCTTCAGTAAATGTTTTTCCTTTCAACATTGCTTTTTTCATCATATCCATATGTTTCTTGGAATGATGCTTGGAATGCTTTTTCATAGTTTCTTGTTGTCTCTTGGTTAGAGACTTTTTAGGCGTTGTTTTTTTCTTCATAGCCATATCGAACTCCTTATGAAAACCCCCTCCGAAGAGGGGGATTCAAGGTTGCGACTTATTGTGCGCTATCTAAACAGATAACACCGAAGTCTTGAACAGATCCGTTGTAGTCTGAGTTGTACTTTGGCTTTCTCAATCCAAAGATTTTTCCTACAGAAATACCAGACTGGTTGCCATAGTCGAAAGTATCTTCAACCATCTCAGGCAATCCGATGTCAGCCATAGCAAGAGCCTGTGCTCCACAGAATAAAGCTCTCGCCCCTTCTACGTCTGCATTAGCACCCCACTTGTAGCCAGCAGCTCCAGCATTAGATGAAGTACCAGCAGTAGCGCCAGCAGTATTGAACACGTGTCTAAACTCGTGAACCATGATGCCGTCAACCATTAGGCTTGATGAACCTGCAAACAAGCTGTTCTGGTTTCCTCTGATACCTGCGTTTCGTACGTTAGCAAGGAAGTCTGAGTCTAGCTTTAGATCAGCCATCTGCTGTGGCGTAACAAACATGTGATACATCTCTTGGTTTCCAGCGCCTCGGATTCCTCTGATGTAGTTGTCTTTAGCGTAAGCTTTCAAGTTTACGATAGCCTTGTAAGAAAGCTTGTCAGCCGCAGTAGTTGCAGTGACATCACCTACAGGCAAAGTAACATTTCCACTTCCGTCTACATCTACTCTCAAGTGACGCTTGTTAGTTGGTGCAGATACATCAGAAGCGAACTCAAGGTCTACAAGCTCATGTCCAGCAGAAGCCGAAGTAGCTCTTAGAGCACCGTTATTCTTCAATGTGTAAGCAACACCAGAAAGAGTCAAGAACGCTAACTGGTCTATGCGGTCAGCCATGGCATAAGCCAGAGCGTCTCTTGACTGCTCTCGGAAGTTTACAACAGTTTTCTGGTCAGTAAGTCGGCCAGCTATTCTATTAGCAAATCTTAGTTGGTCAAGCTCGATGGTGATATCGTAGGCGCGAAGTGCTTCTTCGTTACCTTCTAGAGTGTTATCTCCAGTGATACCGTCACCTGTCATGTCAGCAAGCAAAGTGATGTTTGCTTTTGTGCCTTTTTGATTTTTAGTAAGTTCAGTTATTCTCTGAACCATTGCGTTTGAGCCTGTTCCTGCGAACTGGCTGATGAAAGACTGATTCCTAGCAACTTTCCAAAAGTCGCGTGACCACATTTGAAGTTGGTCGCCAGTCAATGTTCCAAAATTAGTTAAAGCCATGATAGCCTCCAATAGTTAACATTAAAAAATATGTAGCACAAAGCTACCCTAATTAGCCAACTTAAAGGAGTGGCTAATCCGTATTCCCGTATCGTGGGACAACGAACTAGCGCGGATTTACGAGGTGCGACCTCGACAGGTTTTACGCCTTTGTAGGCGAAAAATTATACGTTTTTTACGGCTACGGGCCGACCAGTTATCGTACTGATAAACGAATCTAAAATAAATACTATATTAAGTGTTTTTTGGATGCAACATTATTCTTGATTTTCTATCCAATAATTAATCAAATATCACAGTTTCATTGGGGTTAACATACTTAGGCTTACAATAAGCTCTAACTGGTATAGGAAATGCTTCTCTAAATGTAATGTGTCCTTCTCCTTCAATGCCTTGTAAACTAA
>Ga0160423_10003258_pt1 | contig 13544 bp, 15 predicted proteins | sample CRUFie14St8metaG_FD_108191 | JGI IMG/M metagenome (GOLD analysis project Ga0160423, IMG submission 108191) | Marine microbial communities from the Costa Rica Dome - CRUD Field 142mm St8 metaG | ecosystem: Environmental > Aquatic > Marine > Oceanic > Photic zone | place: Costa Rica: the Eastern...
CACTTTCTGAACAAACTTGATGAGAGGGTTTTCAAGAACGCATATCGCAAGTATGGAAAAAGGTTGAGGCGGGTTGGTGTCTTTGAAGGCGGTAATAAGAACCTGCATTACCACATGCTCTTGGAGTCGCCGAAACACATGGTGGATGTCTTTTTCGAACACAAGGTCGAAACCTTATGGGGTTCGGTTCGCAGTGGTCAGACTTACATTTGGATTGGGTCAACTGGTCAGCGCATTCCTATCTTCAAAATGGAACGGGTGTATTCAGAAGGGTGGTTGGGATACATCGGTAAAGAGAACAGTAAAGAGTCCGCTGATGATGCAGACGTTATGAATTGGTATCTCCACCCAGTTAGTCGCTAATCCGAAGGATTCTTCTAGTGATACTCCAAGTCTAGTGTCCTGCTGATACTAGATTGCTTTGTCATACCTAACACAAAGAGAACAACGAAATGACAGAACCACAATCTATGCATGACTACCTCATGGAACACATCAGTAAGACTCCTGCCCATCTACTGGCACTGGAGTTAGAAGAGATAAATAAAGTGAAGTTGATGGATGACGTAATCGTTGAGTGCAAGGAACTCAGGAATTACTACCTGCAAAGACAGGGTTACATCATCGAACACCTAAGACAGATGCTTGATAAGGACGCAGAGATATGAAGATTAGAAAATTTGCAGTGAACCCAAGACAAGTCCGCCTGTATGAGGTTCAAGAAGAGACTTTGAACCGCATGTTCAGGGACGAGACTTATTGTAGAAAGAAATGGTTCGGTAGTGTCGCCGATGTTATTCGCATTGGATTGACTCGACATCTTCAGGATTACGAAGAGCATGAGTTCAGGAAAGCAGTGTCTTCCTAGAACCAATCACTACGTAAGCACTACGGTAAAGAAATGGGATTCAACGAATGAAGACCTTTGACCAATTCATACAAGAAGATTCTTACGACCTCAACGAGTCTAGATTACTTCGGAAAGGTGGTGCGCTACTTCTTGCTAGGTCTGCCAAGAAACACGGAGACGATGCCACAAGGTCACTGAACGATGCCAAACTGAAAATAAAGGGTTCATCCCTAGACAGTGATGAGGAACGCCTGAAGGGTATACAGGATGGTCTTCAAGACCTCTGTGATGGACTAATCTCAATGAGGAAACAGAACGGTGCAATCACAGGAATCGTGATCACTGCCGTGCTGTTGAATGAGAGGACTAACGCACACATTCGAAAACTACTCAGGAGAGGGATTTAGGTATTTGAATTTTGGGTAAACACCCAATATAATTTGGGTGTTTACCCAAATCAATGGTGTTAGAAATGAACTCAAGTAAATCGTCTGACAAAGAGGCGTTGAGAGTAGCGAGGGAGCATTCCGGCGGCATAGGTGTCCTAACAATTGCGCTGGCGTTATTCGTTTTCAGCGCTTATGTGTCTGTGCTCGTTTTATTTGCGGGTGGTAACTTGAATTCCATTGCCACAACTTTCTTGATAGGAATTTTGACTTTTGTATCGTATACACCGATGCATGAGGCGGTGCATGGGAACATCAGCGGTGCAAAACAAAACTTTAAGTGGATCAATACTTTTGTGGGAGAACTCATGTCTCCGCTTATCGCCATTCCTTACAACTCGCACAAGCATGAGCACTACGCTCACCATCGCCACACCAACGGTGTTGATGATCCCGATGTCCATATAGAACACCTCTTTAGATCACCTTCAGATTTTGTTCGGTGTACCTTGAAGGTAATCAAAACTCATAATACCTACCTACTCGATAACCGCACTCGAGCAGAAATATCTGTCAACATCATTTGGAGAGCAGTATTTGTTTTTAGTACTGGATTTTTGAGCGCCCCGGTTTTGATACTGGGATGGTTTTCAGGTGCATTCTTGACTATTTATTTGTTTTCTTATCTGCCACATAAACCGTATAGCGAAACTGCGAGGTGGAAAAACACAAACATCCAACTCTTTGGTCTCGAACTGCCCGGGTACTTGATGTTCCACCAAAACTTGCACGCTATTCATCATTTATTTCCGAGAGTCCCTTTTTACAACTACAGAAGTGTATTTGGGAGCATCGAACCTACATTGAGAAAAAACGGCACCCCAATAATTGGCATGTTAAACAGAGAACCTATTTGAACAATGAAAACCCGACAAAAAATCATTAAGGAAAGTCTGTTTTTATTTAATCAAACGACCTTTGAATCTTCGACAACCAATTTGATAGCGGAGAAGTCTGAGGTTTTAGAGGGATCGCTTTGGTATCACTTCAATTCCAAAAATGACCTCGTTAGTACACATTTGGAGATGTTTGACGAAGAGTTCCATCTCCGGCAAAAGGATTCTGTAAGTGAAGACCCCAAGACTCTAATTCTAGGTCTCTTTGGTGCTTACGAGATATTTTGGGATTATAGATATCTCATGAGAGATTCGTTTGAACAGGTCTCGAGAGACCTGCCCGCCCTGTATAGCAAAATTGTGGAAGCAAATTCCTATGTGGATGAGTGGGCACAAACGATGATTTTGCGAGCAAGAGATATAGGGGTCTTACTGATCAATGATGAGGACGTTGAAAGCATTGTTGAGATATCTTTAATCATCAGTAGGCACTGGTTGGACTACTCCATGAAAAAATATCCGAATGATTCGCCTCCTCATCTCAGAAAAAAGGGCATTAACTTGCTCATTAAGAGTCTCTATCCTTACTTGAGTCTTGAATCCAAAGAAATCATCGAAGAATTTACGAGTAGTGCTCGCTGAATTTTAGCGAATCTTCCTAGTTGTAAAGAGACGCCGGTCTATTCTTACCCCTGAGATTAATCACGTAAAATTAGAAAACGCTTCGATAACTCGATCAACTGGTTGTTTGCTACTTGGAACAAGTCTTGAGTCACACTGAGATTATTTATCAGCGTCGATCTGAGAAACTGAATGATTATGCAGTAGGTGTGAGTCTTTCTGCGGTGATGATGTCAGAACGCAGAAATCAACAGTTGAAAGACCCTCTGACGAATAAGTGAACGTCCTGTTCACGAGTAAACGTGTGAACACCTCGAAAACTACGAAAACGACCCTAGTCTTTATGCGGGTTTCAGAGGTGTGATTTCGAGGACACGTGAACACTACCTGTAGAGACGCTATTTCACCATAAAAGATAGTCACGCTTTACTTTTGCCGGGAAAGTCCTATCCTGACTTTCATGAATGGCGAAATAACAAATACAGATGTCTGCCTCTACCTGAGGGTTTCCTCAGCAGGGCAGACTACAGATAACCAAGAGATTGAACTCTGACACCCTTGGCGCAGCTTGGCGTAGCCGTAATTGAGGCCAATAAAATCAATGACTTACAAACACGTCTTGGCGCAGCTTGGCCCAGATTGGCATAAATGGGTGCCAAATGGGTGCCAACTACCGCAATTGTGACGGCAAAATGCGCTCTTCAATTGCTGGTTCTTCTTCAGTAATTGCCGCAGTACCAGCGCCAGAAAAGACTGCCCCAGGTCGTGGGGGCGCGCCTTGATAGTTGACCTGGTTTGGCACGGTGAATCCCGCACGCAACTTGCTTACTGCTGGGCCAGCTGTGACGCTTAAAAGAGGAAGGCTCAAAAGCAACTTATCTAGGGTTGGGCCGCGCAGAGCAAATGTCGAAATCACGTTGCGCGTTAGATCCTGCAACTTGCGAGCGTTAGCAATGGCAGTATTTGATGTGTTCTTTGTGGTGTTTTGCACCCTGTTTGCCAACCCCGAAGAGTTTACCGCTGGCAGTCATTGCAGCTGTTTCACCAACAACGCGAGCGGCGTCTTGTGCCGAAAAACCAGGCTTATTTAAATACGCCCGTGTACGGTTCCCTTGTGCATTGGCGAAAGAAACTAAAGGGCGACCATTGGCATCGGTACTAAACTCTGGATTATCTAAATAACCAGAAACTACTTGTTTGAGGCGTTCCTCGCTGCCTGCCTGACCCATTGCCAGCCACATATTGCTATAGGGGCTTAATTGCTCATCTTCGCCCATTAGGTCGCGAAGGCTTGGCAAGTCTTCTAGGTTAAATCCAGTTCCTCTGGCCTCTTCAAAAACTCGCCCAGCTGTGCCGAGCCTTGCGTAGTTCGATCCATTAGATTCATCACCGCCAGGAAAACGCAGTGGCGTATTCCCCTCGCCCTCCAAATAGAAGGTATATATTTTTCCTTCTTTGCGTTTTGCCATTACTAATCCCCTGCAGCTTGCGGTTGATTTTTCGTGAAGTCAGGTTGCGCAGATTGCGCGTCTTGATTCGCTTGAAGCAGCGCGTCCGCTTGTTTTTGTATTTCGTCAAACATCGGATTGCCTTGCGCGTATTCAGCAATGCGTTGCTCATAACCCTGCATGGTTTTGTTTTGGTTAAAGTAATTTACGGCCATGCGTGACACCTCAACCTTTCGCTCTAGCTGCTTCTGCATTACCGCAATTAATAGTGCGTTGCCGCTTTCTGATCTTGCTAGACCAGGAACAGTTGACACCAGGAAGTTTCTGTCAGAGTCAGACATCGATCCTGGCATACCTGCACCGCCGGCGGGGTTTCTTACCGCCAGTGCTAAGCGGTTGCTAGACGCATTAAAGCCTTCACCTCTTGCAAGCGCTTCTGCGTCAACCTCAAACCCTAAACTTGCAAACACGCTACGCAATTCGTTTTTGGTTGCTTCGCCAAAACCCGTGGCAGCGCCTTGTTTCAACAAATCTGCCATAAGGTTTACTTGATTAAGTTGCGACCTAGCCGCAGCGCCGGCTTCCGTGGCATTAGTAAATAAAGAGGCAAGGTAGTTCTCAACGGCGAGCGGCTGTATCGCTTTTTGTTGCGCTATTAACTTCGCATTTTCAGTAGCGCTAACACCGGCCGCTTCGATATCGCTTGCCTCTCAAGTAACAACGCCACCGGATCAGCGTGGGCAATCCAAGGGACCAAGGTAAGGGGTGCGGTAACAAGCAACCCCCTCAGCAATGCACGTTTAGCGAGGCAATCAGACACGCCCTGAAAATACAGATTTGAAATCACCTTATTGATCTCTTGATTGGGAAAGCTCAGGCCTTGGGGAATACCAAATAGGTGAGCTATAGGCCCTCTCCTGAGTTACTAGCGGTACATCTTCAGGAATAGCAGCGCCCAATCTCACAGCATCGTAGGCGGTCCACCTGGGCGTGGGTATCTGCAAAACTCTCACATAATAGAATGCCTCTGAATCTTCCCGAAAATCCGGGTCCGTCCATACCGTAGACAAGGTCGCCGCGCCAATAGAGTTGGACCAGGTCGGCACTGACAAATCGACTGTATTACCGACCGTAGGGAGCTTTCCTTTGGAATTGAGCTGCCGATCGCCACTCCAAGCAACGTCAAAGACTTGCTCGTGACTATCGCCCTGTTCATCAAGCCAACCTTTAACAATTTGGACGCGGTCTAAGTTGGCTCCCAACGCATCTCGGGTAGCCGCTATAAGAAAGGTAGGTGCTGCTGCACCCACGCTGGGTAAATCGCCTCCCATAGGGACACCCTTCTCGTAACCAATCCGCGCAAGAGCAGGATTGGCAGCGTCTTCGGATTCGAACGTCCATCCACCGAAGAAACGCAACGCAATGCGCGGCCCTGTCGTTGCGTAGGTTTCGCGACGTTCCATAGCGTCGAAGATCGACTCACGAGTGTTTTCATGCACCCATACACCCGTAAGCCCTGAGCTTGTAAACTGACCTCCCCAATAGCCATCGAAGCCCACTGCTGGGTTGGTGCGCCTTTTTACCGATGCGCGCCCCGCACGCGGCTCAAAACCGGTCAGCTTGCCGAAGTAATTGTCTTCCTCCGTCGTAGAAAGCCCAGTGTGTGTATCAGTCGCTCCCTGCAAACCAAATTTGTATGGATTGGCACCCAGAGTAGCCTTGAGCTCGAGACCACGTCTCAGTCCTGAACGCGCATACTCGCCGAGCAACATCTCCGGCGTCTTCAGTGTCGATACATCCAAGTTACCCCAGTCCCAGGTCTCGTAATCGGCAAACTCGTCATCAGGAGACAGAAACGGGTGACTTTCGCCGTCACCTTTATACTGCGTGGCCTCGTATAGCGGCTCCCACTTCTGACGACTCTCTGCATAAGCACGATCTAGGGGCGTTCCACCAGCGAAGTCATCCCGCAATGGAAACATTCGGCCGTTGGATAAATTGCCGTTGTGCGGGATCGCTAGCACGTCACCACCCGTCTCTACTTCATAGCTGGCCATCCACTGCCAGAGATCCTTGGGATCACGACTACCCAGCGGCGGCGTCGCTGTAAACGGAACCACCTGCAAAGCCCTATCCGCTGAATCACGAAAGATCACGTTGCGATGCAAATTGTCTCCCGTCACCAATGAAGTCCATTCATAGGCGATGAGTGCAGAGAAGCGGCCAGGTTCGTTGGCGTCTTCAGCCGCCTGTACGATCCTCTCCCAAACACTACGGTACGCAGGATTCCCTGGCTGGTAGTTCAACGCGGGAGATAAATCGCCCTGTGCAAACATGCCAACGAGTCTGTCCGCCGCGAGTCTTGCTCGGTCACCACCCGCCGTGAACTCCTCGTGGAAATACTTACCATCAGGGTCTTCGAGCACATGAGGCGCCCCCTCGAGAATATCGATGATGACACCCATACCATCTGAGTGATCACTCAATGCCATGAAGTCCAGTGGCCTACCGAGCTTGACGGGAATACCGGTGTTGGAGGTCACCAATTCGCCACGTGCAAACCGGTAGGCATCTTCAGGCATTAGTCTAGTTCCGCCACCACCAGCGTCTCCCGACAACCCACTGTGTACGTGAGTATCCCCAAAGAGCAAACGGCCTGGATAACTCTCGCCAACGTGCGGGGAGTAACTGCCCGGTTGTGCAGCAGAAACATCGATACAGGTGATGCATACGGCAGCCAGAAGTGTTTTTAGGCGCATCTCTAACCTCTCTACTGTATTAAAAAGCACCGGGGGTAGCGCCCCGCCGTCTCCGGTGAGGAGGTCACACAGCCGGAGAGCGACCTAAAAGTTGTAATTGGCGAGAAGATTCCAAGTCATCGGAGCACCCAGCGCGCAGCGTTGCACAGCGGTGTTATTTGCAGCATTAACGGCACCCAACTGGCCACCAAAACCCTGGTCATACAGAACCATGCAGTAACCCTCATCTGTCAGGTTGTTACCGAACAACGTCACGTCCCAATCGCCATCTGACGAACGGATACCAGTTCGGGCATTGACGAGTGTGTAAGCGTCTCGGATGGACTGGGGATTGTTGTTCGACGATGCACCAACGTTAGCCTCACCTATGTAGCTGGCGCTTGCACCGACGAAAAACTCCATGCCATCGTTAATAGATAGGCTCCAGTCTGCTGCGATTGAACCCTCCCACTCTGGCGAGAAGTTCCTTCGCTCACCCGTGAGGTCTTGCGGCGCCCCCCCTGGCAAACCGGGTGCGACACGGAAGTCCTGATACTCTGAATCAAGATAAGCAAGGCCCATCACCAAACGCAGGCGCTCAGTGGGCAACCAATTAACATCGGCCTCAAAGCCCTGCTGGCGCAATTCGCCCGCATTCAAAACCACGAATGACAAACCATCGAAAACACGATCCTGGAAGCCCTCGATATCTGTGCGATAGAAAGAGGCGTTAGCTGTCATAGCGCCGTCAAGCAACGTACTCTTAACACCGAGCTCATAGTTAGTGGTGTCCTCAGGACCAAAGATCCGCCTCTCTGGACCCAAAGCATCTGCCCCACCCTGAGAGTTGAAACCACCCGACTTGTATCCCGTCGAATAGGTGGCGAACAGCATCACATCTTCTGCGGCAAACCAAGAGAGATTCGCCATACCGGTAGTTTTTGAATCGTCACGGGTCATCCCCAGTGTCTCTTCTGCCGCGCGAAAGGCTCCGGCTACGGGATTATTGATAATGCTGAGGAAGTCGCCGTCTTTGCTGTCATCAGTCCAGCGCAAACCAAAGGTAGCGCTCAGGGTCTCACTGAGTTGGTAAGTACCCTGACCAAACAGCGCAAAGCTTGTCAGGTCTTGTTTAAAGTCGGCTTCGAGCGCACCAACTTGTTGTTGGGATGCACAGAAGTTAGCGGTGGGAACATTGACCGCTGCCGCAATAGTGGGGAAGCAGAATCCTTCTCCTGCATCCCTCGATTCAAAGACCGTGTAGTCTTCATTGTAATAAAAGACGCCAACCAGCCAGTCGAAACGTTCGCCCCCGGGAGATGTAATCTGTAACTCCTGCGAAAAAGTCTTGGTCTCAAACAACGTTGAGGCAGGCAACAGATCGACAGCAAGGCGAACATCAATAGTGTCGTTCAGCGCCTCCCAATCGCGCCAAGCCGTAATTGAGCGCAAAGACAATCCGCTGCCAAATTCGTGATTGAGATCCAATGACAATCCAGATTGCTGGTCTTTCAGCTCGTCTCGGTGACTCTGATTGATAATCCAATCGTACGTGTCAGTGGTGACTGGCGTATCACCATATAGAGCAGTATTGGTACCCACGAACCGAGGCGTAACTGTACTATTGAGCACCTCAATACCCTGTCCTCCCGCATTGATTTCAGCGTAGTCCACGGTGAGCAGTGCCGACGTTTGTTCTGAGAAGTCGTAGAGGAACTTGGCACGAGCGACCAGATCATCGCGTTCACCAAACTCTTGGCCATCGAAAGTATTCTTGCCGTAACCGTCCCGGTCGACATATCGAACGGCAACTCTGGCGGCCAAGTCATCGGTAATCCCGCCATTGAGCGAACCGCCCAACGTGTATGCACCATAGTTGCCCACGCCCGCCTCCAAAAGTGCGGAGGTATCCTGACTGGGCTTTCGCGTTGTAATGTTCAGCGCCCCGACCGGAGTATTGCGGCCAAACAGCGTGCCTTGTGGGCCACGCAGCACCTCGAAGGACTCGATATCCATCAACATGCCAATAACTGAGCCCGGACGTGGGTAGTAAATACCGTCTATGTAAACGCCCACACTTGGCTCAATCGCGGTGTTGCCGACTGACCCAATCCCGCGAATCGTGATGCGGTTGTTAGTGGCCTGCGCAGAAGACTGGATGGCGAAGTTGGGCGTTAAGCGCGCCACATCCTCAATGGTCTGCACGCCATTCTCCTCAAGAAAGTCACCACTAAATGCGGTGATGGAGATGGGAACTTCCTGAATACTCTCCGCGCGCTTCTGCGCGGTAACGACCACTTCTTCAATGACCTGCTGGGCTTGAGCCGAGGTTGCGCCAACTGCCAGTGACGCCGCGACTACGAGTGGATGCTTGAGTGCCTTCATGTCTGCCTGCCTTGTTTAGCTGGTTATTATGGTCCGAGGCGTGAACTCCAGACTTGTAACAGTTCGAGTTTGCCGTGTCTGCGTGCAACAGGCGTCCTGACCGAGCAATCCGGACGAAATTATTTGGATTTTTATGTTTCCGGACGTCCGGAACGCTCGATTCCTAGCGATTAATCGCTGGTAGATCGCTTGAATTGTGTCGGGGTCATCGCCGTAACTCGTTTAAATGCCTCGTAAAAAGCAGATTTCGAACTGAATCCCACCTCGAAGGCCAGTTCCACAATGGCCATATCGCGAGTATCAGGATCCAAAAGCAATTCTTTGGCGTGCTGAATGCGATAGTCGTTCACGAAACTGAAGAAATTCTGGTTCAGTTGCGAATTGATCACCTGAGAAACCTGATGGGTCGAGAGTGCCGCTGCCTCGGCAAGATCGGCCAGCGCGAGATCGTTTCGCAGGTATAGCTGCTCACGTTGCATTAGATCCATGAGTTGTATGCGAAAGGCCTGAGCATCTTCCTTGCTCATGCCGGAGCGCTGGTATTTATTCTCATCATCTTCCTGACGCGAAGACTCAGCCTCGGTCGCACTATTGACTTCTACATGACGCTCTTCGTCAGCCTCAATGGAAACGAGCCCTGGCCGCAGTGCAGAACCGTCCAAACTGCCACCGCTCAGCAGCGCCGGCTGAAAAAGCGCGGCAATACCGATTCCGTAAATCACGATGACAAGAAATAGATTTTGAACATTCACCTGCACTGACCCCATATCCACGTGGTCATAAGCGATCGCGGGCACTAGATAAAAAGAGCAAAACAACACTAGGAACACGAGCACCGCGACAACCAATGACCGTAACCAGCGCAGGTTCATCTGATCGATTGAAGAAAATTCCTTTTGAATCCGCTGATTGTGCTCACCGATGAGCCGGATAACCAAAATGCAGTAAGTGGCCAGCTGCATACTGAAAAACAGGCTGTGGACGAAAGACTCCATCAGCGGCATCCATGTAAAGGGCAACAATTGCTTAAGTTCGGCTGCCATCTGCACATCCGTCCTCGGGGACCAGATGTATCTCACCAGAACTACCTGCTGATCGCTGGTGAGCCCCCAATAGCTAAGATTCAGCAGGAAGAAGAACGCAACGACTGGCAGAAAGTGCCAACCATCCCGTGGATGGAACTTGCCGCCGATCAAAGTACGCGCATACAGATACAACAGTGGCCCCCATGCATAAATGACCGGATACAGAGTCAGCGCAAGTGTTGGGGATGTTTCCCAGTAATGGACATGCACCAGCAACTTTTGCACTACGCGTAAAGCGATGACGATCACGAGAATCGCCATGATGACGTTCGCTTGCCGATGGCCACTCTTGATCAATACGAGAATGGAGGCCAGAACCACGCCTTGCAGGGCGCCAAACCCGTAAAGAAAACCTATCCAATCCAATGAACTGCGACCCCTACCCTAACTGCATTCGGGCCGCGGGGACCCGGTCGTCGTAATTTTTTTGTGATTAAAGTTCAATTTGCGAGCAAAAGCCACTTCGCTAGCGCCGAGTCTCAGACAACACGGGATCTCGGTGATTAGAGTATGTCGCCTCCAACAGGCAACTGACTGGATACATAGACGGGTATGTCTCTAGGGAAGGACGGCGTCGATAAAGTGCGCAAGGCAATCCACTTTTTGGAGATGGTAATCGAGTATGAGATCAACCCAGTGGAAACACGTCCGCGCAGTTCTGCTGTTGAGCAGAACATGCTTGAAGCTGACGTCCCCTTGTCGGGGCTGCGCAAATGATTACAGAGGCAAAGCTAACCGAAATCCTCGGCTACACTAAGAATCAGATCAAACACCGCCGGTTGCAATGCTGGCAGCCAGGGGTTCCCTGCTCGCCACGGTCTCAGTGGCCAACCTCAACAAAAACAGTTGACGTGGGTAATGAGAGTTCTCTTCTAGGACCTTTTTCTTCACCACGCTTTGACCATTTTCTGTCTGGACGCTGAGTTGTTCTCAGGTATACTCGCCGGCTTCCATTTTCTAGCGCACCAAGTTTGCGGCGCCAAGTGAGGAAATGCATGGCTAATCCTGTTGTTGGCATCATCATGGGGTCACGCTCCGATTGGGGTGTGATGGAGAATGCGGCTCAGGCACTAGATGAGCTGGGTGTTGCCTACGAGGCAAAGGTTATCTCGGCTCACCGTACCCCTGACCGTTTGTGTGAGTACGCAAGATCGGCCCGTGATCGTGGTTTAAAGGCCATTATTGCTGGCGCTGGCGGTGCAGCTCACTTACCTGGCATGGCGGCTGCGATGACACCGGTTCCGGTTTTGGGTGTACCGGTTGATGCCACTGTACTGCAAGGTGTAGATGCCCTGATGTCGATTGTTCAAATGCCAAAGGGCGTGCCGGTCGCAACGTTTGCTGTTGGCAAGCCCGGCGCCGTCAATGCGGCGTTGTTCGTTGCGGCGATGCTGGCCAATGATGATGTGGCCATTCGTGATGCTTTAGACAATTACCGGGATGCCCAATCTTCGGGTGTCCCTGTTAACCCCTTCGACTGAAAGCGGCAGCGAAAATGGCAAAGGGTCGCCTTGGCATTATTGGTTGTGGTCAGCTGAGCCAGATGCTGGGTGAAGCTGCTAATCGACTGGGCTTTAGCGTGTCCTATCTCTGCGTTGATGAGACGCCGGTGGTTGCTGGCCTTGGCCCAATCTACTATCCAGAGCAGTTGGATGAGTTTTTGTCGGCGTGTGATGCCATCACCGTGGAAAGAGAGAGTCTCCCCGACGTCATGTTGCGCCAAGCGGCGAACATCGGTTTGGCGCCTAACTATGATGCCTTAGTTACGCTGAGGGAGCGCGACACGCAAAAGGCGATGCTCGATGAGCTCAACATACCCACGTCGCCGTGGTCCCTTGTATCCACACCCGATCAACTTGAATCAGCCCTAAAGGTGCTTCCGGGACAATACGCTCGCTGTAAGAGGACCTTAGGTGGCTATGACGGTGGTGGGCAATGGCGTGTTGATCAAAACACAAGGGAGGTCATCCCCGCAGACGCTTACCCCGTTATTGCCGAAGCCGAAGTTACCATCGACCGTGAGTACGCGATCATCATTGGAAGAGACCGGCAAGGCAACTCGGCTTGTTATCCCATGACCGAGAATGCCATGCGCGACGGCATTTTGATTGGCAGTTATGTGCCATCCGGTATAGATACAACATTGGCCGATTTAGCCGCGGACTATGCCAAGCGCTTAGTCAATGCCATGGACTATGTGGGTGTTTTGGCCATTGAGTTTTTTCTCACTGACGGTGAACTCATCGTTAATGAAATTGCCCCCCGGGTGCACAATACGGGTCACTGGACTATTGGCGCTCTTGGCGCAGATCAATTCACTCAACATGTGAGTTGCGTCATGGGCGAGTCGGTGCGCGAGCCTTCATTTACCGAATCTGCATCAATGGTCAATTTACTCAATGACGAGCTCCCGTCACACATGCCAGGGGGCCCGGTTCGTACCTTAATTCAGACGTATGGAAAGGGCGTGCGAAAAGGCCGAAAGCTTGGCCATATAACGTTGATCGGTCCGGACGCTGATCTGGTTAGAGCGCAGGCGGCAAAGCTAATTGCAGAGTTACACGGCGATTGACCATGTCTGCTGACGCCGGTTCGGTTGCAGAGGACGGGTTGATATTCAGACTCCCATTGCAGACCGAACACTATGCTCTAGAATTATTAACCCCAAATGACTTCGATGCCTTATATGCCGTAGCCAGTGATCCCCCGTTGTGGGAGCAGCATTCAGAAGCTGATCGGTGGAAACGTTCCAGATTTCAGCGCTTTTTTTAGGGCGGCCTCGCAAATGATTTGGGTTGTTTTGTAATAAGAGAGACGCCGAATGGGCGGTCTGCCGGCTCCTCACGATTTTATGGGTTCGATGAAGCCAATCGGTGTATCAGGATTGGCTATACCTTCATTGCTCGAGAGTTCTGGGGCACGTCAGCGAATCGGGAGATAAAAGAGTCGATGCTATTGCGCGCATTCAACGTGGTTGACCGGGTCTTTTTTGATATCGGACCTCAAAATTTTCGATCTATCGCGGCTGTTAAAAAGTTTGGTGCCGTCGTTAGTCACGACGAATCTGACACCAAAGCGGTCGGCGTGTTATCAAAGCAACAGTGGTTCAAAACCTTCAGAGTTTCTTAGGTAGAG
>Ga0160423_10003261_pt1 | contig 13540 bp, 16 predicted proteins | sample CRUFie14St8metaG_FD_108191 | JGI IMG/M metagenome (GOLD analysis project Ga0160423, IMG submission 108191) | Marine microbial communities from the Costa Rica Dome - CRUD Field 142mm St8 metaG | ecosystem: Environmental > Aquatic > Marine > Oceanic > Photic zone | place: Costa Rica: the Eastern...
ACTGGATTGAGCTCACTGCGCTCCTCTGACCCTGCGCCTGCTTCTGCCGCAGCGGTTTGCTCAAGCTGAGCTGTGCTTAGGCTGATCCCCAAGTCTGGTGGGACTGGGTGGTTCTGTACTGTGTTGTTCTGCCAGCCTCGACCTCCTCTGACGGTGTTAAGACCGAATTGTGAGCCAAATGTGATGGCAGCGTTCTTGATGGCCTTCGTGTATGCGCTCGCCTGTCCATTGGCGACAACGTCGACCAGATTGCGACTTGTCATTGCGTGCGCTCCGACACCGTGACGCTTGATGATGCGAGAGCCAGCGAAGACTGTCAGCTCAACACGACAGCTGAACGTCGCCTTGTATTTGCCGTTGACCTGATCCACGTTCTCTTCAGCCATTGAGAGTATCTCAACGCTCCAGCCGTCGAAGCCGAATGCACGATTAAGCTGCCCGAGAATATATTCGCCGCTGATGTATGGGTTGCCCATTGCAACCTTCGGGTCTTGGCGCACTGCGCCGCGCCAGATTGGAGAGCGTAGGTACTGGACCTGCTCTGGGATGAACCCTGTTGTCGATGCCCTTGTTGACATATTCAATCCTTTCGTCTAGGGTGAAGTCTATATGTATATGTTTTGGTGACGAGTGTCAACCATAACAGCACCAGAGAGAGGAAAAGATGAGCAGCCAAACAACCATTGGACAAGCAATCCGCATTCAGCGCGTCAAAGCAGGACTAACGCTACAACAACTGGGTGAAACTCTGGGAGTCTCTCGAGCAAGCCTGTCTAAGATCGAGCTGTCAAACAGCGTAACCTATAAGAAACTCTGCGAGGTCGGCGCAGCTCTTGGCGTCAAGCCTTCAGAGATTGTGCGGCTTACAGAGACAACACCTGAAGCGCACACCGTCCTTCGTGATGTGGTAGAGTGTGGTTATCTCATACCAGACGCATTCAAGCCTGACGAAGACGGCAGCATTCTCTTTGACGACATCTGCGCTGTTCTTGGCGAGGAGCCTGAAGTTTACAAAGAGAAGATTGCGAAGAATGACTAAGACCTACTCAACTGTCCTCGCAGACCCTCCGTGGAACGAAAGTGGAGGTGGCAAGATTAAGCGAGGCGCAGACAGACACTACCCTTTGATGAAAGAGCCAGAGATTAAGGCACTCATGAGTGAGTGGCTTGACCAGCGCGTGGCAGAAAATGCTCACTTGTATATGTGGGTCACAAACAACTATCTGCCTCATGGGCTTCGCGTGCTCGAGCATCTGGAGTTTAGGTATGTGACAAACGTCGTCTGGGCTAAAAGCAGAATGGGACTAGGCCAATACTTTAGAGGTCAACATGAGCTCTGCCTCTTCGCAGTCAGAGGCAAAGGCTTTGCTGTTCGCAAGCCTGTAAACAACATCTCCTCGCTCATTGGCAGACAGCTAATCAAGCCAGAGCGTCACAGTCAGAAGCCGCTTGAAGCGTATGAGATGATTGAAGCGAGGAGCGAGGGACCATATCTCGAGCTCTTTGCTCGCAAGCGGAGAGAGGGCTGGGATGCTCTCGGTAATGAAGTCTAACCAAGCAAGGAGAATGACATAATGGTCAGCAAGAACAAACGGAATGCCCGTAAGTACCCATCGGAAGCCCAAGAGCAGGAGCGGCTCTGCGAGTGGCTCAACGCAAAGAACGTCGCGTACTTTGCTGTGCCGAATGGCGGCCTGCGCATGAAGCGCACCGCTGCCGCTCTCAAAAGGCAGGGCGTAAAGGCTGGTGTCCCCGACCTGATTATCATTGACCATCCGACGATGGAGCTTGACGGGCAGCAGGTTAAGTTTGTCGGTGTCGCTCTCGAGCTCAAGCGGCAGAGCGAACGACCAGCGACTCCAGCTGAAGACCTTAGAGATCAGCCATTCAAAGGAGCTTCTGAGGCGCAGCGTCACTGGCTAAATAAGTTTAGTCAGCGCGGCTGGGTCTCGATGGTCGCATACGGCGCGCTCGATGCCATGCTGAAGCTGGTCGCCTGCAATGTCTTGGCCTATGAGGACTTTAGCGCAGAGGAACGGCTCATGCTTGGGATAGTTTCTCCTGAAGAACTTGAGCAATCCGTTCAATCTGATCCGAATACGCATCCCCAAACGGAAGGCGAGGTACTCGCCACACTGGACAATCCAGACTCTTCAGAGACAGCTCAAGACCATGCTGAAGATGGCTCTGATATTCAGAGGTGACACCTTGAACCTCAGAGGTCGATGTTGCCCTTTCCTTGACCGCATCGAGAGCTGTCTCAATGTCGCACTGGACAACCACGCAAAGATCGACCTTGAGGTCGCGCGCCATCGCGCGGCAAATCTCATCATAAAGGTCCAGCTCTGCCTTCTCCATGTAGCCAGAGGCAAACTGAGCATAGGCAAAAGAAGCGTCGCCGATGAGGGACCTGTCCATCAGAACGACGGTGTCGTCGAGGCTGGATGCCATTGTGTGACTGCGAAGTCTGTGCAGGAACATCGACAGTTGCGTTTGAAAAGCATACCGCTTCTGGTCGCTGTAGTATTTGTCGAGCCAGACGTTGTCAGATGGGGTTGGTTCGGCGATCAGGTGCGCCTTTATATCTCGTCTTTTGAGCTCTTGATGCAGGCAATCAGAAAGTGTTGTCTTGCCTGCGCCGATAAGTCCTTCGATAGTTACAATCATATATTCTCCTGACATTAAGGATGACCATGCTATCCCGATTAAAGAGACGAGTCAAAAGTTTCAAAGACACAGTCAACGCTTGCCTATACATACAGAGTTGCGTGAGTAAAGACAAGGTCGACGTTGCGCGCCTTCTTGGATTGTTAAACATAGAGATCAACACTAGGATTGAGCTTGTGAGAACCACCACAGGCTCGTATCTGGTGATCTATCAAAGCGGTAAGAGCGAGCCTGACTACACAATACAACTGACAGGCAGGGTCTACCCATGAGTGACGCAGTACATCAATCTATCCGAAACGCTACACCGTACAACGCAAAGAACGTCCCATCGTTACTTGGAGGCAGACGCTCACTATCTGAGCGGTTCAGGTATGCAAAGCCAATGGCTGGATGCAGCGATCTGATCGACAGAGACTGCGGATCAGACCTGTTCGCCAGAGCTGTGAAGAGACTTCAAGAAAATCTAGGGCTCGAGCTCTGCGACGCAAAGTTTGGTCGCCAGACATACACCGCGCTCCTCGAGGCAGAGCTGCCGATTACCGAAAACTACATAACCCTTGAAGGCCGCAGGATTGAGGTCATGCCACATGGCTGGAAGATGATCTCATTCGATGAGAAGGATGGGCTGGACCTTCACCGCAGAGGTCACTTTGGCAGCCGAAAGAACTCAGCAATACGCGGCATTGTCATGCACTGGGGTGGACTCAACCCTCAACACTTTTACAACGTCGCAATGAGCCCATCGCGCAAAATCTCCACTCACTTTGGCATCGGCAAAGATGAGAATGGAGTCGTCTGTGTTTACCAGTATCTCGATCTGGTTCACAGCGCGTGGCACGCTGGAAAGATCAACACTCAAGCTGTCGGCGTCGACATTTGCCAGCAGGCCGATATGCGCTGGCGAGAGTATTATGAGAACAAAGGTATCTACGATGTGGAGCCAATAGAGAACCCAACGAGTCGTGGACCTGTCGAGGTGCTCAGCCTTGACCCTGAGATCAAGTGGGCAGTCAAAGACTTTGTCGGCCAGCTGATGCAAATACTCCACGACCACCTTGATGGCTTTGATGCCTCACTGCCCATCCCAGACGCAGACGAGATCATCAAGGACTTTGACGAGCACTGCCTCATCGGCCATCACCACCTGCGTAAGACCAAGTGGGACATTGCTTGCTGGTGGAGCCAGCTGTTTGGATATGAGCATGAAGCCTAAACATATACTCAGGTTTATGCGCCAGTGCTTAGCACTCGCGACCAATAGCCCATGTCCTAGAGCTCAGTTTGGGGCCATCATTGTTGACCCAGTGTCGAACCGAAACCTGAGCGAAGGCTGGAACGGCGCGCCGAAGGGTGACTTTGAGCTTTGCGGCGACACGTCATGTCTTCGCGAAGTCAGAAACATCGAGTCTGGCCGCGAGACAGAGACGGGCTGCCATCACGCAGAAGCGAACGCCCTGATGAACGCTTGCGCTGAGGGAGTCGCGACGAAGGGGAAGTGGATCTTCGTAAACGGAGCTCCATGCCTGAGCTGCGCGAAGCTCATCCATCATGCAGACATTGCCTGCGTGGTTATGGGGAAGACGGTGAGGAATACAGAGGGTCTTGATTATCTCGAGGAGCACCAAGTGCCTCTCAAGAAGGTCGATATTTTGATTAACGGGGAACTGAAAATATACAACAACTAAGGACATGCTATGCAACAAATCATCAACGATGACTGCTTCAACGGGCTAACTGAGCTCGATGAAGACCTCTTCGACGCGCTCATCACAGACCCACCTTATATGTTCAATACTGGGCTCGACGAGTTGATGATTGAAGATTGCTTAAAGCACTGGCTCAAACAGCAGAGGTACAGTGGCCGCGTCACTGATCGCCGACTCAAGGTAGAATGGGATAACTATTGCCCGTCGCCTGCGCTCTGGAAGCGAGTCCGAAGGACGATGAAAGAAGGCGCGTATGGAGCGGTCTTTGCTGGAGCAAAGACGCTCGACCTGATGACGATGAGCTTAAGGCTCGCAGGCTTTCAGATCAGAGATGTTGTGATGTGGACTTACTCATCTGGGATGCCCAGAGGCCACTCTGTAGAAAGGCTTGTCAGAGGTGAGGACCCAGAGAGAGCTCCGCTCTACAGCAAGGTAGGCACAACGCTCAAGCCAGCCTATGAGCCAATCGTGATTGTCAGAAACCCAGCATCCTTGAACCTCGCGAACAACGCGCTGAGGAATGGACCAGTCGGGCTGCAAGTCGGCGCGGCGCGGATTGGTTCTGAAGTCCGACATAATCCATCCTTTGGGCCAAACACTGGCACTGGGTACAAGTCAGCAACTGAGCTCAAGGGTCAGGAAAAGGAAGGCCGCGCCTGTGTGGGCAGGTATCCATCAAACTGGCTGATGGATGAGCAGACAGCTCAAGCCTTTGATGAGGTCTACGGCGGCGCGTCAAGGTTCTTTTATGTGGACAAGCCATCAAAGAAAGAGAAGGGCATAGATAACGATCATCCAACGGTGAAGCCTTTATCTCTGATGCGCTATATCGCGAGGCTGGTGTCGCCTGATGGGGGCAACGTGCTTGACCCGTTTGCAGGGAGTGGCACGACGGGCATCGCCTGCAAGCTCGAGAACATGAGCTTCACTGGCTTTGAAGCCAACGAGCATTACGCGCGCGTCGCTAGATCGAGGATAGATGAGGCCGACAGTGACAGATACAAGGCTTATATGATTACAGTGAACCGCAATAAGAGAAAGAAAAGTGACAAGCCTCTCCAGATGGAAATCAGTGGCTTAGACGATTGGTGACCTCAGTCTCTGCCGCTTCACTGAAAAGTAGGGTGCGCTAAGTGCGCGCCCTTCTTGCGTTTTCTTGACTCTGTCAAAATAAATGTAAAATAAATCGCAGATCGGGTTGACAGGGCAATCAAAAGCGTTTAGTGTTCTCTCATCGGTAAACGACACCGACTCAACCTCAACGGCTCAACAGAGAGCCACCCAGAAAGAAGGAACCTGCCATGCAGACCCTACCCCACCCAATCAACACCGAGAATCTCTTCAACGACGGTTGCCTCGTCAATCTCGCATCAAACATCGCAGAGAACGGCCTCTTGGTCGCAGTCTCTCCATCCAAGAAGGCAGTGCGCATCATCAGCGTCGACCAGCAGACTGACACCGCTTATCGTCATAAGATTGACGCTGATGCGTGGAGCAGCTGGAGCATGAGCGCAAACGGCGACATTGGCAAGATTGGTGATGACCAGCTCAATATGGCTGACAACTGCATCGCACAGGTCGAGACTCCGCTCGTCACCGTCTCTGGCCTCGTTAACCTCTGCCACCACGCAAAGGTCGCTGTTCGCCCCTCCAAGACTGGACTCCGCGTCTACGCTGCAAAGCAGGACCGTATCTTCAAGCTCCGCGCACTCACCAACGGCGAGATGCAGTTTAAGTCATGGATGGTTGGCGAAGAGGAGCCTCAAGTCGACGGCGTTGTGTTCGGCGCAGATATTAAGGATGACGACGAGGTCAACTTCAGCTTCTTCGCCAACATCATCATGGGCTACGACTGCGACGGTGTAACACACTAAGCCACAGCGCGACGGTAGAGCGCGCTCCTAGCGCGCACGACGGAACGATTATCTAACCTACCAAGACCGCGCTCACCTCTGAGATCGCGGTCTTCTCATATTTACGGACAGCAAAATGAACAAAGAACAAAACACCTTCGGACAGTGGCTCCGCGAACAGCGAACAGCAAAGAGCGTCGGGCTTCGCACGCTTGCCTCTTCAACGAGCATCAGCGCAACCTACCTCTCGCGCATCGAGAATGGGCATGAGAAAGCACCGAGTGATCGCGTGCTGATCGCGATTGCAGTGCAGCTTCAGATTAAGCCCAGCCTTATCTTTAAGATGGCTGACAGGGTGCCTGTCGCGGTCCAGCGTTATATCCTCAACAACGATGCTCTGCTCATCAGTTTGATCGACGAGGTGGCCGATGCTGAGCAGTGAACAAAAGAGCGCAGTAGAGGCCCAAGAGCGACACGTTCGCGTGACTGCTGGTGCAGGGTCAGGGAAGACCCGAGTCATCGTTCACAGGGCTCTTGAGCTCGTTAAAAGAGGCATCGCGCCCGAGAGTGTCACCATCATTACATATACGAACGCGAGCGCGGTTGAGATCAAGGATCGCATCGACAGCGAGATTGGAGACTCTCCAATGTTCGTTGGCACCATGAACAGCTTTGCGCTCAAGAGCCTATCAGAGAGCACAGAGCGCGGCACGTTTGCTGACTTTGACCGTAGAGGCTGGGCTTCTCGCTTTCCAAACCTCTGGAGCATCGTTGATGAAAACGCAGTCGAGGATGCGATAAGGACTGTGCGCGATGAGTACGGTAAGAAGGTTACGCTGAAAGCTGTGCGCGCTGGCCTCTACTCTGATCTCAACGAGAAGATCACCAGCGTGAAAGGAAACAGGGAGCGCAAGGCTCGAGTCCAGATGCGTTCGCTGAACCAGTTGAGCCAAGATGATCTCGTTGTAATGCTCGCAGACGGCGCGCATACGCTCGACATAGAGCACCTCATCGTGGATGAGGCGCAGGACCTGCCTCACGCACACAAGCGCTTTGTAGACAACGTCGCCGAGTCTTCTAGTGTCTTCGTCTGCCAAGATGACGCTCAGTCTATCTTTTCGTTCCTCGCGAAGAGGCAAGAGGCGTGCGGCATCCCTGCCTATCAGTACCAGCACTTCAAGCCTACCGAGTATCAGCTAACAACAAACTTCAGATCATACGAAGCTGTAGTGAGCGCGGCGAACCAGCTGCGCGCCAGACTTGCTGACGACGAAGCGTGCTCACTGGTTGAGCAAAAGACTTCAGATCTTGGCGGCGAGGTCGTCACTCTCGAGTTTGATGAGGTCACCTGTCTAGCAGACTACACCGAGAGCATCCCAGATGAGGTGCTCAGCGAGATCAGTTTTGAGTTTCTTAGCAGCTCAAGCTGCGCGCTGATATGCCGAACATGGAAGGACGTTAACCTCTTCAAGCCTCACCTCTCAAAAGCTGGGCTCATCGACAGCGCGAACATGAGTCTATCGCTCAGCTTACCAGCAAACAGAGGACTGCTCGCTCTGGCGCGGATCATCCAAAGAGGCAGCGTCAAGCTCAGCGACTTAGATGATATTCGGTCGTGCGCATGGAGCGCACCAAAGGGCAGCCTCTTGCAGAAGACAGCTGAGCTTTGTGACCTCATCCGAGTCGTCTACTCAGAGGAGGTGAGAACGCCGTTGGGCGACGTTGTAGAGTCATTCACAGGCTCAACCTTTTGGTCTGAGGTCGGCTCCATAAAGACCTTCGATAATCTAGCTGAAAGCTGGCAAGAGATTGGGGGGATGCCGTCGCCTCTGCTCCACCACTTTGCAGATCAAGATGACCTCTCTGCGCTGATCGCTGGCGCGGCGCGTGCAGAGAAGAGCTCAAGCGCAAACAAAGTTGTGACCACCGCACACGGCGCGAAGGGCTTAGAATGGGACACGGTCATCGTGTATGGTGCAGTAGACGGAATATTCCCGTCTTCAAGAGATAAGACTCAAGACCTCATCAACGAGGCTGGCCGAGCCCTGTATGTCGCGATGACTAGGGCTCGCCAGAGGTTGGTTCTGCTGAAGCCAGCCTCAGTGCGTAACAAGCCCAGAGAGCTGTCTAGGTTCTTAGCGAGGTAATGTATGAATGAAGATGATGTGACACTGATGTTTCTTGAGCCCAGAGGTGTATTTGATGCCTTTATGGTCGGCGTTCTGGAAGGCGTCGACTGCGACGTTCCGCGAGTCGTTTACGACAAAGAGAAGATCATTGAGCATCTCATTGCGGAGCAGAAAGAGGCTGGTGTGAACGAAGATGAGGCTGCGATCAACGCCGTAGAGCACTTCGACTTTAATATCGCTGGCGCGTGGGTCGGTGAGCAGACTCCGCTGTTTGTCTCAGCTCAGACGCTTCAACTTCTGAGGCAGCTCGCTGGCGACGCTTAGCGGCGCGGCGCGGCTGCGCCGCTTCAAATATGACTTCGCGAAGTCTGTTTTGGTGCGCTGAGCGAGGCCGCTGAGCGAGGCCGCTCGAGCTCTGAGGCCGCCTCGAGCTCTCAGCTCGCCTCGAGCTCTCAGCCGAATGTGATGCTGTAGTCGCTCATCTTGAGGGGCTCAAACTTCATGAACGCTCTCTCAGAGTTGATCTTTTGATGCTCTTTAGTCGGCAGTTGGTGAGCCTTATTCTTCACGCAATCTTTGATGTAGTGCATGGCCTCATCAGCGGTGTCAAACTCAACACGCTTTGTGGTGATGCCTTGCCACCATGCCTTGTGTCTGCGGTGAAAGAAATCATACTCACGGTCCCATTCGCTGACTTTATACTCGACAAATACTTTGTTGCTCATGTTGAGCCTTTCGTTCTGTGCGCTCTGTGCGCCTGTTAGTGTTACAGCTCCATTGCTGTTAAGATCATACTAAACACTTTTGAGCCTCGAGTCAACATTATTTGCAACATTATTTTCAACTTTATTTTGACCCATCTATTTGAAACCGCTCGGGTTTATAATCAAATATGACTTCGTGAAGACAGTGTTCTCGCTCGCGCATCAAACTTAACATTGACACTGTCCAACTGAGGCGATACGTTTGCCCCTGTTGAGCCTCGACGACAAAATAAAATAAAATAGTTTGTCCTAAAATGCGCACCAGATGCGTTATGTATATCGAAGGGTCAGCGAAATGACTCAAACACCATCTCTAACAACGGAGAACAAAATGCCAAAAGCAATCCACCACAAAGCTGACGGGTCGACCGAAAACATCGCAGTCAGCACGCTACGAGGGGTCGGTCGAAAGATCGGTGCAGAGTGGGTGCGCCCTGTCTATGACGGCGAGCGTGTCTACCTTGTCGAAGAGGAGGCCCCACATCGCCGCAAGCCACTCAACATCGGAGAGCTCTCGATGAGCGGTCGCATTCAAGGGGTGCAGATCTTCGGCGACATTGTCGAGATGAGCACGACGGACTTTGAGGCTCTTCCCTACGATGAGTGAAGATAGGGGTTGACAGCGTCACCTCAACACGATACAAACAGACTCCCAGAGCGCAAAGTCGCTCATTAACATGATCTGGCCCGATAGGGTCATAACGAAAGCAGAGGTATCCTATGGGATCACTTAATCAAGTAACACTCATCGGCAATCTGGGCGCAGACCCAGAGCTGACTGAGATCAACGGCACTCCAAAGTGCAAGCTCCGCGTCGCCACGTCTCGCAAGTACAAGGATAAGAACGGTCAGCTCCAAGAGAAGACTCAGTGGCACAATGTCAGTGTGTGGGGCAATCAAGCGCAGAGCTGCGGTCAGTATCTCACCAAAGGGCGCAGCGTCTGCGTGGTCGGCGAGATCGAGTACAGCAAGAGCGAGAAGGACGGGCAAGAGCGGTGGTTCACCGACATTAAAGCTCAGAACGTAACCTTTCTCGGTGGCGGCCAGCAAGGTGGTGGCGGCCAGCAAGGTGGTGGTGGCTGGAACGGTCAGAACAGCTCGGGTCAGACGCAGGACGGCTGGGGCAACAGTGGCGGCCAGCAGGGTGGAGGTAACGGCTGGGGTAACAGCGGTGGCCAGCAGGGTGGAGGTAACGGCTGGGGCAACAGTGGTGGCCAGCAGAGCGGCGGCAACGGCTGGGGCAACAGCGGTGGAGGTGGTGGCGCGCCCTTCTGAGCGTAGCAAGCAAGAGCCAAGAGGATGAGCGTTGAGGGGCTCTCTGGACAATGGTCTGGAGAGCCCTTTTGCGTTTTAGTCACATTTATTGTTGACAGCCTCTCAGTTTGTGTTACCTTCGTTTAGTTAAAACTAATCACTCACCACCACCCGATGGAGGTTGGAAACATGAAGCTAAGACCCTATCAAGAGGAGGCCATTGAGGCCATCTTCAAAGACTGGGCTGAAGAGCAGTTTGTCATGGTCTCGCTCGCAACTGGGCTCGGCAAGACCGTAATCTTCAGCGCGACCGTTGGTCGCTTTATTCAAGACGAGACTAAGCGCAAGATACTCGTCCTCGCGCATCGCAAAGAGCTTCTGACTCAAGCTCGAGATAAGATGCTTGCAGTCGTGCCTGAGCTGGCTGGCCAGATCGGCATCTATCAAGGCAAGACTAAAGAGACTGACAAGCGAGTCATTGTCGCTTCAGTCCAGTCCTGTAACCCTAAGCGCATCAAAGACCTTCCGTTGGACGAGATTGACCTCATCATCATTGATGAGTTTCACCATGCACCAGCTAAAGGCTATCAGCGCGTCATTAACAAACTCGGAGAGGCGAACCCAAACTATCGTGGTCTCGGTGTCACTGCGACTCCATTCAGAGGCGATAATGTCGGTCTCGGTGGTCTCGTTAATAAAATCTCATACTCAATGCCGATCAGACGCGGCATCGAGGAGGGCTTTCTTACACCTCTGCGCGGCATTCAAGTCCAGATGAACGTCGACTTCAACCAGCTGAAGAAGACCGCTGGTGACTTTTCAGTTGATGACCTTGAGCACTTGGTGAGCGATGAGGCGCGGCGCGAGGTATTCGTCAAGGCGTGGATGACTCACTGCGGTGCATACGTCGACGGTGCAGGACCTAAAGGTCGCTCAACAGCTTGCTTCACTCCGACGGTCAAGACGGCAGAAGAGGTCTGCGCAACCTTCTCAAAGTTTGGCGTCCACGCTGAATGGCTGAGCGGCGAGACTCCTGCTGAGGAGCGCGATGATCGCCTCGCTCGATACAGCGCAGGTGAGTTTCCAGTCATCGTTAACTGCGGAGTGCTTACCGAAGGCTGGGACGCGCCCAGAACGAGCTGCATTGCGCTTCTGAGGCCGACTCAGAGTCAAGTGCTCTATATCCAGATGGTCGGTCGCGGCACTCGTCTCTTTGAGGGTAAGAAGGACTGTATTGTGCTTGACTGCGTCGGCACGACTCAGACGAACAGCCTCATCACGCTGGCTGACCTATCCAGCGGCAAGCTCGATGAGCCTGTCAAAGTGGAGCAGCCGAAAGACCCCATCGAAGAGCACCTCGATCTCTTGGGCGAGCCTCAGACTCACACTGTGCGCGTCAAAGGCTTCTCAGCAGTACACTTTGACATATTCGGTCGGTCACCGATCCAGTGGTTTGAAGCCAACGGCTCGCGCATCACAAGCGACGGCGAGTGGTCATATCTGATCTACAGGCACCTCAATCAGTTTACTGCGTTGCGAGCGCGCAAAGGCGCACTCCAATCTATTCACACTGGGACGCTCGATGAGGTCGCTCAAGAGGCTGAGAAGCTCATCATCAAAGAGATGCAAGCCGACGCTACGCGCAAGCTCATGACGAGCTCACGCTGGCTTGCTCAGAAGAAGGCCAGCGAGAAGCAGGTCGCCTTCATCAACCTCATGGCGAAGCTCATCATCAAGAACCAGCCAAACTCAACAGTGGGCTTCACTGAGGATCAAGTGTCACGCATGAGTGTTCAAACCGCGATGGTCGCAATAACGTATCTCATCGTTAAGCTGGAGTGGTCTAAGGCGGCCATCGCAAACCCTTGATCTGTAGACACTTTCACAAAAGTGAAATAAAAGGTTGACTCAGTAAAGCGGCTAGTCTACCGTTGAGCTCCGTTCAAAACGAATGCTCAATGGAGGGCAGCATGATCGAACACAGACTTGGCGAGATCGCCTCGCTTTATGGGCTTGAGCCCAAGCATGAACACGGTGGCAAGGTGCGCTTCATCTGCCCACACTGCGGAGAGAAGACGCAGGGCAAGAAGGTCAAGCGCACAGCTCACGGCTGGGACGATGCGCCATGTACTTGGTGGTGCTATCGTTGCAATGAGAAGGGTTTGTTCTTCGACATTTACAAGGCTTTTGGTGACGAAGCTCCGCGCGACGACGACGACGACTGGCAGGTGCCGAAGAAGAAGATTGTCTATAAGAAGCCAGTGAGCAAACCTCACATCAACGTCGCTGCTGGGTGGTCTCAGCTCCTGCACGATCAGCAGGGCTGGGATAATATCTATAGCTACTGCACGATCAGCAGAGGCTGGACTGGTGTCATCGGTCAGCACGTCGCGCAATACAGCGATGACGTGTGCTGGGCTTATGGCTCAAGCACTATCGCGAAGCGAGCAAACGCAGTTGACAGGCCAGTGCTCGTCGCTCTTCGCGATGCGACAGGCTGTGTGGTCAACGTCTCGCGACGCTGGGCCTACGATAGCTCGCCTAGTGACGGCAAGCCAAAGGCAATGGTGCTGTCGAGTAAAGACACTGGAGGGACCAGTGCATACGCTGGCAACATGATGTGCTTCGGTCATATCATCGAGGCTCTGGAGACCGCGAAGAGCGCGCCACTCTACATCGTTGAGGGTGCTCCAGACTTTCTAGTGCTACAGGCCATGATCTCGAGCTCAATGATGATCGGCGCAGTCATCGGCGCATACAACGTGACGACAATGCGCAACGTGACAGACTTCATCCATCAACACTTGACCGCGACTGGAGATGTTCTGCCAAAGGTCGTCTTTGTGCCTCACGTCAACGACACCCCACTGAAAGACCAGACCGTCGGTGTCGGTGAGCAGACAGCCAGAGAGTGCGCTGACAGGCTCATCGGCAGAGCTGGAGTCTATATGGCGCGCATCCCTGCGCCAAAAGGTGTCGAGGGTGACCTCAGCGACTTGGTGCGTTACAGGGGCGCGCCAGACGCTGTGGCTTGCTTAAATACTGCTGAGCAGATCGCAGAGGCTCCGATACTTCTCTCGGAGAGCGCGAGCGTCATTCGATCCAAGATGAACAGCGCAGTCGTGCGCGCCGCTGGTGAAGGCTCGATGATTATCTATCAAGTC